>OGMP01002333.1_pt1 | contig 11965 bp, 17 predicted proteins | sample 1573261 | NCBI WGS metagenome assembly OGMP01 (sample SAMEA2581878, study PRJEB24529) | metagenome | biome: Human gut stool | place: China | collected 2011 | reverse complement strand
GAAATGCCTCGTTATCAAGATACATTAAAGTACACAAATATTACATTTACAATATTTGTTCACGGTAATGACAGGTATGATAAACTTACAGGTATTCCACGTCATGACCTTATTGCTTCTATTATAAGAGAACGATTCAATTGGTCTAATATCTTTGGTATGCAGACTCATCTCATATCTTCTAAGGAATCCACAACAGATAATAACTATCTCGTTCGTACTCTTGTATTCCAAGTTGTTGATACTAATGGAATTCACAAAACAATTGATGGTAAGACTTCTATCACCAATTATGGAGTTAGGCGGTGATTAAATGGATGTATTAGAAACGCTAGACAATCTACAAAATGCCGCAGAACAAGATTCTGAGAAAAATAAATCTAATAATAAAAAATCAGAATATCATTTTGATAAATTAAGAATGTATTTTGGTGAAGATTATACCATAAATAATATTACAATTTCTGTACCAACAATCGGAGATATTCTTGAAGTTGGGGAAACTAGATTTTATCAATCTTTATCACCTTTTCTTAATAACCCAACATCAATTAGGGTTTTCTTATATGATACTTTTCACAAGGATTGGAACAAAACCAAAGACATTGAAGTATTTTATATAATGTATCAACTTGTACAAGATAAAGAACCACTAAATTTAATTTTTAAAGATTTTAATTTTGATGGATTTGTGTTAACTCCCGCAAAGAAAAATAAACAAGATACAGAATATGACCACTTGGCACTATTTAACGAAGATAAGAACATCCTTATTTATGATGATGAATATTTAGAGATTGCGGAATATATTCGTACAATGATGAATGTTCATCCGAAAACAGAAAAGGCAAAAGGTAAAACCACAAAGCATTGGATGTTACAAGAAGATAGAATGAAGGCACAACAGATCGAAGACAAGAAAGGATCTTCCACTCTCTTACCTCTTGTGTCTGCTTGCATAAATCATCCTGGCTTTAAATACAAGTTAGATGATTTAAAACAAGTTAATATATGTCAGTTCATGGACTCTGTACAAAGAATACAGAAATATGAACAGGGCGTTGCAGCTATGCATGGTATTTATGGCGGCATGGTTAGTGCAAAAGATATCCCAAATGACTTAATTAATTTTATGAGTGATTTATAATCGCTCATTTTTTATTGCATAAAAATAACAAATTTCAAAGGAGGAAAATTAATATGGCATTTAAATTAGGTGACGTAATCGTTGATAGACTTCAGTTTGGTTACGGTGCAAAAGCAAATGGTACACCTCTGTATGCTTTAACTCAGCTTACAGAAGCCAATATTGATATTACAGCAGATTCTACTGATATCAATGATAAGGATGGAAACCTTGTATATAGAAAATATACGGGTAAAAAAGGCGAGGTAACTGCAACTAATGCATTTCTTAATCTTGCAGTTGTCGAAGCTATCTCAGCCACAGATGCAGAGATTGCAACAGAAGACAAAGGTATTGTTATGCCGATGATTCAGCTTGTAAAGGCAGGTGAAACACTTGATATTACTGGTTATGTAGATGGTTCTGTTGTTGTAAACTCTCTATCCCCAAAAGGTTCTATGGGTAAAGAATTATATACAAAAGGTACTTCTGCTACTGCAACAGAATTTGCTATTGTACATACAGATGCATCTGGTGAACCTGACAATACACCTGCGAGCGATGTATTAACTCCACCAACAGCAGATGGAGAGACACAGTACATCGTTAAATACAAGAAGACAATTCATAGCGGTGCTAAGATTACCAACTCTGGTAAGAAATTCCCGAAAGCGCATGAGTTATTTTTCAAGGCATTAGTTGTTGATAAATGTGATACAGAAACTCTTAGAGCTGCAATCATTCACATTCCATCATTTATGCCAAGTCCAGAGTTTACTCTTGCACTTCAGGGCGGTGATTCTCAGACAATGGATTACAAAGGAGCTATGATGCTTAACGCATGTTCTACAGATTCTGAACTTTTCTCTATTTACTACATTGATGAAGAAGAGGAAGATATCTAAATAAGATTGCTTGGGCAGTTTAATCACTGCCCTTCTTATAAGGAGGATTAATGGCTAATAAAGATTTGAGAACCTGTATGTTATGCCGAAAAAAATACAGTTTTTGCCCAGTATGTAATCCAGAAGACAAAAGTAAACCAACATGGTACTTTTGTTGGTGTAGTGATAATTGTCACGAAATTGATAGAATTGCTTCTGCGTATGAAGATGGACGAATAACTGATATTGAAGCAAAAGAGAAACTGTCCAAACTTGATTTATCAAAAAAGGATAATTTTGGAGAGAGCTATCAGAAATCTATTGCTTCAATTATGAAGGCGCAGGTAAAGAAAACTATAAATAAGAAAGAAAAGAAAACAGATAATGAATCTGTTAAAAATGATATTGTTGCGGAAGTCGAGGAAAAGACTGATGGTAATGTTGAATAGTGATTTTGAAAAATATAAATAGGGAACATAATTACTATTCAACGGTTTTATGTTCCCTATTTTTTACGTTATATGAGGAATAGAAGGAATGACTATAGAAAGCAATTTAAAACCAAGGAGTTATAACGAAAAAGAAATTATCCGTATATATAACAGAGATCAGCAAACATTCTATATTGATTCTGGTATATATCCTATTGATTTATATCCAAGTTATAGTCCTAAAAATGATAGAAAAATTATTGTAATGATTTTTCTTAAAAATGATACTAAAGAAGTATATATGAAATGGAAAAATTATGAATAAATAGGTTACTCAAGACAATGAGCATAAAAGTAGATGTCATACCTGTGAGTGAACGATTACGTAATCAATAGTCAGGTCGCTACTACTCTCCTATGGAAAGGAAAATTTATGAACAAAATCAACTGGAAAGTTCGTTTTAACAAAGAGAATATTTTATTTATTGCACAGGTTATTATTTCTGTTGTAGTTCCAATTCTTACATATTTCGGATTACAGGCATCCGACTTAACAACTTGGTCAAAGGTGTGGGAAACGTTTGTACAGGCAGTAAGTAATCCATATGTCGTTGTAATGGCGTTAGTATCTTTATTTAATGCAATTACTGATCCTACGACTAGAGGTATTGGAGATTCTACTACTGCTCTTACTTATAAAAATCCAAAGGAATAATTTTGAAAGGAGGAGTTTGTTATGGCTGTATTATGTGCATGGGCTTCTGCAAACGAATATGGTAAAACAACCGGAGGTAAAGCCGGTGATCAGACTGGCAAAGAAGTCAAATGTGGAAATATTTATAATTTTGGTCAGACAAGAGTTTATAGATGTGCCGATAGAAAATACGCAGTTAAGATTGGTGCGGCTGCCAAAGCTATTGCATTAAATAACAATTTTGGTTATTGTCAGGAACACAGGACTACATCGTATAACGCATTAAAAAACGTTAATTGGATTGTAGCAAATGTAAAGACACCTGTGGAAATTGATTGTTCCGAATTAGCAGCATGTGCTGTAAATGTTGCATATGGAAAACCTGTCATTTCTTCTGCTGTATATTCTGGCAACATTGGTGGTGCTTTAGTAGGAAGTGGATTATTTAAAGAATTAAAAGCATCAAAATATCTTGGTAAATCAGAGTATATCGAATGTGGTGATATTATTGTTGCACCTGGCAAACATGTAATTGTTGCATATACAGATGGTTCTAAAACATCTCAGAATACAATTATCACAACTATCCAGAGTGTCACATCTGGAAATAAATTAGTAAAACGTGGTCAACGTGAAGCTATTAAATTCACAGGTGTAAAAATTGTTACCGATGGTTTAGTTGGTGGAGAAACAAATATGATGAAAGTAAGAGTATTGCAACACGCCATCAACTTAGATTATAAAGCAGGTCTTGTTGAAGATGGTAAACTTGGTTCTGCAACTAGGAAAGCACTTGGCTCTCATTATGTTAAAAAAGGAGAAACACAGAATATGGTTACTGCGCTTGAGATATTATTATATCTTAATGGTTTTGATCCAAATGGAGTTGAATATCCAGGTACATATGGAAATGGTCTTGTCACTGCTTCAAAGAAAAAATTCGGAGATGATGGATTAAAGGTTACTGCATCTGAATTCATTCAGTTATTATAAAGATTGGAGGAATTTGTATGTATGGAAGCAATAGAAAATTTAGCGCAAATTAATTATGTGTTGGTAATTTTAGGATTTTTTGCAATTTTGTTTGGGGCGAAAGAAATTATTGAAATTATATCGTATTTTAAAAATAGATTCCGCATTAAAACTGGTGCAGAAGAAGATAAAGAAACCATTGACAAAAGAATAGCCATATTGGAAAAACATGATAATTGGCAATACAAAGAAATTACTAAAATGTCCAAAGGTATAGAGAATATTGAATCTGAGTTATTAGATAATAACCTAGAAAGAAAGCGAAAATATATTTTAGATTTTTGTTCTTCCATCTCTAATGGTCAGAAACAGAATAAGGAAGCTTTTAATAATGTATTCAAAACATACAAGAATTATGAAAAGCTTTTAAGCGATCATAATATGGAGAATGGTCAAGCAGAAGAAAGTATGAAATTCATTTCTGAAAAATACCAAGAGTATTTAAGGAATGATAATTTTTAGTGTCAACAATTCTAGCATATCAAATAAATTATCAATTCAACTTATAAGTTTCTTTTATATTATATGCATAATAAAAATAGTTCTATACATACTAAATACATGAAGAACAAAGTTGGAGAATACAGATATAAACATAATATGTCTATTGCGGAATTAGCAGAACGAAGTGGTATGTCTTCCACTGCTATTTCCAATTTGGAAAATGAATATACTTCTGATATTCTTTTGTCCAACGCAGTTTCTCTATCACATGTGTTACAAGTAGATCTATATGAACTATTTTGTATTAAGCGATAGGAGGGATTACTTATGAGAACATATTTTAATTTGATATGTGAAGAAGTTGAAGTAACTGGTGGGAAAGTAATTCATATTGACAAGAATGCAGGTGATATGGAAGAAGTACACAAAATTGTTTGTGAATACATTGAAAAATATCCCAACGCCAAGTGGGAACTTTATCCTATGATTATTAATAATTAACCAAGTACATATGACAATTGAATATAAGAATTATGAAAGAGCGGATTCATTTGGATTCGCTCTTTTGTTATGTAAAGGAGAAAATGATATACAAGAATTAAAATTAACATCTCCTATCGCACCTTCAGTCAACCACTATTTAGGTTGGAGAGCTATTTTAAAAAATGGGAAGCCAATGGCGGTAGGATATAAAAAACCAGAAGCAATTAAATATCAGAAAGAATTCGCAAAATATGTAAAGACAGAAGCAAAAAAACAAAACTGGATTAAATCGGATGACAAATCACAGCACTATTATATGGATTGTATCTTCTATTTTGACAGAGTAGACAAAGATGCCAATAATAGTTTCAAGTGTCTTGCCGATGCGATTACAGACAGCGAATCAGTGTGGATTGATGACACTCAGTTATGTGAACGTGTACAAGGGATTTATTATGATTCAGAAAATCCACGAATAGAAATTACAATACGACCTGTTGACTACATTGGAGTTTTTGACAATGCTTCACAGTTTGATGAATTTAAATCTCACTGCATCGGATGTAAAAGATACAAACGAAATTGTAGTCTTCTAAAGAAAGCTATAGAAGGTCGAATTCAAAAAGAAATACATAATGGAGAATGTGAAAAATTCTCGCCAATAAATGATTAAAGGAGAAAAAGGAATATGAAACTTTTAGAGTTTGTAGAAAAGTATAACAACATGGCAAATAACACATTAAGGGAACAGTTATTAAGTAAAATCAAAATCACCCCTTATGTATCATTCATTAAGAAAGAAGTTTACGCACAGTTGATTGTAGATAAGACAACATTTGAACAGGAAGCTTATGATGATAACGGAGTAACAAAGTATCGTAAAACAGATAAGATTAGAGTAAATTCTGTTGCTCAATATGTGCAGTTTTGTCGTGCCGTGATTGAATTATATACCGATCTTGAGATTGACGAGGATGATAAAGGCTTTATTAATGGATATGATGCACTCAAATCATCTGGCTTACTTGATATTTTAATGGTTGGTTCTGATAAAGATGATCCGCTTATTCCTATGAGTGAGTTAAGTGAGTTTAAGACCATTTTAACAATGAAACAGTCAGATACTCAGTTTAATGAGACAACCACTCAGGCGTTTATTAGCAAACAGATTGGAAGAATCTCTGATCTGGCAAATGCTACTCTCACACCACTTGTTGATGTTGTGAATAAGAAACTTGATAGTTTATCCAATGATGAGTTGAGAAAGATTCTTGATGATTATAAACTTAAAACTACTGAAAATTTTAAAGAGGTATAGAAATTCAAATTTCCTTGGAGGATTTATATGATAAGTGGAATATTATACGGACTTCTATGTGGATGGATTCTTACATTATTCAATGTAGATAATATCTGTATAGAAGTTCTACAACCGATTGTTCCTTTTGTATTAACTACAGCTCATTATTATTTTGTGTTTGGAGTTGTAGGGTTAATATACGGAATTATACATAATGATTAAATATTAGGCTCTATACGTGTCAAAGCGTATAGGGCTTTTCTTATGGAGAGTGGTTATACTGCCTCCTATTTTAGTGAATAAATAGTGAAATTATAGTGAAAATTTGGGAGGTGATGAAATTGAGAAAAGGTGATTTAACATCAATGATTATGGCGGATGTTAAGAAAAAAGAAAGCCAGTTGGCAAAAGAAATTGTTCCAGAAATAAACAAACAATTTAAGTTCTCCCTGTATGATTCGTTAGTTGAATGGTATAGAGATTATAATCCGAGTATGTATGAACGAACAAATAATTTTTTGTGCATATATGAAACCGCTAAAACTACAAGTAACGGAAATATTTTAATGATGCAAGTCGATTCTTCTATGATGAATTATTATCCAGGATTTGAAATACCTCCATATCCAACATATGAAAGACACGCTTTGTCACCAAAAACAGCTTTTGATTTTATGTTTATAAGCGGAATGCATGGTTACGGTCGATGGATGATGAAACAAAGTGTGCCACCATTTTTTAATGTTGAACAATCTATTAATAACGGTTTTAACGGAATGGTGCAAAAAATTATAAATGACAAATTAAGAAAAATACTTAGATAAAGGAGGTAGATAAATATGTCAGGAATGGCAACATGGAAAGCCAAAATTGAATTAGATATAAAGAATTTACAAAAACAGCTCATTGACGCAGATGAAAAGTTTGACAAGTTTGCCAATGAAGATCGAAAAGTAAAATTAGATATAGACACAAAAACATTAGAAAGTGCTATTCAGAAACTTAATAAAATGCTTGACTCTCTTAGCAAAGGAACAGGTGATTTTAAACAGTTTGAGAATTTATCAAAAGAGTTATCAAGTATTGTATCAGAAGTACAAAATTTAAGTAAAGCTTTTGGCAAAGTAGATGATTCTGGTGCTAAAACACTACTCTCTTCTATCCAGAACATTGATAAGTCACTTTCTGAACTGAGTCAGAATATTCTCAATGTTAATAAAAACATGAACAATATGGGTGGCAATACGAGCGGTGCTGTCAAACAGGTGGAGAATATTGGTAATGCATATCAAAATGCTGCAAAAGAAGCTGAGAAATTGGCTGACGCACAAAGTAAACTTGGACAGAAAACGAATATTTCATCTGGAATGAAAGACACATTTCCTAAGACTTCTGAAAACTTAGAACAGGTTGCACAATCTGAACAAAAAGTACAGCAAGAAGCAAGGGCAATCCAGTCAAAATGGGAGCAAGCCGAAAAAGCAATTCAGAATTACATGAATGCTGTTACAAAGTTAAATAATCTTAGAGCCTCTGATAAAAGTACTGGTAAGAAGTCGTATGAAATTGCAGGACAAATTGAGGAAATTGAGAAGTTAAAAAAAGAAGCTTATGATGCAAGACAAGTTTTATCTTCTATGATAAATCCTCAGAATGTAGATACAGATACATGGAAAAGATATGTTGACGTGATAAATCGGCTCGATCAGGCATCAAATGGATCTGCTGAATCAGTTAATAGATTAAAAGACTCTTTAAAAAATGTTCTAAATTCAGAGTTGAATTCTTTGCAAAATTCTATTGATAAATATCAAAATATCATTACTCAAGCACAAACATATCCGTCCGATTTTCACCCAAGTACAGAATATAATACAAAACTTGCAAATTTAGAAAGTGCAAATAATGTACTTAAAAATTATAAATCTTCATTGCAAGGTGTTAATGAACTTACAAAAGAACAACAAGCAGAAATAAACAAATTAACACAGAATTGTGAAAAAGCAGCTACGGAATTCAAAAAACTTTCTGCTGCTGAAAAAGGTACAGTTGAGGTCGGCATTGAGAAGGCTATTCAGAGAATCAATAAAGATTTAGCAGAGAATACAAAATATTCTGCGGAAGCCAAAGCCGGTTTTAATGTATTGTTAGAACAATTAAAATCTGGTGATCCAAGTATCAATTTAAGAAAAATCACAGAAGAAATTATTAAAATTGAAAATGCTGAAATTGCTGCTGGTCGTGCTGGAAAATCTCTTTGGGATATTTTTAAAACAAAGTCTACATATGGTTTCATTGGTCAGATGCAAAGCTATTTGAGTATGTATGTTGGATTCTATGGAATGGTAAACGGAGTTAAAAAAGCCGTCTCTACTATTACAGAACTTGATACTGCTTTGGTTGATTTAAAAAAAACTACAGCGATGAATGAGAATCAGCTTGAGAATTTTTATTATGATTCTAATAACGTAGCAAAACAGATGGGTGTTACTACTCAGGAAATTATTGATCAGGCGAGTGCCTGGAGCCGTTTGGGATTTTCCACAAATGAGGCTGCAACAGAAATGGCAAAACTAAGTTCTCAGTTCGCTTCTATCTCACCTGGTATGAGTGTTGATGAAAGTCAGAGTGGCTTGGTTAGCATTATGAAGGCGTGGTCAATAAATCCAGATCAAGTAAAATCTGAAATTATGGATCCTATAAATAAGCTGGGTAAAATTATTGCCCAAACATACAGTAATGTATGGTGCTATAAAAATATAGCATAGTAGATAACTATATCGGTTAAACGATGGAGACATTGTAGACCGAGGAAAGACTGTAATATTATTTAATTTTTCATATATGGGGATATATGAATGAATGGAAAAAATTAAAATTAAAAACAAACGATTGGCAAAATATTTATATTCTCTTGGATTTGATCGAGAATATGGATTTGGTAAAAATGAATATTGGTTATTTTCAAAATCAAGTGAATTAGATGAATCACTTGATTTTTATTTTTATATGAGAAAGAAAAATCGAAAATAGTCATTATATGAGGAGATGTTATTATGACAAAAGAAAGTTTTGAAAAATTTGATAAAACAAAGGATATATATTGTGAATGTTGTAAGCAAAATAAACCAACTTCATCATTTAATTATAGGAGTATTAAAACTAACATAAGAAGTGCAAATAGATGCAAAGCTTGCGACTGGTTATATCGACATTATAATGGCAATATACCAAATATAAAAGGATTTACCCATGATGAAATCTTACAAACTGTATTATTTATTTTTGATAATAATAATCCGATTTTAAATGAATTATCCTTTAAATTAAATAGAACGATTGATGAATTAATTGAGTTAATATATGCGTTGAATCTTAAAAATGTCCCGCTAACAATACAATCAAAATGTGCTTGTTGTAAACAAAATATTAATTCTAAAATTAGTGTATATTTAAATAGAAAAAATCTATATTGCTCTTTGGAATGCTATTGGAAAGATAAAACTAATAAAGTTCCACATGGAGAAAATAGTCCATATTATAATCGAATTATTACTAATTGCACTAATTGTAGAAAGGAAATTAAGGTACTACCCAATAAATATAATACCAAAAATCATTTTGGAGACAACCATAATTTTTGTTCTCATAAATGTTATTCTGAATATAGGTCTAAATATTACAAAGCAGAAAAAGCCTCTATGTATCATTATAAATATTCAGACGAGCAAAAAGAAGAAAATAGAATTAGAATGTTAGACAGAATGAAAGATGATAACAGATTGGAGACTTCTATTCAAATTACTATCGACAATTTACTATTTGATAATCAAATTAATTTTGAAAGGGAAAAAGTTTTTGATTATTATGCTATTGATAATTATTTATGTGACTCAAATGGAATTATAGAAGTTATGGGTGATTATTGGCATACAACGCCTTTGATTTATAATGAAGATAATCGTTTAATAAATGAGATGCAACAAAAACAGTTACATAGAGATAAAACAAAATATTCTTATATTATAAATCATTATCAGATTCCAATTTTATATTTATGGGAAACAGATATAAAACAATATCCAGATATGTGTTTGGAGTTAATAAAAAAATATATACAAAACAATAGAATTCTTGAAAATTATCATTCTTTTAATTGGCAATTAGAGAATACTATTTTATCTATTAAGGGAAATATTATTGTTCCTTATCAAGATATGTCTGTCAATGAGTACAGACATCTAATTAAAAAGAAAGTAGGATAATCCCCATCTTTAAAAATAATATTACAGAATCCGTAACGACTACAGGATACATATGGTAACATATGTATTGAAGTTATCCATCCTATATAGATTATAATAGGATGTAATATATAGTCTGAACTTCACGCTATAATCTAATAATGAAACGTGAGACATAGCCAGAAATGACTATGCGCCATATAATTATGGTCAGTACCATTAAAAATGGGAAAGTAACAGATTGAACACAATGGCTTTATCTAACCAAGATATTGTTGAAGGTATGGAACGTTCTGCCGCCGCCCTTGCCGCTGTAGGAACATCGGTGCAAGATGGTTTAGCAATGTTTTCAGGTATACAAGAGGTATTGCAAAATGCGGAAAAAAGCGGTACAGCCCTTCGTAGTGTTGCACTTCGTGTTCGTTCATTTGACGAATCGACAGAAGAATACTCGGAAGATTTAGCCAATATAACAGGAGAATTAATTGATCTTACTAAAACAGCAGAACACGCACAAGGTATATCTATCTTTAAAGAAGGTTCTACTACAGAATTTAAAGATTTAACTGATTACTTTGGTGAAATTGCTGACATCTGGGATGAAATGTCACAGAAACAACAAAATGATTTCCTTCTTAAAGCTTTTGGTCGTACACAGGCTCAGGCTGGTGCTGCTCTTATTCAGAACTATAAAGGCGTTACCAAGGCTCTTGATGAAATGGAACAAAGTGCAGGATCAAGCGACAAGGAAATGGAAACTATTGAGCAATCTTTAGAATACCGTATCAACGCACTCAAGGAAACTTGGGTTGGTGCAATTCAGCAAATGGTCGATCGTGGAGATCTAGGTACTATTGTTGATGGTTTAACTAAATTGTCTGAAGGAATTGGTTTTGTAACAAGTAATCTTGGTTTGCTTAAAACGGCTGCGCTAGGAATTACAGGCGTATTAGCTTTTAAAAACATCGGTAAATGTTACGTGAGTGCGTAATTTTTCAAATCATTGTTATTATTTTGAATATGCCCACCTAACTCAAGACAACAATCAAGAGTTGGGAAGATTAGGTCTAGTCAACCTATAGATGTTTCAAAATAAATCGTAATTGTGAGTTGCTATCTCACAGTGCTGGGAAGAAATAAAATATACCGTATATATAAAATAACACACTACAACGTGGCTAGAAATGGCGAGCGTGAATGTATTCCGAAAGGATGTTGGTGACAACAAGAAAAGTCAAATTCAGAAATGGAGGTTATTTAGGTATATGGGGAAACCCTAAGTATCATGTCCTTAATGGACTAAATCGGCAATCAGCAACGGATTCTA
>OGMP01002327.1_pt1 | contig 12020 bp, 9 predicted proteins | sample 1573261 | NCBI WGS metagenome assembly OGMP01 (sample SAMEA2581878, study PRJEB24529) | metagenome | biome: Human gut stool | place: China | collected 2011 | reverse complement strand
AGCTATAACGGTATGGAGCTGGAGGGCTATGTGTCCAGCCCCCATGCCTCCCGCAAAAGCCGGGCCATGCAGTATTTTTTCATAAACGGTCGTCTGGTGAAGTCTAAGACCGCCTTGGCGGCGCTGGAGCAGGCGTATAAAAACAGCATTATGGTGGGGCGCTTTCCCGCCTGCGTACTGAATATGACCGTCAACGCGGCGCTGGTGGATGTGAATGTGCACCCGGCCAAGATCGAGGTGCGCTTTGCCAACGAAAAGCCGGTGTTTGACCTGGTGTATTATGGGGTCAAGACCGCGATTGAGACCGGCGACAGTGTAAAGGAAGCGACCTTTGGCGGCACCCCCGCAGCGGACGAGGTGGGACGCGCGTCCCCGCCGGCAGGCAGTCGCAGCGCCAAGATCGACTTCTTCCGCAAAAAGGAAGAGAGCGTGCAAACGGTGCTGCAAACAGCGCCCCGCACGGACTTTTGGCAGACGGCGCAGGCAGGTGTGCCGTACCGTACCGCGCCCCAGGGGCAGATCCCGGTGCAGCGGGCGGCAGAGCAAAGCACAGCGCCGACGGCGCAAGAGCCGGCAACTGTAAAAGTGACCGAAACAAACGCCTTGGAGCCCCAGGCTGCGCCGGTGGTACAGCGTGAGCAGGAAGTGCCCGCCCAAGCGCCTCCGGCAGTGCCTACGCATGAGAGCGCAGAGTCGGCAGCGTCTGCACCGCTTTCGGCGGAGACAGCACCTGCCCCCACGGTGCAGGTAGTGGACGAGGACCGGAAGGCCCCGGCCTTCCGTGTAGTGGGCGAAGCCTTTAAGACCTATATACTTGTAGAGATAGAAAATAATTTATATTATATTGACAAGCACGCTGCTCACGAGCGGATGAATTTTGAAGCCCTGCGCCGGAACGCGGAGGTCCACAGCCAGTTGCTGCTGGCGCCGGTGTCCGTGCGCCTGAACAAAGCGGAGCTGTCCGCCGTGGAGGAACATCTGGATCTGCTGCAAAAAGGCGGCTTTGAGGTGGAGATCTTTGGCACGGACGCGGTGTTGGTGCGATCGGTGCCCGCTATGCTGGACGGGGCAAATATTGCCGACCTGATCTGCGAGATCGCAGAGAAGCTGCTGGAGCACAAAACGGACATTGAGCCGGAAAAGCTGGACTGGATCTTCCACTCCACCGCTTGCCGCGCAGCGGTCAAGGCCGGTGATGTGACCAGCCCGGCGGAGCAGCGCCTGTTTGTTGAGAAGCTGCTGTCCATGCCGGATATTCGCTACTGCCCCCATGGGCGGCCGGTGATGATCAAGGTTAGCCGGTACGAGATCGAAAGACAGTTCGGCAGGGCGTGAGTATGAAGACAAAGGTACTTGTGGTGGCCGGTCCCACCGCCTCCGGCAAAACCGGTTTGGGCATTGCCCTGGCTCGGCGGCTGGACGGCGAGATCGTGTGTGCCGACTCTATGCAGATCTATACCGGTATGCCCATTGCCACTGCGGCGCCTACAGCAGCGGAGCGGCAGGCAGCGGTGCACCATTTGGCAGAGATTCTGCCCCCGGACACGCCTTTTAGCGTGGCTCAGTATTGCAACTTGGCAGCGGAGACGGTGGCGGATATTACCGCCCGGGGTAAGGTGCCTATTTTGGTTGGCGGCACAGGGCTGTTTATTGACAGCTTTATTGACCACATTCAGTTTGCCCATGTGCAGACAAACCCGGACCTGCGCCGGGAACTGCTGGCAAAGGACGGCACAGCGTTGTACCGTACCTTGCAGCAGGTGGATCCCACGGCTGCGGCAGAAATACACCCTAATAACAAAAACCGGGTGGTGCGTGCCCTGGAGCTGTACTATGCCGGTATTACCAAGACCGCACAGAATGCAGCCTCCCGCCGGGAGGACAGCCCTTATGAGGCACTGTATTTTGTGCTCTGTTACCGAGATCGGCAGGTGCTGTATGATCGGATCAATGCCCGGGTGGATGCCATGCTGGCCGCCGGATTGGTGGAGGAAGCACGGCAGGCCTACGCCGCTTGCGGTCCTACGGCACGGCAGGCCATTGGGCACAAGGAGCTGCTGCCGTATTTGGAGGGCAGAGAGCCGCTGGAGACAGCGGTAGAACGGCTCAAGCAGGAGACCCGCCGCTACGCCAAGCGCCAGATTACTTGGTTTAAGCGCCGGCAGGGCACTGTGGTGCTGGAGCCGGATACCATGGATACAGAGCGCCTGATCGCCGCAGCGACGGCGCAGGCAGAGGATTTTCTTTATGGCAAAGACAAAGGAAAAAGAGCATAAAAGCCGTAAAAAGCTCAGTCGCACCGCCAAGGAGAACTGGGCCATCGGCATTGTGGCGCTGCTGATTTTGTCTGTGGTGGTGTATGAGTGCTATACTGCTACCCATGTGCGGCTGCAAACCTACACCGCCAAGGAGACCACCGTGTACCGTACCATTGAGACCACGGCACTGGCGGTGCGAGAGGAGCACGCGGTTAGCGGCCCCGGCGGCGTGACGGTGCAATGCGTTGCCGACGGCGAGAAGATTGCCAAGGACGGCAAGGTGGCTCTGCGCTTTCAGTCTGAGGCGGACGCTAAGGCGTACAGCCAGCGCACCGCCTTAAAGGAGAAGTTACAGCACTACCGGGATATGGAAAATAAAAGCACCGCCACTGCCACGGATATTACCGCTGTGGACAATGAGGCGGTGCAGAATGTAAATGATTACATACGGGCGCTGGCCCAATCGGATCTGACCGGGGCAAGTACCGCGGCGCAGGAGATGAACGACACCTTTACCCGCCGCCAGATGATGATCGGCACCAGCATTGACTTTGCGGCGCTGAAAAAGGATTTGCAAAGTCAAATGGACGGTCTGGGCACGGCAGAGCCTATCGGCTCCGTGACTGCGGCGGTAAGCGGCGTTTTCTCCGGCTACACGGATGGGTGCGAGAGCGTTTTTGATTATGATCAGGTGACGGAGATGACCGCTGCCGATCTGGATAAAGCCTTAAAGACTGCCGAGAGTGCCAAGGGCGATACCGGCGCCTTAGGCAAGGTGATCACCAGCTATGCTTGGTACTTTGTGTGCAAGGCAGATGTGGCGGACCTGCAAAAGGTGCAAAACGGCACGCGACTGGATGTGGCTATTAAGGACAGCGACCGGGTACTTTCCTGCACCGTGGTCAGCGGTGCGGACACCAAGCCCGGCGCCACGCAAACGGTTCTGGTGCTCCAGTGTGAGAATATGGACTCGGATATTGCCGCCTATCGGGCGGAGGATATAGAAATTCGCACAGCTTCCTATACCGGGATCAAGGCCCCCGCTGCCGCCGTGCATGTAAGCGACGGTAAAAAGGGCGTGTATGTGCTGGTGGCCGGACAGGTGAAATTCCGTCCTGCCACGGTGCTGTATTCCGGCAAGGATTATGTAATACTGGCGTATGACGCCCAGAATAAAGACGGTATTCGCCTTTATGACGAGATCATCACAGAAGGGAAGGATCTTTATAATGGAAAAGTTTATACCTGATCCGGCACGGCTGCAAGCCGTTGAGGAGAACTGGAAGCGGGTCTTAGATCGGGTGCAGGAGGGCGCCGTCAAAAGCGGCCGCGATCCCCGAGAGGTTCGCCTGATGGCAGTGACCAAGACCGTGGAGCCGGTGTACATTAACCGAGCGCTGGATTTGGGCGCCGATTTGATCGGCGAGAATCGGGTGCAGGAATACCTGGGCAAGCGGGATGCGTTGCACTTGGATGGGGTGGAAAAGCACCTGATCGGTCGACTCCAGACCAATAAGGTCAAGTATATTGTGGGTCAGGTGGATATGATCCAGTCGGTGGATTCTATGAAACTGGCCCAGGAGATTTCCAAGCAGTCCGTTAAGCACGGCGTGACCACCCGGGTACTGGTGGAGGTGAACATCGGCCGGGAGGAAAGCAAAAGCGGCATTATGATCGAGGCATTGCCGGAGCTGCTGGAAGAAGCGGCGCAGTTGCCCGGTTTGCAGATCAAGGGTTTGATGTGTATTCCCCCCATTTGTGAGACGGAGACACAGGTGCGCAAATATTTTGAGACAATGCATCAATCTTTCATTGACATTAAAGACAAAAAACACCATAATATAGACATGGATATTTTGTCTATGGGTATGAGCGGCGATTTTGAGGCCGCCATTGCCGAGGGTTCCACGCTGGTGCGTGTCGGCTCTGCCATCTTCGGCGCCAGACAATACCGTTAAGGAGAGGCGAATATGGGTTTACTGGATAAGTTCAAAGAGATCATTACCGAGAATGATGATGATTTTGACGATTACTATGACGACGACAACCGGGACTACGGTCTGGCTGCCCCGGAGCGGGCAGAGCGACAGGAGCGCCCCCGGCACGAGCGGGCGCCTAAGCCGGAGCGCCAGGAACGCCCTCGCAGCAGAGGACGGGACGATAAGGTGGTCAATATCCACACCACCACTCAGTTGCAGGTGGTGCTGGTGAAGCCGGAGCGGTTTGAAGAGGCTGCCTCCATCGGCGACAATTTGAATGCCAAGCGTACGGTGGTGTTGAATTTGGAGAGCACCAACCGAGATATTGCACGCAGACTGCTGGATTTCCTCAGCGGCGTGGCGTATGCCAACAACGGCCAGATCAAGCGGGTAGCCAACAGCACCTATATCATTACGCCTTACAATGTAGATGTAATGGGCGATCTGATCGATGAGCTTGAGAATAACGGCATGTTTATGTGAGGAGAGAAGGAGAGAGAATATGATTACACCTAGCCAAATTCGAGAGAAAAATCTGTCTACCGTGCAAAGCGGCGGATATGATAAGGAAGAGGTCAATGCCCTGTTGGCCCAGATCGTCGAGTCTTACCAGGCTGTGTACGATGAGAACAAAGAGCTTTACCGCAAAATGGAAATACTTGCCGGCAAGATTGAGGAGTACAGAAATGAAGAGGACTCTATCAAGACCGCACTGATCACCGCCCAAAAGATGGCGGATCGCATTGCCAAGGACGCCAAGGAAAAGGCGGAGGAGAAGCTTAGCGCAAGCGCAACCACCGCCCAGCAGACGGTGACGGACGCCAAAGAAAAAGCGGACAAGATGGTGGCCGAGGCCCGCACCTATGCCGCCAACTTTACCAAGGAGAAGCAGGACGCTGCCGAGTCCATTATTACCGAGGCGGAGGCCAAGGCCAATGACGCCATTGACGGCGCCAAGGTTGTGGCTCAGGAAATGCTCAACCAGGCCAAGCAGCTGTCTGAGGAGCTGATGAGCAAGGCGAAGAGCGAAAAAGCCTATCACGAGCAGCTGATTGAAAAGCTGCGCAGCGAGTCTAAGAGCTTTAAGGACAGCTTGCTGTCCCTGTACGAGAGCCAGATGGATCGCCTGGGCGATATGGTGGATCTGAAGCCCCAGGTGGACGAGGATCAGGCGCACATTGACTCTGTGGAGAGCGAGATGAACCAGATCATCTCCAATATTGATGAGATCAACAAACTGCAAAGCCAGACGGTCGACGTACCGACGGAGGAAGCCGCGGCACAGGCGCCGCCGGCAGAGAATACCAAGGGCGACACAGACGATGACCAGGTGGATCAGATCATTGATGAGATCGAGGAGAAGCAGGCGCCCGCAGCCAGCCCGGAGGAGGTCAGCAGCGCGCTGAACGCCTTTACCGAGGACGAAATTACTCCGCTGGACGAGAACGCCCCCACCATCAGCGAGATCGACGAGGAACCGGAACTGGAGCAGGTGTCCCCGCAGCAGGAGGAAAAGACCTTGTTTGACGACCAGGCTGCTATGCCCTTTGAGGATTATTTTCATGTCAAAAGCGGCGACGAGCGCACCAGCGAGACCATTTCCCTGACCGCTCCGGACGAGGACGAGTATGAGGAGGAAGAGGGCTCTTCCAAGCTGCGCGGTTTCTTTAAGAAGAAAAAATAATTTACATACACAGTAGGAGTAACAAGAAGCATGGATTATAACCAAACACTGAATTTACCCAAGACCGACTTTCCCATGCGGGCAGCTTTGCCCCAGCGGGAGCCGGAATTCCTGAAAGCATGGGAAGAAAACGACCAGTACCGTCAGCTGATGCAGCACAACGAGGGCAAGCCTCTGTTTGTGCTCCACGACGGACCTCCGTACGCCAACGGTGATATTCATATCGGCCACGCCATGAACAAGACCTTAAAGGACTTTATTGTGCGCTACAAGAATATGACCGGATTTCAGTCTCCCTATGTGCCCGGCTGGGATACCCACGGCCTGCCCACAGAGCTGAAAGCCAGAAAGCAGGCGGGCATCGGCGCCGGCAGCGACATTTCCGATTTGGAATTGCGCAAGATTTGCCGAGAGACCGCGCTGAGCTATGTGGATATTCAGCGGGAGTCCTTTAAGCGCCTGGGCGTGATTGGCGAGTGGGATCACCCGTACATCACCCTGACCAAGGATTTTGAGGAAGAGCAGATTAAGGTATTTGCTACCATGGCTTCTCAGGGCCATATCTACAAGGGCTTAAAGCCTGTGTATTGGTGCCCGGACTGTAAGACCGCCCTTGCCGAGGCGGAGATTGAGTATGGCGAGGATCCCTGCCATTCTATTTATGTAAAGTTCAATGTAACAGACGATATGGGCAAGCTCACTGCACTGGGTGCGGACCTGAGCAAGACCTATTTCGTGATTTGGACCACCTCCCCCTGGACCCTGCCGGCCAACGTGGCCATCTGCGTAGGCCCCAACTTTGAGTATTCTCTGGTCAAGAGCGGCGACGAGTTTTATGTGATGGCTACCGACCTGGTAGACGCCGCTATGGCGGACCGGGGCACCACGGACTATGAGACCGTGGGTGTGATCCGGGGCAGCGAGCTGGAGTATATGAAAACCCAGCACCCGTTTATTGACCGCACCTCTTTGGTGATCGTGGGCGATCATGTAACGCTGGAAAGCGGTACCGGTTGCGTACACACGGCACCGGGTCACGGTGTGGATGACTTTATCGTGTGCCAAAAATACCCGGAGATCCCCACCGTTGTACCGGTGGATGCCGAGGGCAGACTGACGGAGGAAGCCGGACAGTTCGCCGGGCTGACCACCGATGAGGCCAATAAGCCCATTGCGGAGCATTTGGAAAAAATCGGCGCTTTGTTTGCGCTGAAAAAGATCGTCCACCAGTATCCCCATTGCTGGCGTTGCCATAAGCCTATCATTTTCCGCGCCACCTCCCAGTGGTTCTGCTCGGTAGATGATTTTAAGGAGGCTGCTGTGGCTGCCACCGAGGATGTGCAGTGGTATCCGGCCTGGGGCAAGGACCGTATGCAGTCCATGATCCAGGAGCGCGCCGATTGGTGCATCTCCCGTCAGCGTAAGTGGGGCGTGCCCATTCCCGTATTTTATTGTAAAGACTGCGGCAAGGAGATCGTGGATAAAGATCTGATGCTGCGGGTATCTAAGATCTTTGGTCAGGAAGGCTCTGACGCCTGGTTCGCCCACGAGGCGGAATATTTCCTGCCGGAGGATTATAAGTGCCCCCACTGCGGCGCACAAAAAGGCTTTGACAAAGAAAGCGACATTATGGATGTGTGGTTCGACTCCGGCTCCAGCCATGCAGCGGTGCTTAAACAGCGTCCTTATTTGAAGTGGCCGGCAGATGTGTACCTGGAGGGTGCCGACCAGTACAGAGGCTGGTTCCAGTCCTCTTTGCTCACCAGCGTAGCCGCCGGGCAGCCTGCGCCCTTTAAGCAGATCATCACCCACGGCTGGACCGTAGACGGTGAGGGCAAGAAGATGAGTAAGTCCCTGGGCAACGGTATTGACCCGGCGGACATTATCAACCAGTACGGCGCGGATATTCTGCGTTTGTGGGTGGCTTCTTCCGATTACCACGCCGATGTGCGCATCAGTAAGGAGATCTTGAAGCAGCTGTCGGATAATTACAGAAAGATCCGCAACACCGCCCGTTATTGCCTGGGCAACCTGTATGACTTTGACCCGGACAAGGATATGGTGCCCAACGATCAGTTGGAAGAGCTGGATAAATACGCGCTGATGAAGCTGGACCAGGTGCTGGCTACCGCTCGCGGCGGGGACGAGGTGTACGAGTACCACACCGCCGCCCACGCGCTGCACAACTTCTGCGTGGTGGATATGAGTAACTTCTACTTTGATGTGCTCAAGGATCGGCTGTACACTTCTGCACCGAACAGCGCTACCCGCCGCGCCGCCCAGACCGTATTGTATAAGGTGCTGGACGCACTGACCTTGGTGCTGACCCCCATTTTGGCCTTTACCTGTGACGAGATCTGGAAGGCCATGCCCCATGCAGCGGGCAGAGATCCCCGGTCTCCGCTGTTTAACGATATTCCCCAGCCGGAGTACATTGCTGCGGACGCGGACTTTATGGCCAAGTGGGATCGGATCCATCGGATTCGTGAAGATGTGCAGAAGGCACTGGAGCTGGCTCGTAAGGACAAGACCATCGGTAAGTCCTTGGAGGCCAAGGTGACCCTGTACGCTGCGGGCGAGCTGCACGATTTCTTGCAGAGCGTAGAGAGCCAGCTGCCGGAGATCTTCATTACCTCCGCTGTGGCACTGTCCGACGGTGCGGGCGACTTTACCGGCGAGGTAGAGGGGCTGAGCGTGTCCGTATCTAAGGCAGACGGCGAAAAGTGCGAGCGCTGCTGGAAGTACGATGAGACCGTAGGTCAAAACGCAGAGCATCCCACCCTGTGCGCCCATTGTGCGGCTGCACTGGCAGAGATGGACAAATAAAGAACGACCCATACGGGGGCAGATGCGACTGCTCTGCCCCCGCCTTTTTATATACGGAGGGTTTATGAAGCATAGAAAAAAACACATTTGGGCCTCCATTATGATCCTACTGATCGTGGCTTTCGACCAGGTGACCAAGCGACTGGCGGAAAGTGCGCTGATGGGGGGCAAGATTGTTACTTTGCTGCCCGGTGCGGTGCAGTTGCGCTATGCCCGCAATACCGGGATGGCCTTTAGTCTGTTCAGCGGTGCTCGGTGGGTGTTTGTGGCGCTGACCGCTCTGGTGTGTGCCGGTGTGCTTTTTTATATGTTTCGCAACAAATGCCGCTCCCTGTGGGGCTACTGGAGCCTGGGGGTGCTGGTGGCCGGCGGTCTGGGCAATCTGATCGACCGGGTGCTGTACGGCTATGTGATTGACTTTATCGAGCCGACTTTTATGCAGTTTGCCGTGTTTAACATTGCGGACTGCGCCGTGACCTGCGGCGGCATTAGCTTTGTGCTGTGGCTGGCAGTGGATCTGTTCCGCTCCGGTGACGGCAAGAAGGGAACGACCCATGACGGAAAATGAGCGGCAGCCGGTGCGTACCTTTACCGTGGACGAAACAGCGGCAGGGGAGCGACTGGACAAGTTTTTAAGCACCGTGTGTCCGGATTTGACCCGATCGGCGGCGGCGCGAGTGATCGAGGAGGGCGGCGTTCTGTTGGACGGTGCCCCTGGGAATAAAAAAGACAAACTGCGCCCGGGCACCCGGGTGGAGCTGCGTCTGCCGGAGCCAAAACCCATGGAGGTGCTGCCGGAGAATATCCCCTTAGATGTGGTCTACGAGGACGGCGACCTGCTGGTGGTGAACAAGCCCAAGGGTATGGTGGTGCACCCGGCGCCGGGAAATTATACCGGCACGCTGGTGAACGCGTTGCTGTACTACTGCGGTGACTCCCTTAGCGGTGTGGGCGGCGTGATTCGACCGGGGATCGTTCATCGGATTGACAAGGATACCAGCGGTCTGCTCATGGTAGCCAAGAACGACTTTGCCCATGTGGATTTGGCACGCCAGATTCAGGAACACAGTTTTCACCGGGCGTACCAAGCGGTGGTGTACGGCAACATGACCGCAGACAGCGGCACGGTGTGCCAACCCATCGGTCGCAGTCCCAAGGATCGCAAAAAAATGGCGGTGACCCAACAGAACAGCAAGCCGGCCACCACCCATTATCGTGTGTTGGAGCGATTTGGGGACTTTACGCATATTCGCTGTGTATTGGAGACCGGACGCACCCACCAAATTCGGGTGCACATGGCCTATATCGGTCACCCGCTGGCTGGAGATCCGGTGTACGGACCGCGGCGTGTAATCACCTCCCTGGGCGGGCAGTGTCTGCATGCTGGGGAGATTGGCTTTATACATCCCAGAACCGGGGCGGAAATGCGGTTTGAAGCACCGCTGCCCCCATATTTCACATCATTTTTACACACTTGCAGGGAAAAGAAAAGGTAAACGTATGAGTCAAAAGAATTTTAGCAATTGGCTGGTGGTGTCGGATATTGACGGCACATTGAATAACAAAGCACGCAAGCTGCCTCGGCGCAATTATGACGCCATTCAGGCGTTTACAGAGGCGGGGGGCAACTTTACCTTGGCTTCCGGACGGCTGACCTCCAGCTTGAAGCGCAATTACGATCGTATCACCCCCAATCAACCGGCGGTGGTACTCAACGGCGCGGGTATTTATGACTTTCAGCAGGAGAAGATGATTTGGCGCAGCACCATTCAGCAGGAGGGGCACGAGTTTGTGCGCTACATCATCAATAAGTTCAGTGACAGCTTTAAGAGCGTGGATGTGGGAATTTATTTTGACGATTATGTGTATATCGTCAAAAATGGCGTTCTGTCCCAGGGCACCATGGATATTGATAAGGCGCATTACGAGGTGACCTCCATTGATAAGGTACCCAAGGAAGGGTGGATGAAGGTGATCTTTTGGTCCAACCCCATTACCATGAACCGGCTGCGCTATGTAATTGACCGCAGCGACACGGCAGGTATGAACTTTATGGCCTCCTCTCCATGGAGTATGGAGATGCTGCAAAAGGGCACCCACAAGGGTACGGCCATTATGGTGCTGGCAGATATGCTGGGCATTGACCGGAACCATGTGGCGGCCATCGGCGATTATTATAATGACTGGGATATGCTCAAGACCGTGGGACTGCCGGCCTGTGCCGGTCAGGCACCTAAGGCCATTCATGAGATTTGCCAGTTTGAAGCCTGCCACTGCAACAAGGGCTGCGTGGCGGATCTGCTGGGGTATATTATGTCCGGTCAGGCGGAGCAGCACATTGCTCGTCCGACCCTGCTGCGAGGATAAGAGATGTTGATTTTAGGCGCACATTTAAGTGCAAGCAAGGGCTATGTCCACATGCTGCGAGAGGCACAGTCCATTGGTGCCAATACTTTTCAGTTCTTTACCCGAAATCCCCGGGGCGGTGCCGTAAAGGCCCAGGATCCGGCGGATGTGGCTGCCTTTTTGCAGGGTGCACAGGCTGCGGACTTTGGCACGGTGCTGGCTCATGCACCGTATACCATGAATTTGTGTTCCGCTGACCCCAGCATTCGGCAGTTTGGGAAAGATATGCTGGCAGATGACTTGCAGCGGATGGAATACACGCCAAATCAGTATTATAATTTTCATCCCGGCAGCCATGTGAAACAGGGTGCAGAAGTGGGAATTGCACAGATTGCAGAAACGCTGAACGAAATGCTATTTCCGGAGCAGACCACGACCGTTTTGCTGGAAACAATGGCAGGAAAGGGCAGTGAAGTCGGCAGAAACTTTTCAGAACTGCGGGCAATTTTAGACAGCGTACACTTGCAAGAGAAAATGGGCGTGTGTCTGGATACCTGCCATATCTGGGATGGCGGTTATGATATTGCCGGAAATCTGGAAGCCGTATTGGAAGAGTTCGACAAGACAATCGGCTTGCATCGTCTGTATGCAGTACACTTAAACGACAGTATGAACCCATTGGGAGCACATAAAGACCGCCATCAGAAGATTGGACAAGGCTATATTGGACTGGAAGCCTTGAAAGCCGTTGTCCGACATCCAGTTTTGAAACAGTTGCCGTTTATTCTAGAAACACCGAATGATGATGCTGGATATGCAGCAGAAATTGCACTGCTGCGAAAAGCTGCAGAAGAAAGCAATTAACTCTGCCACCGCAGGCGAACTGCGGTCGAGCTGGCTCAGCTCGGCGAGGGGGATGATTCCCCA
>OGMP01002322.1_pt1 | contig 12053 bp, 12 predicted proteins | sample 1573261 | NCBI WGS metagenome assembly OGMP01 (sample SAMEA2581878, study PRJEB24529) | metagenome | biome: Human gut stool | place: China | collected 2011 | reverse complement strand
TTGCTATCAAATCGGGAATTTGAGAGCTGAAAATCCTGTGTTTATGCGGGTTTACAGCACTCTTGGTATTATTCCCACTCTACAGTTCCGGGGGGTTTACTTGTTATATCATAGACTACTCTGTTGACATGTTCTACTTCATTTATGATGCGGTTGGAGACTCTGCCTAGGATTTCGTAGGGGATTTTTGCCCAGTCGGCTGTCATAAAATCATCGGTTGTAACGGCACGGAGGGCGATGAGTTCGTCATATGTTCTTGCGTCACCCATAACACCTACGGTTTTAACACCCGGGAGAACTGCGAAGAACTGGCTCATTTTATCTGCGTAACCGCACTTATCCATTTCATCACGAAGAATTGCATCGGCTTCCTGAAGAATACGAACCTTTTCGGCTGTAACTTCTCCGATTACTCGCACACCGAGTCCCGGACCCGGGAACGGCTGACGCCATACGAGGTCGTGCGGAAGTCCAAGCTTCTCACCTACTACTCTTACCTCATCCTTGAAAAGGTCTTTAAGCGGTTCAATTACACCTGCAAAGTCAATATCTTCCGGGATACCAACCTGGTTATGATGTGTTTTGATTTTTGCGGCATCGCCTTTACCGCTTTCGATACGGTCGGGATAAATTGTACCCTGTGCAAAGTAACCCTCGCCGTAGCTTTCACGGATTTTGTTCCAGAACACCTTATAAAATTCTGTGCCGATGATGTGGCGCTTTTCTTCGGGTTCTTCAACACCTTTAAGCTTTGCAAGGAACTCTTCCTGACAATTAATGCGGACAAAGTTCATATCAAAAAGCTTTGTAAAGGTCTGCTCAACAAAGTCGCCCTCGTCTTTTCTCATAAGTCCCTGATCCACGAAAACGCAGGTAAGTTGTTTACCGACTGCCTTGCTGAGAAGTGCTGCGGCAACAGATGAATCTACACCGCCCGAAAGTCCGAGAACTACACCCTTGTCTCCTATCTGCTCTTTGAGCTGTGCGACTGTTGTGTCAATAAAGCTCTCCATCTTCCACTCACCCTTACATTCGCATACATCATAGAGGAATGAACGGAGCATATCCTTACCGTTCTCGGTATGATTTACTTCGGGGTGGAACTGAACACCGTAAAATTTCTTTTCGGGGCATGACATTGCGGCTACGGGACATACATCTGTTGCAGCTGTAATGCTGAATCCCTCGGGAACTTCATTGATATAGTCACGGTGGCTCATCCATGAAATTCCTTCGCTCTTTACGGATTTAAAGAGGATATCATTGTTGTTATATCTTGTAACGGTCTTGCCGTACTCGCTCGAAGAGTTGTCTGTTGCTGAAACAACATTTCCGCCGAGTGTGTATGCCATAAGCTGACAGCCGTAGCATATGCCGAGAATCGGGATTCCAAGCTTGAAAATTTCGGGTGTATAATGCGGTGATGACTCGTCATAAACGCTGTTAGGACCGCCTGTGAAGATAATGCCTTTTGGGTTAATGTCTTTGATTTTCTGAATATCAACGGTGTAAGGAAGAATTTCGCAATAAACATTGCACTCACGAACTCTTCTTGCAATCAGCTGATTGTACTGACCGCCGAAATCAAGAACAATGACAGTTTCTTTTGTAGCATTGCTCATAGTAAAATTCCTTTCAAATTTAAAGAATACCGCACAGAATTTGTGCGGTATTCAATTAATATTTTAATTATCTGTAAATAATATCGTTTCTGGAAGGACCGTTTGAAACCATTGTAATCGGCACACCAATAGCCTTTTCTGCAAATTCAATGTATTCACGGCACTCCTTAGGAAGCTTGTCATATTCTGTAATACCTGAAATTGAACACTTCCAGCCCTTGAGCTTTTTGAGAATAGGTTTGCATCTTTTAAGCTTTGTTGTTGACGGGAAGTAGTCAATTTCCTTGCCGTCAAGCTCATAACCTACACAAACAGGGATTTCATCAAGATATCCGAGAACATCAAGAACCGTGAACGCAACCTGTGTCGCACCCTGAACCATACAACCGTAGCGTGTTGCAACGAGGTCAAGCCAACCCATTCTTCTCGGTCTGCCTGTTGTTGCACCAAATTCTCCGCCGTCACCGCCTCTTCTGCGAAGCTCGTCAGCCTCATCGCCGAAGATTTCAGAAACAAATTCACCTGCGCCTACCGCACTTGAATAAGCCTTGACAACTGTGATGATTTCTTTGATTTCATACGGAGGAATACCTGCGCCTACAGCACCGTAACCTGCGATTGTATTGGATGAAGTAACCATAGGATAAATGCCGAAGTCAGTATCCTTGAGTGAACCAAGCTGTCCTTCAAGAAGAATATTCTTTCCGTCTTTGAGCGCATTATGAACAAAAGTGAATGCGTCACCGACATAAGGAGCAAGAAGTTCTTTATATTCCATTAGCTTGTCAAAAACTTCCTGTTCTGTGATTTCGGGCTTGTTATAGAGGTTTTTCAGAGTTGCATTCTTAATTTCAAGAGCGTGTCTGATTTTCTCTCTGAGTGAATCGGGATCATCATAAAGTTCATTAATCTGGAAACCGATTTTTGAATACTTGTCAGAATAGAACGGAGCGATACCGCTCTTTGTTGAACCGAAAGAATTTTTGCCGAGACGCTCTTCCTCATAGCAGTCAAATGCTACATGGTAAGGCATAACAATTTGTGCTCTGTCAGAAATAATAATGTTTGGCTCTGGAACTCCGCGATCTTTGAGGTGAGCCATTTCCTTAACGAAGTTTTCAACGCTGAAAGCAACACCGTTGCCGATTATATTGGTGATATTCTGATGAAAAACACCCGAAGGAAGCTGGTGAAGAGCAAATTTTCCGTAATCGTTGACAATTGTATGTCCTGCGTTTGCACCGCCTTGAAAACGAATTACGATGTCGCTGTCATTTGCGAGAACATCGGTAATTTTACCCTTGCCCTCGTCGCCCCAGTTGGCACCTACAATTGCTTTTACCATTTTACAAAACTCCTTTTTACAGACGCATGGTCTGCTATAAATAAAATATATACTTGAACCAAAGGTTCGATTAAATCAGTTTAATTAAACATTGATTTCAGGCTTGTCAGACTCAACATCTGCGTACTTTTCAAGAACAGGCTTGATGCACTCGTTGAGGAAGTCCTCTGTCTGCTCCTTGGCTCTGCCTGTGTAATTTTCAGGCTTGAGAATGTGTTCAAGCTCTTCAAGAGTAACGCCGAATGCCTCGTCTGCGGCAATTCTCTCGAGAAGATCATTCTCTCCGCCCTCTTCCTTGATTACCTTTGATGCAGCCATTGAATGCTCACGGATTTTCTCGTGAAGCTGCTGTCTGTCAGCACCACGCTTTTTAACTGCATCCATCATAATATTCTCTGTTGCCATGAACGGAAGCTCTTTTCTGAGTCTTTGTTCAATTACCTTTGGATAAACGACAAGACCGTCTGCAACATTTGCATAAAGTGAAAGGATACCGTCAACTGCGAGGAATGCCTCCGGAACGCTGAGGCGCTTGTTGGCGGAGTCATCAAGTGTTCTTTCAAACCACTGTGTGGCAGTTGTAAAGTAACCGTTGAGAACATCAACCATAACATATCTTGAAAGTGAACCGATACGCTCACTTCTCATTGGGTTACGCTTGTAAGCCATAGCCGATGAACCGATCTGATTCTTTTCAAACGGCTCTTCAACCTCTTTGAGGTGCTGAAGAAGTCTGATATCATTTGAGAATTTAGCGGCCGACTGAGCAATTCCCGCAAGAACATTGAGGAACTGTGAATCAAGCTTTCTTGAATATGTCTGACCTGATACAGGGAAACAAGCCTTGTAGCCCATTTTTTCTGCAATCTTATGATCAAGCATTTTGCACTTTTCGTGATCTCCGTCAAAGAGTTCAAGGAAACTTGCCTGTGTACCTGTTGTACCCTTTGAACCGAGAAGCTTAGCCTTTGAAAGCTGATACTCAACATCTTCAAGATCCATAAGGAGCTCCTGAAGCCAGAGAGTCGCTCTCTTACCTACTGTTGTAGGCTGTGCAGGCTGAAAATGAGTGAATGCAAGGGTTGGAAGAGCCTTGTATTCATCGGCAAACTTTGAAAGGTTGCGGATAACGGTGATAAGCTTATTTCTGATAAGCTTGAGTCCTTCTGTCATAATGATGATATCTGTGTTATCACCGACATAGCAGGAGGTTGCTCCGAGATGAATAATGCCCTTTGCGTTCGGACACTGAACACCGTAAGCATATACATGTGACATTACATCGTGACGAACAATTTTCTCTCTTTCCTGTGCAACTTCATAGTTGATATCATCAGCATGAGCCTTGAGTTCGTCAATCTGCTCCTGTGTAATTGGGAGTCCGAGTTCTTTTTCCGATTCTGCAAGAGCAATCCAGAGTTTTCTCCAAGTTCTGAATTTTTTATCCGGCGAGAAAATGTATTTCATTTCCTTGCTTGCATAACGGGCTGACAAGGGTGATTCATAAGTATCTTTTACCATTATTTACATCCTTTCAATTAGTTGTCCTTTTTATTGTTTTCATCGAAGTTCATTCCGCCACGCTCTTTGCCTTTAAATGTTTCTTTTGTGATAGGTGCGGGGTAATTACCCGTAAAGCAACCATCACAAAAGCCTACGGGAGCGTTGTGAATCATCTCACGAAGTGACTCAACAGGGAGGTATCCGAGGGAATCAGCCTTGCTGAGCTTTGTGATTTCTTCGATTGTATGGTTGCAGGCAATAAGTTCTCCTCTTGACGGAATGTCTGTACCGTAATAACACGGCCACATAAACGGAGGTGAACTGATACGCATATGTACCTCTTTTGCGCCTGCCTCTTTGAGCATTGTAACAATTCGGTCAACAGTTGTACCACGCACAATGCTGTCATCAATAATAACAACTCTCTTGCCTTTGATTTTGTCGGCAATCGGGTTGAGTTTAATTTTTACGCTTTTCATTCGTTCCTTCTGACTTGGCTTTATGAAGGTTCTGCCGATATAGCTGTTCTTCACAATAGCCTTTTCATAAGGAATTCCGGATTCTTCGCTGTAACCGATTGCGGCATCAATTCCCGATTCGGGAACACCGACAACCATATCAGCCTCAACAGGGTATTTTCTTGCAAGAATTCGTCCTGCCTGCTTTCTTGCCTCATAAACGCTTACTCCGTCAATAAAGGAGTCTGAACGGGCAAAATAAATATACTCAAAAATGCAAAGTGCCTTTTTCTTGTCACCAAAGTCGGGTTTCATACTGCGGACACCGTTTTGGTCTACAATTACAATTTCGCCCGGTTCAACATCACGGACAAATTCTGCACCGCAGGCATCAAGAGCCGCACTTTCACTTGCAAAAACATAGGAATCGTTGTACTTGCCCATACAAAGCGGTCTGAATCCGTGAGGATCACCGCAATAAGCTTTCTCGGGCTCATAACAAGGAGCGAATAAGCTCCCTCAATTACCTGCATTGTTCTTGCAACGGCATCTTCAACAGAATGACATTTAAGTCTTTCACGGGCAATTACATAGCAGATAACCTCGCTGTCGATTGTTGTCTGAAAGATTGCGCCACGCTGTTCAAGACCTCTGCGGATTTCAAGCGCATTGGTAAGGTTGCCGTTATGGGCGATTGAAAGCGTACCCTTTACATAACGCATAACAAGCGGTTGTGCATTTTCCAGCACAGAACCGCCTGCAGTCGAGTAACGGACATGCGAAACCGCCATTTGTCCGTTGAGAGAATCAAGAATTTTGTTGTTAAAGACCTCGGTAACAAGACCCATATCTTTGTGATAATCAATTACACCTTCGTCAGATACAGCGATGCCGCAGCTTTCCTGTCCTCTGTGCTGGAGAGCAAGCAAGCCGTTATAACAAGCGTATGCAGGGTTAATTGTGCCGTCGCTGAATATGCCGAATACTCCGCACTCTTCGTGCAGACCTTCTTTTGCAAAATTATCGAAAGAAAATTCCAAGGTGCCACCATCCGATTAATCAAAATAACTATCCAAAGTTTAATTCACATATCTTAATTCAAAAATTCACAATGTAGTTATTATGCAAGACCTACACGCTTCATCATTTCGGCATAAGCCTCTTCAACACCGCCCATGTCACGACGGAAACGGTCTTTGTCGAGTTTCTCCTGAGTATCCATATCCCAGAAACGGCATGTATCGGGAGAGATTTCGTCAGCAAGGAGAATCTTGCCCTTATATCTGCCGAACTCAATCTTGAAGTCGATAAGATCGACCTTGCACTGCTTGAAGAATTCAATCATAATCTCATTAATCTTGAAAGCCATTTCTGTGATTGTGTCGATTTCTTCCTTTGTAGCAAAGCCAGCTGCGAGGATGTGATATTCATTTACCATAGGATCGCCGAGTTCATCGTTCTTATAGCAGAATTCAAGAACAGGAGTCTTCATAGGAGTGCCTTCGGGAAGACCGAGACGCTTTGAAAGACTGCCGGCAGCTTTATTTCTTAAAATTACCTCGAGAGGAACAATTTCAACCTTCTTGAGGACTGTATCTCTGTCGTTAAGCTCTTCAACAAAGTCTGTTGCAATGCCGTGCTTTTCAAGAAGCTTGAACATAAAGTTTGACATACGGTTGTTTACAACACCCTTGCCAACGATTGTACCCTTTTTCTCGCCGTTGAATGCAGTTGCGTCATCCTTGTAGGAAACGATGCAGAGATCGGGATCTTCTGTAGAAAATACCTTTTTAGCTTTTCCTTCGTAAAGTAATTCTTTCTTTTCCATAATCAAATCCTCCATAAAGATGCGGCTTTGCGCCGTAATTAAAAAACAATACAAGATACATTATAATATATAAATCAAAAATAAGCAACCGTATGAGAATTAAAAATAAAAAAATTGACGAATTTTTTTAAAAATTGCCTGTATCGAAAAATTATGAAACAAAAATAATCTTAAACATGGCATTTTTACAAAAGGAAAAGGAACAATACGGCGTGTATTGCTCCTTTGAAATTAAAATCTAACTGTATTCTGTTTATTTCTGAATATAAAAAGAATTATAGGTCTTAAAAGTCCGAAGGTAAGGACATTTACTACTGTGAGAACATCCGAATATCTGATGTTAAGATTTTTGAATATTTTATCGGCGATAATTACATCTATCACAAATGAGGCAATGACACAAGCTAACAGGGCAATCAAGCCGATGATACCGATTTCCAGTTCAAAGCAGAAAAACAGAACGGCAACGGTTGCGATTGAAAGGTTCAGCACACCTTCTATTATGCCTAAAGCCTTATTCCCTGCAATTTTACCGAGGAGATATTTATTATAAAACGGAATCCACGCTGTACCGCTGTGCTTATAGTACAAGTTCTTGCACATACCCATTGCCGCAATGCTCTCAAAAACATAGCTTACTGCAAAATAAATAATCAGCACGGCAATTACTGCTATAAAGAACATATACATAGCCGAAAGCATTCCCATTAAAAGCATAACGCTTATTCCGCCCATAATTATCGCCCTCCGAAATATACTGAAAAAGGACACTAACCCTAAGAGTTAATGTCCTTTTGGTGCCGGTGACCGGACTTGAACCGGTACGGTATCGCTACCGGCGGATTTTGAGTCCGCTACGTCTGCCAATTCCATCACACCGGCAAATGCAAAACATATTATACAATACAAATCAGGAAAAATCAAGTTATATTTTTAAATTTTTTGCCTTAATTACTACGCTGTAAATAGAGGTGAATCAATTTGTGTGAAAATACAAACAGTTTTTCTTCTTTGGCGTTGATTTTGGGTGAATTTATTATACTGTATTTTAAAGTTACTTTTTGTCGGATTACATCATTTTAATCACGCAAATACTTTATACGGATGTTTTAATCCTTGAAAATAATATGCCTCTATGTTAGAATAGCTTTGAGGATGTGATAATTTGATAAATAACCAGTTTTCGGGTAATAATATGCCGTTTTACGACAATAACCTTAATTATAACCGCAATTTCAAAAAAGAGTTCCAGTATGATAATCTCAAGCAAAGATCAAGCGGTTTAGGTTTTTTTGTATTTGCGTATTCGCTTACAATGACAGTAAGCGCAATGATAGTTGTAGAAGTTTTCAAGGCTTTTGGTTCGGCAAAATATATTTATTCTGACAATTATTCAATACTGACTTACTTTATGGATATATTTATTTCCGTATTTGCCGTTGTTGTTCCTGCATTTTTTTATATAAAGCTTTCAAGAAACAGTTTAAATGATATTATCAGCACAAAATATGTAAAACAAAAAAGTATGATACCCATTCTGTTTCTCGGAATGGGAGGTGCAATGATTGCAAATGTTGCCACGAGTGTTATCGCAGACAACTTCTCGCTTTTCGGAATTGAAAACACATCTTCGGGATTGACAATCGGAGATTCAAGTGTTTTGAGTATTGTTCTGAACATAATTTCAACAGCAATCGTCCCCGCTTTTGCCGAAGAATTTGCTTTCAGAGGAATAGTTATGGGTTCTCTGAGAAAGTTCGGTGATACAACAGCAGTTATAGGCTCTGCAATTTTGTTCGGTGCAATGCATCAGAATATATCACAAATTCCGTTTGCGTTTATTCTCGGACTTATTTTTGCGTATGTCGATTGCAAATTCAATTCCATTCTTCCGTCAATTGCAATCCATTTTCTTAATAACCTATATGCTGTTTCCATGAGCATTTTAAGAGATGCAAACATTGTTTCCGATTATACGGCAACAATAATCAGTTACAGCCTGATTATTTTCTTCTGTGTTGTAGGCTTCATTTCATATATCGTACTTGCCAAAAATGATAAGAACTTTTTCAAAATGTCTGATAAGAAAGACGGAATTGTAAGTGAACTTAGCTTAAAAGAGAAAATGACTGCATTTCTTGTGAATCCCGGTATCATACTTTCACTTGTACTTTTTCTGATAACTACAATCACAAATTTAGGATTAATTAACAATGGATAAAACTTTATACTATATGCAAAAGGCTATTGAACAGGCTGAGATTGCCGCTGCGGAAAACGAAGTTCCCGTCGGTGCGGTAATTGTCAGAAATGATGAAATTGTTGCCACAGGAAGAAATCGCCGTGAACAAGGTAAGAACGCTCTCCTTCATGCCGAAACAGATGCAATTTACAATGCATGTCAAAAGCTTGGCGGTTGGAGATTGTGGAACTGTGAAATTTATGTAACGCTTGAACCCTGCCCTATGTGTGCCGGTGCAATAATCAACGCTCATATTCCAAAGGTATATTTCGGTGCTTACGACTTAAAAAACGGCGCTTGCGGTACAATTACGAATCTGTTCCAAATGCCGTTCAATTTCAAGCCCGAATCAGTCGGCGGTATTATGCAGGAGGAGTGTTCAAAACTTCTCACCGACTTTTTTAAAAACTTACGCAACAAAAAATAGAAAAAATCCCGCTTACAAAAGCGGGATTTTTTATTTGCTGTTATAATCAAAGCAACAAGATTATATTATTTTTCATCTCTTAAAATCTTACTTGCCGCAAGCATTACACCGAGCTTACCGCTGTGGAAGTTAAGACTTCCCTGCATCCATACTGCATACGGTTCACGCAACGGTGCGTCTGCAGAAAGTTCAATAGAAGAACCGAGAGTAAATGCGCCTGCCGCCATAACTACCTGACTTTCGTAACCCGGCATATCCGACGGAATCGGAGATACAAAACTGTCAACAGCCGAACCGCTCTGAACGCCCTCGCAAAAACGGCATACCTTTTCTGCATTACCGAGCATGATAAGCTGAATGATATCTCCTCTTGCATCATTGTACTTGGGGCTTGTTTCATAACCGAGAATTTCAAAAAGTGCCGATGCAAATACTGCAGTTTTAAGTGCTTCCCCCGTAACATGAGGAGCATGGTACGCACCCATAAAAAGTTCTCTGTTTGCGTTAAGAGTAGCACCGATTTCTTTGCCTGTACCGGGAGTGGTAAGTCTGTAGGCACACATCTCTACAAGTTCTTTCTTACCTGCAATATATCCGCCTGTAGGAGCAATACCGCCACCCGGATTCTTGATAAGAGAGCCTGCCATCATATCAACACCAACCGACAAAGGCTCAACCTTGTCAATAAATTCACCGTAACAGTTATCGAGCATAATAATACTTTCGGGCGAATTGGCTTTTGAAATTTCACAAAGCTTTTTGATTTCTCTCCATGTGAGCGTAGGTCTTGTGCTGTAGCCTCTTGAACGCTGTATGTAAACCATTTTAGGCTTTTTCTCTGCAATGTCACTTGCGATTTTGTCATAGTCAAGTGTGCCGTCAGGATTAAGTTCGGTCATTTCAAAATTGATTGAAAAGTCCTTGAGTGAACCGGGATAGTCCCCCTCAATGCCTATAGCAGAACGGATTGTATCATACGGCATTCCTGTTATGGAAAGCATTGTGTCCCCCGGTCTTAAAACGCCGAAAAGTGCAACTGTAAGGGCATGAGTACCGCTTACGAAATTATGACGGACAAGTGCGTCTTCAGCATCAAATACATAGGCATAGACCTTGTCAAGAGCCTCTCTGCCTGCATCGTCATATCCGTAGCCTGTAGAACCCCAAAGGTGACTTTCACGAACATCTGCAAGCTGAAAAGCCTTTATCATCTTCTGCTGGTTATATTCCTGAATATCGTCAATCTCCGCAAGCTTGTCCTTGCAAAGCTCCATTGCCTTTTCGGATGCTTTTATAACTCTTTCATCTATATCAAAAAAACTCAAATATATCACCTTTCAAAATAATATTCCTGCCATGATCCGCACTGCTCAAAACCGAGATTATTATAAAACGACTGATTTGCATTCTTGGCTCTGTGAAGATACACGGTCTTGTTCTCGGCAATCAGCCTATTGGATATGTACTTTACAACAGTTGAACCGTAGCCGTGCTTTCTGTAGTCGGGATGACACGATACCGCACCCAACACGGCACCGTTATTGCTTTCGGCAACAGTCATAGCCATTGCAACAAGTTTTGTACCGTCATAAACTCCGTACATTCTCGTTGCATTATGACGAAGCTTGTGATTCACATCAACATAAAAATCATCAAATATAGGAGTAGGTATTACATTATCAACTCTGTTTTGAAAACTTGAAACTTTCTCTTTACAACCTGTCATAGTAGCTGCACCTTTAGCTATTGCAACTACTTTTTCAGTCACTTCATCACAACCTTCTTTAGTAGCTGCTCTTATATAAAAACGAGCTTTTGTATAGCTTGGAATAATATTAGGAGCATCTCCACCATGAGTTATGATACCATGTATTTTTATATCAGGAGTAAGATGTTGTCTTAAAGTAGCTATTCCATTGAAAAAGTGTAAAAGAGCATCTAAAGCATTCTTTCCTTTTTCAGGACAACCTGAAGCATGAGCTGGAGTTCCAAAGAACTCAAAGTCTAAAGGATTTACAGCTAAACTTTTTCCAGTTGTTAAGTTCTCTGTACCTGGATGTATAATCATAGCTACATCAATATCTTTAAAAAGGTTTTCCCTAACAAAAGAACCTTTAGCACTTCCATTTTCTCCTCCCTCTTCAGCAGGGCAACCAAAAACAATAATTTCTCCAGAAGTGTTTTTTAAAGTTTCTCCTAGAGCAATAGCTCCAGCTAGACTAATACTTCCTATTATATTGTGCCCACAAGCATGCCCTAAGTTTGGAAGAGCATCATATTCAGCTAAAAAACTTATCTTAGGATAAGCTCCAAGAGGAGATTTCTTTCTAGCTATAAATCCTGTTGGATGACCAACTATATTTTTTTCTATTTGTAAGTAATTCACAAGCAAAATACTCTTTATTTCCAACTTCTGGATTTTTATGAATCTGTTGGCTCACTTCTATAAATTTTTCTCTATTTAAATCAATAAAATCTATAATTTTTCTTTCCATAAATATCACTCCTATTAGTTAACTATTATATTTTTTAGAATACAGGAACAGATGAACCTTTGTAATATTCGATTATTAAATCTTTTATTTTTTGTGATTGATAAACTTCTACTACTCTTTTTACAAGAGGATT
>OGMP01002302.1_pt1 | contig 12177 bp, 6 predicted proteins | sample 1573261 | NCBI WGS metagenome assembly OGMP01 (sample SAMEA2581878, study PRJEB24529) | metagenome | biome: Human gut stool | place: China | collected 2011 | reverse complement strand
ATAGCCTTGTAGATATCGGGCTCGGATTCTTTATCCAGATTGATAACTTTAGCATAGCAACCGCCTTCGTAGTTGAATACGCCTTCGTCGTCCCATCCGTGCTCGTCGTCACCGATCAACTTACGTTTCGGGTCGGTAGACAAAGTCGTCTTACCGGTACCGGACAAACCGAAGAAGATAGCAGAGCTGGTGCCGTCCATGCTGGTGTTGGCAGAGCAGTGCATAGAAGCGATACCGCGCAAAGGATTGAAATAGTTCATCATAGAGAACATACCCTTCTTCATTTCACCACCGTACCAAGTGTTGATGATGACTTGCTCTTTTGAAGTCAAGTTGAAGACTACGGCTGTTTCTGAGTTCAAGCCCAGTTCCTTGTAGTTTTCAACCTTAGTCTTAGAAGCGTTGTAAACCACGAAATCAGGTTCGAAATCTTTCAAATCTTCTTCCGTAGCACGGATAAACATGTTCGTTACGAAGTGAGCCTGCCATGCAACTTCCACGATGAAACGCACTTTCAGGCAAGTAGCCTTGTTAGCGCCGCAGAAACCGTCGACAACAAACAATTTCTTATTTGAAAGCTCCTTCACAGCCAAATCCTTCAATACCTTCCAAGCCTCAGGAGTTACAGGCTTGTTGTCATTCTTATATTCTTCAGAAGTCCACCATACGGTGTTCTCAGAAGTAGCGTCTTTTACGATAAACTTGTCCTTGGGAGAACGACCGGTATAAATACCTGTCATCACATTCACTGCACCCAATTCCGTTACCTGACCTTTTTCAAAACCTTCCAAACCAGCTTTGGTTTCTTCCTGGAACAATACGTCGTATGACGGATTGTGGAGAACCTCAACAGTACCGGTAATACCGTACTTACTCAAATCTAAATTTGCCATTTTCTAAAATAATATTTGGTTAGAAATCAATTCACTATAAAAAAACTTCCTTTTTGCGCTGACAAAATTACAAAGAAATGCGTGCATCTGAAACTTTCGGCATATTATTTTTCTTAATTCAAAAACATTCTTCCGTTAAATTTCCCAAAACCTAAGAACCAAAGCTATATTTGCTACACGGAGTTTACATTTTCAAGAAGTTTTTGTTACTTTTGTTCTCAAGTATATTTAAATCCATCCAAATATGAAAGTAATTAACTTTGCAGAGCAACAAACGGTTGTCAACAGATACATGTCGGAACTCCGGGACGTATGCATACAGAAAGACAGGGCGCGGTTCCGCCGCAATCTGGAAAGAATCGGGGAAGTAATGGCTTACGAAATCAGTAAAACGCTGGATTATTCCGTCAAAGACATACAAACCCCGTTGGGCACGGCGCCTACGCTGTTGTACAACGACCCTATCGTACTGGGAACCATCTTCCGGGCCGGCCTCCCTTTCCATCAAGGCTTCCTGAATGTGTTTGAGGAGGCCGACAACGCATTCGTGTCGGCCTACCGCTTCTACAAAGACAAAGAATGCCACGAAGTGGGCATACATATCGAATATCTGGCCACGCCGGACCTGAACGGCAAAACTCTCATCATTGCCGACCCCATGCTGGCCACGGGCGGAAGCATGGAATTGGGGCTCAAGGCATTCGAGACCAAAGGCATACCGGGAAAAGTGCATTTATGTAGTGCGATAGCCAGCCGGAAGGGCGTGGACTACCTGACAGAAACATTCAAAGACACGGACTATACCTTGTGGTGCGGAGCTATCGACCCGGAGCTGAACGACCACATGTACATCGTCCCGGGACTTGGCGATGCAGGCGATTTGGCCTACGGCGGGAAACTGTAAGAAGTAAAAAAGCATGACGGACGGGGCTTGGCAGAAAGCTGCGCACCGTTCTGCGCCAAACGGTAAATCAATCTCAGGCGAACGATTTTCCAATCTCCTGAGATTGATTTTTCATTTGACGGACAAAAATTCCCGCCTTATTGCAGATTGAAAACCAGCACCTTACATAAAAGCAAGCAAATATAACGGATTTTGACAACCGACAGCCCGCCGCCCGCCCATCGAAACAGAAAGACGGAACAAAAAAGGCGGCTGCCCCACGATAAGGAACAGCCGCCTTTTCTTTCCTTTCACTTTCACGGGGAACTTACTCCTTCACCTCCCAAATATCGTTCGTATAGAGCAGTTCCGTGAAATTGTGATAGGCTTTCTTTTCTTTCACTTCTTCTATCTGCCGGTTGACCGCCTCGTCGTATGTCGGAGCTTCCACATCACGAATCACGCCCAATGCCACCGGAAAATCAGGCCCTTCCATCAGAGCCAACTTCAAGTGCAAGGTGTTGTCCTGGCAATGCGCATCATGCACGAGGATGTCTTTTTCCGTCACACCGTTCTCTCCTATCTTCACGACCTTCAACCCGAAACCTTCCTGCATCAAGCCGAATTCCTTATTTTCACCGAACAACATCGGCTGGCCGTGTTCCAGATAAATGGCATGCTTGGCACGTCCTTCTTTGGTGTAAACGGTATCGTGCGTCCCGTCGTTGAATATCACGCAGTTTTGCAATATCTCGCACACGGCGGCTCCCTTGTGGGCGTATGCCGCTTTCAGGATTTCCACCGTCCCGGCGGCATCCGTAGCCACGGCACGGGCAAAGAAATGACCACGCGCTCCGAAACATAACTCTGCCGGATTGAACGGGTCTTCCACCGTCCCGTAAGGAGAGGATTTACTGACGAATCCTCTCGGAGACGTCGGAGAATACTGCCCTTTCGTGAGACCATAAATCCGGTTGTTCAGCAGAATCATATTGATATCCACGTTGCGGCGGACGGCATGGATGAAATGGTTACCGCCAATGGCCAGACCGTCGCCGTCACCGGAAATCTGCCACACGGTGATATCCGGATTGGCCACCTTGAAGCCGGTGGCAATGGCGGCGGCACGTCCGTGAATCGTCTGCATGGCGTACGTATTCATATAATAAGGCAGACGGCTGGAGCAACCGATACCTGAAATCACGGCTGTCTCGTAGGGAGGCACTCCGATTTCGGCCATAGCCTTGTGCAAAGAAGCCAGAAAAAAATGGTCTCCACACCCGGGACACCAACGCGGCAATCCCTTTTTATAATCTTTTGCTGTATATTCGCTCATTTTCTTTTATTCTTCTAAGTTTGACTATTTGTTGTAAATCTCGGTAAAGGCTGCCACCAACTCGCTCACGACAAAAGGCTGGCCTTTCACCTGATTGAACTGATAAGGCACAAAACCGTCTACTTTCATACGCAGATATGCGGCAAATTGCCCTAAGTTCTGCTCGGCTACCACGACTTTCTTATACCGCTTCAGCACTTCCGCCGTATTGGCAGGCAAGGGGTTCAGGTAAGAGAAATGAGCCAAAGCCACTTTCTTGCTTGTAGCCACCATTTCATCCATGGCCGAATGCAAATGGCCGTAAGTACCGCCAAAGCCTACTATCAGCAGTTCGGCATCGTCCACGCATCCCTGCACCTCCACATCAGGCACCGGAATTCGGGCCACTTTCTCTGCACGCAAACGACACATCTTGTCGTGGTTCTCGGGATCGGTGCTGATGGCTCCTGTCCGGCCGTCCTTCTCCAACCCGCCGAGAATATGCATATACCCTTCTTGTCCGGGTATGGCCCAGTAACGCACTTGCGTGTCGGGATTACGCATGTATGGCGTGTAGCTCCCGGCCATTTCCGGAGTGACGTAAGGGGGACAAATATCGGGATAATCGTTCAAATCGGGCAGTTTGAAAGCACCGGAACCGTTGGCCACAAAGGCATCGGTGAGCAACACCACCGGCGTCATGTGCTCCAAAGCCATCTTCGAGGCATAATAGGCCGCATCGAAACAATTCGTAGGCGAAGTGGCTGCAATGACCGGCATCGGCGATTCGCCGTTGCGTCCGAAAAGGGCTTGCAACAAATCCGTCTGCTCGCTCTTCGTGGGCAAGCCCGTGGACGGGCCTCCGCGCTGCACGTTCAGTATTACCAACGGCAATTCCGTAATCACGGCCAGATTCATGGCTTCCGATTTCAAACATACGCCGGGTCCCGAAGTAGAAGTCACTGCCAATGCACCGGCAAAGGAAGCACCGATGGAAGAGGCACAACCGGCAATCTCATCCTCGCACTGTACTGTGGTCACGCCCAAACTTTTATGTTTGGACAATTCATGCAGCACGTCCGTAGCCGGCGTAATGGGATACGACCCCAAGAAAAGCCGCTTGCCGGCTTTCTCAGCCGCAGCGATAAATCCGTATGCAGTAGCCTTATTGCCCATGATGTCCATATACTTACCGGGCTTTTTCGTCTTGGATTCCACTTTATAAGTATGTGCCACAGAAGCATGCGTATTTGCCCCGTAATCATATCCGGCCTGGATAACCTTTATATTGGCTTCTGCCACGGCGGGCTTTTTGGCAAACTTCTCACGCAACATATTGAACGCTATCTCCAGGTCACGGTTGAACAACCAGCACACCAGTCCGAGCGCAAACATGTTACGGCATTTCAAAATAGCTTTGTTGTCCATACCCGAGTCAGCCAGACAGACTTTGACCATCTGGGTGATAGGGGCAGCAATCACATCGTTTTTGATGCCCAACTCCTCTATCGGATTATCCGTCGTGAAAGCGGCCTTCTGCAAATCTTTGGCCTGGAAACAATCGGTGTCGATAATAATACATGCTGTAGATTTGGCATATCTGTACTGGGTCTTTAATGCTGCCGCATTCATCGCCACCAACACATCGCACTTATCGCCCGGTGTGTACACGCGTTGGGCACCAATGTGTACCTGGAAACCGGAAACTCCTGTCAACGACCCCTGCGGAGCACGGATATCAGCCGGATAATCGGGAAACGTACAAATGTCATTTCCTACCGTCGCCGAGACCGTAGAGAAAATATTCCCGGCCAACTGCATACCGTCGCCGGAATCACCAGAGAAACGGACCACTACCTGGTCCAGCTCTTTTACTTCTAATCTATCAGCCATACTTTTTGTAGCATTTATATGATTACTGTATATTCTTTCTACCTTAGGAATGCAAATATCGCAAAGATATGTTTAAAAACAAAATATTTTGCTGTTAAAAGCATTCCGGAATACAGATTATACTATAAAATCGTAATCTAAAAGCTTATTTATATAGCATTTCATCGTGCTTCTCTCACTTTTCAAAAGCATAAAGTTCGCAAAAGCACAGGAAAATGCATAAATATGCAAAGAGAGAAAGGCCGAGCCTTTCCCTCTATCTTATGAAAGTTTTGTCCCAAGTATTCGACTTTTTAAGCAGAAACTGTTAACTTTGCAAAACAGAAAGAGCCCCTGTAGTTCAATGGATAGAACTACGGTTTCCTAAACCGCCAATCCGGGTTCGATTCCCGGCGGGGGTACACGGTCTATTTCAAGGTAAAAGCTTGTGTTCCGGCTTTCACTTTGTATTTCTTCCCATTCACTTTCAATACATATTCCTTATCAGACACCACGCGTACGGTATCCCCGTCCGCCACGATGTCAGTATGCACATCGCCGAACCTCAAATTCCGGATACCTTGCTCGCCCCAACCTGTCTTACGCCATTCCACGAGCCGAGCCGTGGCATCTATATTATAAAACCCCAACACGTTCTCAATAAACAAAGAAATAGGCCCCAGGGCAGACCATCCGCAAAAGTCTTGAGCCACCAACGTCAAATTCTCACCGTCCACCCGCTGTCCGGGACGAGCTGCCGACGGAGAATAACATTCCCAAATGGAGTGGGGCTCGAAAGTCTTATAGGTTTCGGACATTTGCGCCAACAAACGGCGCGCATTCTCATGTGCCACATCATGATAACCGTAAGTCTCAAGTGCCTTGGTTGACATGTAAGCCAAAGGCAACCATACCCCGCCCCTCCAATAATCTCCTACCGTCCCATTGTAGTCTGCGTCACTCCGCGACACGGACGGCCAAGGGTATTGACCACCGAACTCATCCTCGTCCTGTGCATATTCCACCAAACGCGCCGCTTGTTTCCGCCCCGGAACTTCTGCCAACATAGCCCAATACACAGCCGGTGTCCGCACTTTCACAAAGTCGCCCGTGGCCTCCTCTATGTCATAATAAAAACCATCCTCCGCATCCCAATAATACTTATTGAGCAAGTCCTTCTTCACTCCCCGGCAAACTCCTTGGCCGTAGACGAGTCGTCCAAGACCTCGGCAATCCTTTCGATATAAAGTGCAGCCAAAGCCTGTTGGGCCAAGGCATCCATCCACAGCATCTCCCCGTTGCATCCCCGGCCACGCGGAGTATTGTCCATACCGCTCTGCACGTCGCCCCACAAATACCCTTTCTCCCTCCGTTCCAACATGACCGGCATCTTGGAAAAACGGCTACCGCCCCTCTTCAGTTTCTCAAACCAATAAAAATGGCGTTGTAGGTAACGATTGTCCTCTAACACATATTCCAAACGCCTTTTGTCGCCCGTCATCTTATAGTACTCATACTCCACCCACGCGAAAAAAGGAGGGTTGTCCGGATGCCAAATCTTTAAAGAGACCGGCTCTCCGTCCAATATCGTCTTATAGAAGTTATCCAAACTCTGTATGCCAGGGAATAGCGAAGGCGCATAGCGACAAAAAAGCACCATGAACTCGGTATCCCAAATCCAAATCGTGTCATCCCACAGGTTCTCATCCATATAGGGCGACTGGGGAATCCCGTTCTGATGTTTCACCCGCCCCCAGGCCAAATCCCAAGCTGCCCAATATAAATCCACCAAACCCGGTTCGGGGGAATAAACCGGTTGGGGCAACAAAGACTTGTCCAACCCTCTTCCGGTTTCAGGCTTGGCCTGCACACCCACTGCCATAACGGACAAAAGGATACCGGAAAACAAAACACTCTTTAATCCCATCATATCACATCTTTTATTTTGAAGACAAAGAAACCGCCCTTCCGGAACATTACCAAAAAGCTTTGCACCAAAAACAGACGGATATACTCCAGTATCATATACTGAAGAGAGTCCGGGCACAAAACAATACAGGGCAAGCCTAAGCCTGCCCTGCATCCAAACAACTTATAAACGAATTCTTTATTTCATTTCCGAATCGTTCTCCTTGATGCGTTGCCCCATAGTCAGGAAAGCTACCGGAGCCGCCATGAAGATGGAAGAACAGGTTCCGATTACCACACCGAGAATCATGGCAAAAGCAAAACTGCGGATACTTTCTCCACCCAAGAAGAAGATACACAACAATACGACTAACGTGGTCAACGAAGTATTGATGGTACGCGTCAATGTCGTATTCAAAGAATCATTGAACAAACGCTGACGGTCGCGGTTCGGATACAGATGGAGGAACTCGCGGATACGGTCGAATACTACCACCTTATCATTAATAGAATAACCGATAGCCGTCAAAATCGCACCGATAAAGGTTTGGTCGATTTCCAAAGAGAATGGCACCCATCCCCAACAAATCGAATACGCTCCGATAATCAACAAGGTATCTACCGTCAAGGCCACAACAGCACCGACCGAGAAAGCCACATTGCGGAAACGCAACAATATGTAAAGGAAGATAGCTATCAAGGCCAATACCACAGAAACAATAGCCCCGTAGGTTATGTCTTCTGCCACGGAAGGACCTACCTTTTCCGAACTGATAATAGAACCTCCGGCACGCTCGTCGCGGTTGATGAAAGTTTGCAAATCCAAATCCGAAGCCAACAAACCGCCGCCTTTGAGCGTTTCGAACAGCGTTGCTTCTATTTCGGAATCCACCTCCGTACCTTCTTCGTCAATCCGATAGTTTGTGGATATACGTACCGTCTGATGGTCTGTCCCCAAGGCTATAACCTGGATATTGGCATCCCCGAACTTGTTTTGCAACAAGGTGCGGACAGTTTCCGGCTCCACCTGCTTTTCGAACACAACTACGAAGTTACGTCCGCCGGTGAAATCAATACCTTTGCTCAAACCGCGTACAAACAAAGATGCGATACCTACCACCAACAAGACCCCGAATATCGTGAAGGATTTCTTATAAGAGCTCATGAACTTGTAATGTGTATCATGCAAGAACTTACGTGAAAGAGACGTCGTAAACGTCAAGTTCATCCATTTCTCCTTGTTCAGGAAGTGCTCGTACACGATACGGGTCAGATATACAGCCGTAAAGAAGGATACCAAAATACCGATAATCAACGTCGTGGCAAATCCACGGATAGGACCTGTTCCGAAATTATACAGGATGATACCCGTAATGATAGAAGTCAAGTTGGAGTCGAAGATGGCCGAGAATGCATTGGAATAACCGTCCGAGAGAGCCGCACGCACAGTCTTACCCGCACGCAACTCTTCTTTGGTACGTTCATATATCAACACGTTCGCATCTACCGCCATACCCAAAGAAAGCACCATACCGGCAATACCGGACATGGTCAATGCAGCCTGGAATGAAGTCAAAACCCCCAACGTAAAGAAGAAGTTCAATATCAAAGCACCATTGGCTACCATACCAGGAATAAGACCATACATGCCACACATATAGATCATCAACAGGATGAAAGCTATCACAAATGAAGTAATACCTTGGTTGATGGACTCTTGTCCCAACGTAGGACCTACAAACTGTTCGGAAACGATATGTGCAGGAGCCGGCATCTTACCCGTGTTCAGCACGTTGGCAAGGTCACGCGTATCTTCGAGCGTGAAATGTCCCGTAATAGAGGAAACACCACCGGTAATCTCATTCTGCACCGTAGGAGCACTATATACATATCCGTCGAGCACAATGGCGATGGCGCGCTTCACATTTTTCTTGGTCAAAGCTGCCCAACGACGGGCACCATCGGAATTCATCGTCATGCTTACGCACGGACGGCCATTCTGTTCGTAATCATCCTTAGCTTCTGTCACGACATCACCTTCCAAAGGCGCACGACCATTGCGTTCCGTAATCTTAATCGCATATAACTCGAAAATGTCTCCCATATTACCACTGCCTACAGGCTTCACTCCCCAATAAAGTTTCAGGTCACTGGGCAAGACTTCTTTTGCCACGGCAGAAGTGATATAGCGATTGACGGTAGCCGTATCACGCCAACTGGCATAACCCACTACACATCCCATAGGGCCTTGAGCAAATTGCAGCACAGAAGCCAAAGGATGGTTCTTCATAGCCTGTTCGTCCACAGCAGCCCCAGCCTTCTCTGCCGGAGTTCCGCTATTTCCCTTCAGAGCCGCAGCCAAATCCTTCACAGGAGCTTTCTTCGTAGAATCCGTAGCGTCCACTTTTTCAGCCGGTGTCAATTCAGCCATTGCCGTAGTGTCTGCCTTAACCGTATCGTTTTCTGCAATCGCAGCATGCTCTGCCGCCAAACGTGTATCCAATGTAGCCAGGAATGGGATAATCTCTTCCGTATTATAGGTTTCCCAAAACTCCAGATTTGCACTACCTTGCAACAATTTACGCACACGTTCCGGTTCTTTCACACCCGGCATCTCCACCATAATACGCCCCATCTGTCCTTCCAATGTCTGGATATTGGGCTGTACCACACCGAAACGGTCGATACGTGTACGGAGCACATTATAAGAATTGTCGATGGCAGACTGCACTTCGGCACGCAACACTTTCTCTACTTCAGAGTCGGAACTCTTGGTCGTTACTTTACCTTTCAACTGCTGCGTAGCAAACAATTCCGCCAAATTTCCATCCGGCGCCAATGCTTTGTACTCTTTCACAAATAAGGTAATAAAATCACTCTGGCTATTCTTAGCCCCTTCCGCAGCCTTCGCTACCGCCTTGTTGAATGCCGGGTCTTCTTTATGGTCGGCCAAAGCCTTTACCACTTCAGGAACAGACACCTCCAGAATGACATTCATACCACCTTTCAGGTCCAAACCCAGACTAATCTCCATTTCGCGACAGTCCTTCAGCGAATAAGCGCCCAACCACACCGGATTGTTCATCACGGAATCCAGATAGTGTGCGCCGGCTTCCTCTCCTTGCGTTTTCGTAATCTCATCCACCTTATTCATTTGATAAGTAGTTACAAATGAAAAAGATAAATAGAACACGCACACAAGGGTCAACAGTAAAGCGAAAACTTTAACAAATCCTTTGTTTTGCATTTTAATTTATTATTATGATGTTATTATTTAATAGCTAATCAGACTACAAAGGCGCAAATATAACGTTTTTTTCACATTAACGCCGCAAGTTAACAGATTTATTTATGCCCTAATCCTCTTTTTTGTGTTTTTTCAAGTAAGTAATCATCGGATAATGGTCAGACCACGGAGCTGTCTTGTCCACATGCGTCTCGTATGTCTGCCAATAGTCGGAAACGAAGATATGATCGATGCGAAAATAGAATCCTTTCTGATTATAAGACAAGCCCAGTCCGTTACCCGATTGACGGAATGCACTTTTCAACCGGGAAGACAGGCGATGGCAAGAATAGGATATGGGAGAGTCATTCAAATCACCGCAGACAATCACAGCCCTTCTCCCTGATTTTTCGACATAGTTCAAAACCGAATCAACTTGCGGTCCACGCAAACGACTCGCCCCGGCCATCTTCCGAACCAGTTCTCTGGAATTACTTTCCGCATGCCCATTCTCCGGATCTTTAATGATTTCCTTATATTTCATCTTATCCTCTGGTGTCAGCTTATAAGACTCCAAATGGTTATTCACCAACAATACAGTATCCTGACCGTATAGTAATTCTACGGCAAGACTGCCATTGGTCGTACTTTCATAGGCTATCCGATGTACGGACAATATAGGCAAACTACTATAGACGAATTGAGGCTCAGCCTTTCCATCATGCAGACGACGAATATGATAACCTGCCTTCGCCATGATGCTATCCACATACTCAGATTTAAGATTCTTAGGTGCTACTCCTTCCTGAAGACAGATAATGTCGGCCTCAGAAGCCACAAGATAATCCAAGATCGGGTACCGTCCTTCTGCATTCTTCTCTCCCCGGGCAAGGAACTCTGTATTATAAGTAAGCAATTTAAGCGCGTCTTCCGGGCGCTTCTCAGGCCAGTTCACCGGACAATAGTCATATATATAGGAAACAGACAGCAACATTCCGACAAAAGGCAACCAAACGTAACGAATGGAAAAAACCAGCCAAAAAAAGATAAAAGCTATATTAAGCAATAATAGCAGCGGAAATCCCAACCCGAATAGAGCCGCATGAGAATGAACCGCCGGATTCAATCCGGAACTCAGTCCGCAGGCCCACAACATGAAAGCCGCCATTATGTTTGCACCGATTGACAACTGTATCAATATACGTTTCAATGTATTCATCTTCAACGCTGACTGGCATCAAACAACTTACGTTTTTCTTCCTCTGTCAAACTTGTGTATCCGGATTTACGTACCTTCTCTAAAATATGGTCTATCTCTTCCGCCTCTGCCTTTTTACGAGCGTTATACTCATAATCATCCTTTCGCTCCCCCATAGAGACATTCATTTTAGGCTTCCGATAAGAAGAAAACCGGTCTCGTCCTCCGGCAAACCATTTCTTCAAGCGTTCCGCAGCGGATGTCCGATTGCCATAATATCCTCCACCGCTGTTTCTCCTCCAATACAAGATGAGCAACAAACCGAATATCATTCCTCCGAGATGGGCGAAATGAGCGACTCCGTCACCGGAGTTCCCCAAAGCGGAAAGCAACTCTATGACGGCATAACCTATCACAAAAAACTTAGCTTTAATAGGTACGGGAAGCGGAAAAATAAACAGGCGTTCATTAGGAAACGACATGCCGAAAGCCAACAAAATTCCATAGACTGCACCAGAGGCTCCGATAGTGGTCCAACGATTCAAATAGTCGCCCATGGAAATCACGGTATAGCCGATATTAACCGTATCGTACGCTCCCAAGCCTTGCCACAGATACTGTATATATTGCACTCCTTCCTGAACCAAACCGGCACCCAAGCCGCACACGACATAATAAAGCAAGAAGCGACGACCGCCCCAATAAGACTCCATCACCCGACCGAACATCCACACGGCGAACATATTGAAGAAAAGGTGAGTGAATCCTCCGTGCATGAACATATAGGTTATCAACTGGGCGGGATTAAAGTCTTCGGCCATAAAAAAATGCAAACCTAAATAGTTTGCGAGATCTATACCATAACTTTGTGCAACGATTGTT
>OGMP01002295.1_pt1 | contig 12214 bp, 5 predicted proteins | sample 1573261 | NCBI WGS metagenome assembly OGMP01 (sample SAMEA2581878, study PRJEB24529) | metagenome | biome: Human gut stool | place: China | collected 2011 | reverse complement strand
ACAAACAATCCGCCATAAATATAGCCGTACTCATACTCCATCGGCAGCTGCTCCGTGCCATTGTATAGCTTATTATTTACAATTCCGCGATACGCACCGCCGACAACTGCCGACATATCATATGACCGGTACAAAAGTGCATTGCGGTTCACATTCGGATAATAAAACACCTCGAATCCGTGTTTCTTTGCATTTTTTACATCGCTCACCGGATTGTCGCCCACATGGATCATAGAATCCGTGTCTGGGTATGCCCTTTTTACAACTTCATATAACGATCCCTCTGCCTTACTCTTTTCATATTTACAGGAAACATAGAGTTCCTCATATCCGCCATAGCTGTTTTTTTGCAGCAGCTCCGATAAAAATGCTTTTGATAAATACATGTCCGAAGTGATCACAATCCGCTTCCCATGTTCCCGCAGCTGTGTAAACACCTGCTGCATAAATGGATTGGCATAACAGAACTCCATTTCCAATGCCTGCTCCATCTGCATTCCCTGCTCTTTTGTGACACCAATTTCATTCTCTAACCTGCTCCAGATGTCAGAAAGTGTGATTTCATAATGCTTCTCTTCTTTATACTTTTGTGTTCTTGCATCTGCTTCTGCCTGCATGCGGAGTCTCTTAAAATCCAGAATCCCTGTTTTTTCTCCGAGAAAGAAAAATAAATCCGTCGGCTCTGAAAACGGTCTGAAAATGAGCGTATCAAAAATATCAAACGATATGACTTCATACTGCATCAAAAAGGAAACCGTTTCCGATACACTCTTACGGTCACGGTTTGCCAGCACGGACTCACTCTCTGCGCACGGCGGTTTCTTTTCCTCGTAAACCGGAATCTCTGTCTGTTCTCCAAGGAATCTGCAAAACAGTACATAATAACAGAAATTCAGCCACAGCAGATAAAACCATGAAACAGCCTTCTTCATCCCTGCCGTTCCATCATGAAATCTGTGGTAACGCTGCCTGATCCCCGGTTTTCTGTTCACTAAAAAATGATATATCTTCGCTCTCAATGTCTTCTCCATGGTTTGTTTAAATAGTATTTTATATATACGTTTTAAACATGACTTTTGAGTAACATTGTAGCGCATAGATGTGGAGATGTCAATTTGTGGGAAACTGGAACAACGTTTGCCATTGCATAAAAATAAACCAGCCCTGTCTGAATCTCTCAAACAGAACTGGTTTATTCATCCAAGATTCAGCCCTCAGTCCTTAATCTTCATACTCTGGAATTTGAATCCTGCACTCTCCTAAATCAGCGTCAATCTCTTTTTTTCTGAATTTATCATAATCCGTTTCAATAAATAGCCAATCGGTTAAAGTTGGTGGTGGCCAAGCCTGTGGATACGTCCATCGATATTTTGCATAATATTCCGCGCGTTTGATAAACCAGTCACTTTTATAATATTCCCCCAGTGCCTTCATTTTTTCAATAATTTTATCCTTCTTTGCATTTTCATCCTGCGCACTTAAACGATATCCCTGTTCAGCTTCATATTTCTTACAATAATTTTCAATATCGCCTAAATACTGTTTTAAATTCTCCTCCACCATATCATGACAATATCGCTGCTTCTCACATTTTCCATAACATTTTATAGTGTTTTTTCCATCTTTACCATCACTTTGCCCAACATACCTCTTTTCTTCAAAAACAGGAATATGTGCCACTAATGAAAATGCACTCATCATGGATTCTGCATTTGGATTTCCCTTATCCAGATGAGGCTGCACATCACAAATAAGTAAAGCCTGCTCTTCGGAACCTAACGCTCCACGACATTTGTCTGGCTCCGTCTGCATATAAATCCCCGGTTTAAGACCGTGATAAATTGTATTTTGCATCAGAAATTCATTTTTATTTATCTTGTAATCATCCCATGAATCCGGTCCGATAAAACAGCTTCCTCCGCGTCCCCCAGTTCCGACTGAATTGCAAAATACCGTTTTCAGACCAGCAGACAAATAAAATCCCTGACCAAATACATAATAATCTACAGCTCTTGTAGTACATGCCGGCACAAGAAGAATTGGTCTTCGTGGCTTTCTTTTTTCTATCTTTTTATCATTCCTACGTTGATAAATTGCAGTTGCCTCTCCAAAACTTCTGATATCCTCTAAGTATTTTTGTACATACAGGTCATATATCTCTTTGTTTTCTTTCTTGTCATTGCTGCTATATCGCATATATGCATTTAAGGACCCCGATACAAAACTCGGGAAATTACTAATCGAAGATACCGCAAAAAGTTCTGCACAGATTAACTCTATTACATCATCCCTTGCGTCTCCAAATATATCTATTTTTTCTTTTAATTTTTCATTTAAACAGTTCTGAAAAATTTGCATAATAGGATTTAACTTATTACTGCTTGCTGCATACGCAGGAACAGGATTAATATCCTCCTCCAATGCCACTGATGGATACTTCTTAAACTTTTCAATTACTATTTCAGGTACATGTTCCGCATTTGGTGTAATAATTGGCAACGGTGCTGAATGCCAGTACATTTTTTTGTTGAAAGGCGTATCTAACTCAGCTAAATCTCCCTCCATTCTATATCCAGCCGGAATCCGGAATGTTCCTGCCCAAACAGAAAAATGATACCCCTTTTCCTCAATTTGATTTCTCATCCAAATTACCGTTTCAGGGCGTACGGAATACTCTGGCAAAAGAAGAATATCTACATCAAAGAGATGACATGTTTTCATAACTGTTTTTAGCAAATTTCTTCTCCGAAACTCCGCACAGCTAAGATAATATCCCATATTCTCCGATTTCTTTTCTTCATACTCTTTTCTGGAACATTTCTCAGCACTTGGATGTTTGTAGCTTGAATCAATCCGAAACTGAAACACCGCAATTCGATCTGCATTCTGAAACGGCTTATTTCCTCCTCTTTTTTCCCATGCCGCTTTTTGAAATCCCCGAATATAACTTTCATCTGATTGATCTTCATCTGTTTTTTTATGTTCTGAGTCTTCTCCTTCATTTGCATCCGATGCTTGTACCACTTCCTTTGTATCAGTCTCTTCCTTTTTTACTTGAATCAGTTCTATCTCTTTTGTTTTTAAAGTTTCATCTACTGCTGTGTGCTCCTCCTTAGATTCATTTGATGTCTCCCAATGTTGTAACAATTCCCCAAGTTCCTGCTCAACAGCAGAAAATCCAACGACTCTGTTTCGAATTACCGTTTGAGTAAAAATAGAAAATTTACTATCTTTCATACTATGTTCTATAGTGCTTACATTTCTATTGAGTTTTCCATAGGTAACAAAATAAGGTGGTCTGTCATAATCTTCCCATTCTGTTCTGATTTTGACTCTTTTAGCTTCTAAACTCATTCTGAATTCATCGGATTCCATTTCCTTTATCTCTGTGCCATACGCCAAGTCCAATCCAACCAATTTATTAAAAATTTGATCAACATTTTTCTTTTGCCATACAAAAAAGAATTTGGTCATACCATCAAACGGAAACTCTTCTTGTCCACTCTGATCTTTTTTTTGCTCTGATTTAATGATCCTTATAATCTCTTTTAAATCACTTTTTATTTTTTCCCGATTTATTTCATGTTGAGAATCAAACACAATAAATCCTGTACTTTTATCTGCCTCATACACTTTAGCGAGTAATACAAGCCATCCAAGATGCGTTATATTTTTTAGTTTCGTATTATATCTGCTCTCGTCCAGAAAATCTTTGTATACAGATACAATATCTCCCTCCGTAATAAGTACATCTTTATCATCCAGACCTAATTCTGCTAATGGGAGTTCATCTGCTAACTCCATAAATTTCTTTTTCTGCTCTCTGTCAAGAGAAAAAATGCCTTCCAAAACCTGCATACGAAGGTGCATTAAAACTCCATCCGCGTATAATCCGGCAGCCAAAACCCTCAACCCTGAAAATTTTGGATTTTTCTGCACAATACCCATAAGACTGTCTGCAAGCATATAATAGCATCTTGGAACACGTCTTTTAACAGGACACTCTGGTGAAACAATATCAGTATCTTTCATATGTGAAATAAGATGTTTGAATCCAAATCTCAGATAGTTTTTGGTCCAAATAGCATATCCCAGATTCATCTCAAAATGTTCCATAACACTGCATTCCATTTTTCTTTTGATAAAAGAATTGGTGATTCTTGCGTTTTCTAAATAAAGTGCCTTATCAGACTCCTTCATATTAGAACCCGTATATTCCTTCATCAATTCGATTGTCCGTTGTACTGACACTTGGTATGACCGCTTTTTTCCGACTGCTGCCCTGTAATTTTCGAAAGAACTACCATACAATCTACGCATGGAAAAATTCAGCATTTCTGCATCTTTTTTTGTATTTCCATCAATGCTGTCACGTAAAAGCACTGCGTCCAGATTGCATGCATCTTTCAGTAAATATCCACTAATCCAATATGCCTGCCCGTCTTCATATACCTTTCTTAATGTATATCTTCCTGTATCATTTCCTCCACTTACTGCAACAGCATTTGTCATGCTGGAGTCCGAAATCAAATAGGCTGTCTGTATGTCCAGTAATACCCTTCCACCTTCTTTTTTTATGAAAACATTTTTATCTGAAAGAATTAAATTTTTATCACTATACTTTTGCTTTATGCGCTGATTTGTTTCATCAATTATATCTTTCAATGGTTCATATACATCACAAATGATCTTCATACATTCAACAGCGCTATGCAAAATTTCCAGATTTTTTCCTTGAATATAATGTTTTAAATCATTGTATTTATCGCCTTCTAAGTTTCTTTCATAAACACTTCGTTTTGTATGCTTATCAGACGTAGAAATTTCGTTCCATTCTGCTTCATTCAGAATAGTATCTTCTCTTATAAAATCAACTCTATGTACCTTTAAAATTTCACATTGATTATTTTTATCCGATTTTTTTTCTAAAGCCATAATACCCGGATAAGCAATACCCGGATAAACCGGTAAAAATTCGTTTTGATCTGCGGATTTTTTAAACAAATACTTTTTTAATAAAGGTATCTCGTTTACTACTTCTGCCTTCAAACTCTCCGGCACTGTACTCAGTAATACTCGTAATGCCATTGTACATTTACTATCATCAATATCCTTAATATCTGAAGTATCTGACTCTTCAAAAATCCATATTCGAATACAATCGAGCAAAATATTCTCTGCCTTTGTTCCATACTCCGGGATATAATTTTGAACCTGACTTTTGACCTCTTTAAAATCCTCTATTCTTTGCATTCTCATAAATTTTTCTATGAACCATGAGAAATTTTGTAACAAATTTATATTTACATTACTGTTGATTTGAAATTTGTTTATATCATCTGGACTTTTAGAGGCATCCCAAATCCAACGCCATGTATACTCATTCTTAATGCCAATATTCCTCAAATCGTATTTCCATTTTTGTGCCAAACCGCAAAGTTCAATCATTTTAAGGGACAGTGCCCATTTATTTATTCCCAAAATATTATCATTAGAAATTGCAGTCTCTATATTTTTGCAAATTTTTTCGGTATTTTTTTTGATTGCTTCTTCAACGAATCCCCACTTTGCCCGGCTTTCCAGATTCTTTGAATTCTTTTGTCTCTGCAAAATTTTTATACATCCGGAAAGTAATACCAGCATGTCCAATCCATCCTCTAAAAACAGGGAATCTTCCAGACTATGCTTCACTCCTTCGTCCCAATAGCTTCTATATTCCTTAAGCAGATCATCCGATTTCGCAGCATAAAATAATAACATCTCTGAAAAACGAGCAATATCACGGTAACGAATATCTTCTGTTTGAAAGAAAACATTAAAAAACTGTGGACATAATTCCTCTTCCTCTATATCATCTTCATACAAAAGCGTATACATGTTGCTTTGTAACAGACGCAATGCTGCCCTTCTATCTGTCACTTCATAATCTTCATACTCTTCCAGCAGGGTATCATATGCATCATCCGCCAGATCAAAACCAGCCGAAACTCCAAATCCTCCTCTTTCACTTATAATCCAGTCTCCAGCTTCCTCCTTTGATATTCCGTCTTCTGCCTCTGTTTTCGGGCTCAAATTCAGTCCAAGGTCATATAACTGTGACGCAATCTCACTTTTTATTTTCATAAGAATTTCTGGTGAAGATGCTATGATAATCATATCATCTACATAACGGGCATAACGGGCACGTATCTTTCCTTCCTGACAGCCAGCATTTGCCTCCTGCAACAATTTAGCCACTTTCTGATCCACTAAAAAAAGTGCCACATTTGCAGCATAAGCGGACAAATTTGGTCCTTGTGGGATTCCCTGATTGCTATCTGTCTTCTCTTTTAATTCTCCCGTACAGGCATCATAATATTCCACTTTAAACAATTCATCCAATATCCAGGATACAACTCTTTTAGCCCGGTTATCATTTTCATCATCGTTTCCAAAAACCGCAAAACGTTCTTTATCATAGCGCAAGGCCTCTTGTACTGACTTATATAATGCATTTCTCACTACAAACTTACTTAAATTGTCGTAAAATCCCTGTATATCTAATTTTACCCGATAGATGGTTTCGCTTTCCATTTTTTCAATTCCATCTTGTATATAACCAACATATTCCTTCCAGCAGTCATAAAACGGACGAAACATTCCATTTTTTATTTCTGTTGTTCCGTTAATTACATCCATATCTATCTGATAAGCATAACTAAGCGTTTCTTCTGAAATATCCTGATATTCATAACCTGTCAAATAAGTCCCTGCACCTCTTCGATAACGCACCGCTGGTATATTTCTTTCATAATTCATCTCTGGACTGCTGGCAAGTAATTCATTTAATACATATTGTTGTAACAGTAATTCTTCATGACAATATAATTGCTTTTTTCTCTGAACATCATACTTTTTAGGAATCATCATTGAAAATAATGGTATTGAGATTTTTTCATCATTTTCTAATCCATGATATAAATAGTCAAAAAATGCATCTGCACCAAATGCGATCCGATCCCATGACCCCTCTTCAAGACATACCTCCTCACGCTCATAACTCGTGCGTGCAATCTGAAGAGCTGTCTGCATTTGATAATAATAATTTTTTTCAGACTTTGAAAATAAGCCAGACTTTGTATTTTTTTCTGCAAAATTATTTACAGATTTTCCTAAAATAAACTGTCTGATCAACCAATATGACTTATCTTTTACATTTTCTTCTGATAAGCCGCCTTGCTCTCCTATAATTCCATCATAAAAATCAAATAATCCTTTCCACTCCTGTTTGGGAAGAATCCCTTCCAGTTTATGTAAAAAAGAAATCCTCTCTTCTACACTCATCGCTTCAAAACGTTCTTTTACATCAATCTGTGAGAGCGGCTGTCCCTGTTCTTTCATATAATATCTCATCAGGAATTCAAATCCTGAACAGATACTATTATTTTCCTTTTTTTCCCTACAAGCTTCATCTGGATCTTTGGCATTACTCTCTACGATCACAACATCTACATAACATCTTTTGAGTACCTTACTTTTCCAAATTTTAGAAAGACTGTTGACCGTCCCTTTCTGTCCAGCTTCATCTGCATCTAAAAACAGACGCAATGAAACATTTTTTTCTCCGATTTCATCTTCTAATATCTTTATCTGATTGTTTGCCAATGAGCTGCCAAGAACCGCTACGGCTAGTAAATTTCTGGATTCCAATCGAAGTGCATCAAAAAATCCTTCCGTTATATAAATCTGTTGATTTTGGACGTCATCTTTTAAATTCTTTTTTACATGATCAAACCGATATAATAATTCTGATTTTTTCAAATTACGCGAAAATAAATATTTTGGTTTATCGCTCTCCCTGACACTTCTTGCCGCAAATCCGCAAATCCGTCCATTCGTATTTCTAAGTGTAAAGATTACACGATCTTTTTGGGAAAAATCTTCGTAATGCTGCTCTTTCCATGTTCTTTTCCAAGGCAATGCTTTTAACATTCCACATTCCTTTAAATTTTCCAGTTCCTCAATGTGATCATCCGCTGCAGCAACATAAGCACTATGTAATTTTTTCCCTTTTGCATAGAAAATGTCTCTTTCTGTCAAAAAATCTTCTGTATATCCTCTTTTTATCACAAACTCATGAAATTTTTCTTCTTCATCAGACGTCATTTTTTGATATGTTTCATAAGCAATCTGATAACCTGATCTCTGATAATTGCTTTCTGTCCGTATATTCCAAACAGGTTTTTCTTTCAATAAATCCGGATATTCTTTTTCTAACCACTGAATGCTCTCATTGAAATTACAACTTAATTTATCTTCTATAAAATTAAACAGATTTCCCCCTTTATTACATTCAAAACAATAAAAACTATTTGACTGCGTATAAATGTGCATTGACGGATGGGGATCATTATGATAAATACATGAACATGTATAATCATTTCCTACCTGATTTGTCTGAATTCCGCATTTATCGCATATTTGTTTGATTGAAATACTATTTTTGATATATGAATAATATTCATTTTGGGTTTTCATCTGTTTATCCTCTCTTTCGAATTGTAAAATCATTTCACAGCCCTTGTTTTAACGAAAAACCTGTAATATAGATTTATATTGGAAAATACTTATCAGCAACCTTTGGATATTCCTTTAATTTTTGTTTTATCCAATCCTGATCAAACAGCCACACACTGTTCTTACTAAATATTCTACACCTGTCCCATACACTCGGATTAATAATTCCTGCATAAAACAATCCATACCTGTCTGCCTGAAACTCTTTTAATAAAATTTCAATATCACGCAACTCTTTCTTATCTAATTTTTTTTCCCGTTTACATTGAAATATCCATTTTCTCTTTTCATATGTATGAATAGCTCTTACAAATTCATCTGCCTCAATATCTACTCCACCATCTCGAGTATTGGACTTACCTCTTCTGTGAACATTCTCATATCCCTCTTCACATAGCAGATCATAACACATATTTTCAAATTCATCTGGTGATAACTGATACAAATCATAATCCATTATGAGATAATTTTCCTTTGTGTGTTTATGAAAAGATGCTTTCAACTCATTTATCTTTGTTTTCTCATATAATATCTTTTGCTCTAAATTATCTGTTTCCATCGCTATACATATCCAAAATTCTATTACTCTTATAACAATTCGTCCCTTATCATATCCCCTGTATATAGGTATATCTTTATATGTCAATTCAAGGATTTTTAGCCAATTAGAAACCTCTGACCATAAGTCTTTTTCCCATATACATATGTTACCGTCTTCTGTCATAATATTGTATTTTATTCCCTTATAATAATCTGGCATATCTTTTAAGTTCAGGTGATACTTATTTATATACCTTTCTATTCCTTCTTGTGAAAAACCAACATGGATCTTCTGATTATAAATGGCATATACAAAATCTTCTTCTGAGAATATTTCAGAAATAACCTCTCTATATCTAAAACTACTAATCTTATCATATATTTCAGATTCAATTATCTGTTTAAAATACATTTTAATTTCCATACTTTTTCTCTGAAATAAATCAAATAACTCTAAATAATTTTCTTCAATAAAATTTTTGTCAATATTCACCTCCCGTAAATCAACTCTGCTATATGCCTCCAATATGTACATAATAGACTGCACTTCAAATTTGCGTACATCATGATATAATTCAATTCTTACATCTTTTTCATCTGCACTTTCATGAAAACTTATATGCACCAAATTACCTGTAATTACATATAACTGCTTCAATATAATACACAATTTATACATATCCGTTAAAATAGACTCATTATCATCTTTTGACCAATAAAAAAAGTATTCTATCCTACATACTTCTTCATCCCATTTAGAAATAGAAAGTCCTATTTTCCCACCAGATACCCTCAGTTCAATGTCTGCCAATTCATCTTTATCCATCAATCTATATTGCTTCGCATTAAATTTTTTATCAATTTCTATACTTAATGTTTCTCGTATTTTTTCAATTTTATCCAATTCTTCCACCTACCTCATTTTATAAAATCATCTCTAACGTATAAAATACTATTTATCTATTATAGTCTTAAAACGCCTTAAACACCATTCGATATTATGTAAAAGCCAGTGGCAGGAAGAATGCATTCAGAAAGGCATAGCAACTGGAATACAACAGGTCATTATAGTGGTAAGATTATAGGCCCCCTTAAAACCTACAAAAAATTCTCTGTTTCAAAAGAGGAAACTCTCAAAAATATCATAACCGATTTTTCTTTATCCGAGGAAGATGCACGGAATTATATGGAAAAATATTGGTAAAATGACAGATCAGCCCTGCTAAGCTAATGCTTGCAGGGCTGATTTGTATCGCTATTTATTCTCTCCAGATTTCAGTGTTATTTTTTTCATGATACATTGAGATGGTTGCTCCATTTTCGAATTCACGAGCCATATCAATTTTTAATGCATAATTGTTTGCAATCGTTATAGCTCTTTCTTCCGGGAAACCATACGAGGTATAAAGCGCAATCGTTTCCTCTATTGTTGGAAGTAAATCCATGTTTACCACATGTCTGTTTTTAATATTCCTGATCATCTTTTCTTCGGAATCATAAAAACTTGTAATCGATTGCTGTAGTAAACTTAATCTTGTCTGAGAGAATAATGAATCCTTAAAAAACATACTATTTCCAGAATCATATATTGGCGCCGGACCTAAATATTGCATTGTGTTCGAATCTCTTAGAATTCCAAAATTCCCAAGATGTTCGTCTGTATTACTGATAATAAAATCTGTCAATGTCTGATAGTCCATAAAATTACGAATCTGCTGTTCTTCTATTCCTAATTCTGCACATATCCGTATATAATTATCATACACAGATTTATCATTCTGTTGCTTCGATCCTTCGATAACTTCATATGCGGATACTAATTCAACAGAATCACTTGTAAATGCATCACATCTACAATAAAGACCATTATCCTCTGTATGCCCAATAAGATAAGAAACATAAGGAATTGCCGTTTCTTGTAAATCATGCAAATAAGTTGCAAAAGCTTCATTCATCGCCTGCTGCCCAAAATATTTATAACTTTCTTTCACAAGCGTTGGAAACTTTGTTTTGATATCCCAATATTTTTCCATTTGTCCACCTAATGCGGCATTCGAATCATAAGAAGTTGCATTGTGATATGGAACCTTATTGTCAGAAAACGAATTCATATTTGATAATTTTACATCTTCATACTTTAAATCTAAATCCAACGGACGTATCCAATATGAGTCGGTCATAGAAAGTGCTAAATTCTTTGCCAAATACATCTTTGTGTTTGCACATCCTGCTTGTTTCAATACTTCCTGCATCATTTTTCTTGACGCTGGAACTGCCCTTCCCTCCCACCAGTGTTTCATTCTTCTTGTGTCTGCATTTCCTAAAAATGGGGATAAACCGCTACCATTATCTTTGTATACTCTTAATGATCCGGTTTCGTCATCAATGATCAAGCTTCCGCATACATCATTTTTATGCATTAATGCGTATTGACTCATAATAACCCCTCCCATTCTCGTTTTTCTTCGTCATAGTTTTCAATCATCATTTCAGGAACCTGCTTCATATAACAATCATACAAATCCGTACACATTGTTTTAAGTGTAAGTAATGTCAAATCTTTGTTATTGTCTGTTATATGCAATTCGATTCCTTGATCTGCCTTTTTCCATTGATAATGATACCCAAGATAGGTTCCTTTTCCATTCTCAAGAAAAATGACATCATTTAAGATATCACTCATATCACATTTTAGATATAAGCACAGTTTGTATACTGTCTCCGCTGATGTATGATTGATATTCTTCTTTTCGTTAACCAGTTCATTCAGTGTTGTGTAAGGAATCCCACTCTCTTGACTTATTTTATATATACTTTTCCCGGTTTCTTTTATCATGTGATTAAAATTATCATTCATAATACTCCCTCCAACACACTATTATAACGTAATTTCGTTATATTTCAAGTATTCTTAAAAGGAATAGTGCTTCTCTCTGTTACGATTCTTATTGTTTTCCGACATGTCATGCTTCCGGGAGGAGACACCAAACGGCTGGAACATTTTCTTTCAATCATTTTTGACCAGCCAATACACATTAAACAGATTCTTCCACGCTATCGGGATATTATTTCATTTCGAAGGAGGCCGAAAGATTTGATTACTACATTTTCAGATGCA
>OGMP01002286.1_pt1 | contig 12252 bp, 7 predicted proteins | sample 1573261 | NCBI WGS metagenome assembly OGMP01 (sample SAMEA2581878, study PRJEB24529) | metagenome | biome: Human gut stool | place: China | collected 2011 | reverse complement strand
CCCGTATATTCGTACCACTGCACGGCCCAGACTTCGTGCGAGAAGCCGTTGCCCAGGATGAGCCACGGCCACGAGAAGTCGCCCACGGTGTACCAGTATTCCGTCGTGATCCACGCCGTGACGAGCGTGACGTAGGCCAACGCTTTGGGGGCTTTTTTCGAAACGGTGTGGAAGAGCATGAAGGCGATCATGTTCATCGTCGTCGAAGCGAGCGTGGCGGCCGGGGGGCCTACGGGCGTGGCGTACCAGATCCACCAGATCGTCAGGGCGTTCCACAGCACGAACGCGAGCGTCGCCCAGCCGAACATGCCCCACCACGAGCGACGCGTGTCGTCGTACGACGCGCTCACCCACAGCAGCGGGACGAACCCGATCAGGAGCGTCATGCCCGTCATGCCGAGCCACCCCGGCGAGAGCAGGATGGCCGATAGGATTACCGCCGCGAATCTACGAAACATGAAATGAGATTTTTACGACGGCAAAAGTAGTCAAATGGGCGCAGATTTCAAAATATTTCATACTTTTGTAACGAAACTAACCAATCTGTCATACTAATGAAGAAATTGCTCATTTTGCTGGCTGCCCTTGGAGGCATTCTCCTGTTTTCCGGTTGCGAATCGAAAGGATGGAAGACGGTCGACGGCGTGATCGTCTTCGATACGCCCGCGCGCGAACCGGGCCAGAAATCGGTGCTGGGACTCAAAACCGCGCCGATGGAGACGGTCCGTGTGGGCTTCATCGGGCTGGGCATGCGCGGTCCCGGGGCTGTGGAACGCTTCACGCACCTCGACGGCGTCGAGATCAAAGCCCTGTGCGACCTTTATCCCGAGCGCGTGGACAGCGCGCAGGCGATTCTCGTGCGCCGCGGATTTCCCGAGGCGGCTCCGTACAGCGGCGAGGAGGGCTGGAAACAGCTTTGCGAGCGTGACGACATCGACCTGGTGTACATCGTGTCCCCGTGGCAGCAGCACGTCCCGATCGCCGTTTACGCCATGGAGCACGGCAAGCACGTCGCTGTCGAAGTTCCCGCCGCCACGTCGCTTGAAGAGTGCTGGCAACTGGTGAACACCGCCGAGAAGACGCAGCGGCACTGCATGATGCTCGAAAACTGCGTTTACGATTTCTTCGAGCTGACGACGCTCAACATGGCCCGGCAGGGACTGTTCGGGGACATTCTCCATGTCGAAGGTGCGTATATCCACGACCTCGACGCTTTCTGGGACTACTATCAGGACAGCTGGCGTCTGAAATTCAACCGGGATCACCGCGGCGACGTCTACGCCACGCACGGCCTCGGTCCCGCCTGCCAGCTGCTCGACATCCACCGCGGCGACAAGATGAACTGCCTGGTGGCGATGGACACCCGCTCGGTCAACGGGCTGAAACTCGCCCGCGAGAAGCTGGGCGCTGAAGAATTCGCCAACGCCGACCATACGACGACGCTGATCAAGACCGAGAAGGGCCGCACGATCCTGCTCGAACACAATGTCTACACGCCCCGTCCGTACAGCCGCATGTACCAGCTGACCGGCACGAAGGGATTCGCCAACAAATACCCCGTTCAGGGCTATGCCTTCAACCCCGACCAGCTTGCGGATTCGGGCGTGCCCGACCACGAGAACCTGAACGCCCACCGTTTCGTGTCGAAGGAGGTGCGTGAGGCGCTGATGGCGCGGTACAAGGACCCGATCGTCCTCGACATCGAGGCCAAGGCCCGCGAGGTCGGCGGTCACGGCGGCATGGACTTCATCATGGACTACCGGCTGGTCTACTGCCTGCAACATGGCCTGCCGCTGGATCAGGATGTCTACGATGCGGCCGAATGGTCGTGCATCGGCGCCCTTACGGCGATGTCGCTCGAACATAACAGCGTCCCGGTGGCCGTTCCCGACTTCACGCGCGGCGACTGGAACAAGACCGACGGTTACCGGCACGCGATGCTGGTGCAGTGATCCGGAGACCGTATGGACGAAAAGACGGCCCGGTCAACCGGGATTGACGCTGCGGGCGCAGGAATGTGAAAAGCGGCAGACCGAATCATCGGTTCGGTATTTGTAGGTAAACGAATATGCAGAAAAGAGTAAATATCATGTTTACAGGTATTTAATTCCCTGTTCTGCATCTGTTCCGAGCAATAAAATTGCAGAATCGGGCAGGTTTGACGGTGAGTTTCGTTACTTATCCGTTACCTGCCCGAAATGCTTTTGTTTGCATTAAGGCATTTGTTTTCAGTTTGTTGCATCGGATTTCCGCATAACAAATAACTTGACTTAACGTTTAACCCATCCACAAAGTTCAAGTTATTATGCAACGCAGCACTTTCAAAGTCCTTTTCTATGTGAAAAGGCAAGCCGAGAAATCGGGTCAGGTTCCCATTATGGGCCGTATTACGATCAACGGTACGATGTCGCAGTTCAGCTGCAAACTCTCCGTCCGTTCTTCACTCTGGGATGCCAAAGCCAACAAAGCCTCCGGCAAAAGTCTCGAATCGCAGCGCATCAACGAGAAATTGGAGAATATCAAGACCAATATCGGCAAACAGTATCAACGTCTCTGCGACCGGGATTCATACGTTACGGCCGAAAAGGTTCGCAACGCCTTTCTGGGAATGGGTGATGATTGCCGTCTTTTGTTACAGACCTTCGACGAATACCTTACGGGGTTCCTCAAACGTGTCGGTAAGGACCGCGCTTATTCCACCTATGAGGATTACTGTCTGCGTCGCAGGCGTCTTGCCGCTTTCCTCGAATACGAATACCACGTCAAGGACATTCCGTTCAAAGAGCTGAAGCGGGAGTTTATCGAAAAGTTCGTCGTCTACCTCTCCACGGTAAAGGGTCTTGCTTCCGGGACGATCTGTGCCGGGGTCAAGAAACTGCGTCTGATGACCTATACGGCCTATAAGAACGGCTGGATTGCCGTCGATCCTTTCGCCGGATTCCATGTCAGGCCCAAATACGCCGAACGGCGCTATTTATCCGCTTCGGAATTGCAGGCCGTGATGGATGTCGAACTTCCCAACTACCGAACGGGCATCAACCGGGATGTCTTCGTTTTCTGCGCCTTTACGGGTCTGAGCCATTCGGACGTTGCAAAGCTGACCCATGCCGATATTCACACAGACGACAACGGGGATCGTTGGATCATCGACAAACGTCAGAAGACAGGCACGCAGTTCCGTGTCAAACTCCTTCCCGTTGCCGAAATGCTCTACAAGCGTTATAAGGATACATACCGCACAGGGGAGAAGGTTTTTCCGCTTAAAGGCACTTATAAAACCCTGAACATGTCCTTACGGCATGTTGCCAGACATGCTGGATTGTCGTTCAATCCGACAATGCACATGGCCCGGCATACCTTCGCCACGACGATTACGCTTGCGCAGGGCGTACCGCTGGAAACCGTATCGAAGATGCTGGGGCATAAACATATCACCACGACCCAAATCTACGCTAAAATCACCAACGACAAGATCGGACGGGATATGACGGCATTGAGCGAGAAATTGAACGGTATCTTCAAGGTCGCGCAGTAATCCGAGCGAATCGCCCGCAGCCGATACAGAAAATTCAGAAACTCGAAATAAGAAGGATTGGAATTGAATTAAATAAAAATTTAACTTATGCAATACCGACCCGTATTAACACAAAGGACTGTAATATGGCGCGCAAATTCATAAAAGCAGGTTTGCATACGGAAACATTGCGATTCGGTTATTTAAGATCCCGATATAAAGACGCATGTAACAATTTGTCTATCTGAGTGTAAGCTTATTGCTGCAAATTGATTCTGATTATTATCTAATGAAGTATAAGGTTTATCCAAATATCTAAAGTTGTAGAACTTTTTTCATCTCTTGCTCCATATTCAGAAGTTTCATGTGTGTTAAAAACATTTGCTCGTCTATACGATTTCTAAATTAACAAAAGCCGCGTATCACTTACGCGATACGCGGCTCCACTAATTGCGATTAGGTACAACTTATAACCTTTCGGCAGATCTTCAGGATATATTGATAAACAGACAGCCATCAACTATTCCATTCGACAAGTTAATATCCGTTGCCGAAGAGTCCAAACGTCCCGACTACTTTCCGAGCAATTTCTTGACCTCTTCGGCTACGGTCTTGCCGTTGTAACCGAACTTCTCGTCGAGAACCGTATAGGGAGCCGAATAGCCGAAGTGATCCAGACCGTGGATCATACCTTTCTCGCCCACAAGACCCATCAGGTTCACCGGAAGTCCCGACGTCAGGCCGTAGCGCACCACGCCCACCGGAAGCACGCTCTCCTGATACGAACGGGGCTGGTCGCGGAAAAGACCTTCGCTCGGTACGTTCACCACACGTACGGCGATACCCTCGGCGGCAAGCAGTTCGGCGCCCTCAACGAGCGTCGAGACCTCCGAGCCGGTGGCGACCATCACAACTTCGGGCTTGGCCGAGTCAAGCACCACATAACCGCCCTTGGCGACCTGTGCGGCCTCCTCGCGGCGGCTGGCGCCCAGCGCCGGAAGGCTCTTGATGTTCTGACGCGACAGCACCAGCGCAACGGGCCGCTGCTCCTCGACGGCCAGCTTCCACGCCATGACGGTTTCATCGCCGTCGGCCGGGCGCAGCACGACCATCGAACGTTCGTCGTGGTGGTTTCGGAGGTGTTCCATCAGGCGGATCTGGGCTTCATGCTCGATCGGCTGGTGCGTAGGACCGTCCTCACCAACGCGGAACGAGTCGTGCGTCCAGATATAGATCACGTGCAGGCGCATCAGCGCCGAAAGACGCACTGCCGGTTTCATGTAGTCCGAGAAGACGAAGAACGTGCCGCACGCAGGAATCACACCCCCGTGCAGCGCCATGCCGTTGGCCACGCAGGCCATCGTCAGTTCCGAGACTCCAGCCTGAAAGAATTTGCCGCTGAAGTCGCCCTTCGTGAAGGCCTTGGTCTTCTTGAGGAAGCCGTCCGTCTTGTCCGAGTTCGAAAGGTCCGCAGAAGCCACGATCATGTTCTCGATCTTCTCGGCGAAGACGCCCAGCACCGCAGCCGATGCCGCGCGCGTCGCCACGCCGGCCTTCACCTCGATCGACTTGTAGTCGATTTCGGGCAGGCTCCCCGAAAGGAACATATCCAGTTTGCGGGCTAGATCGCCGTGTTCGGCGCGCCACGTCTTCTCGACCTCGGCCTGACGCGAGGCCCATGCGCGCAACGCTTCGCGGCGCTCGGAGAACGCTTCGCGACTCTCGGAGAAAACGGCGAACGGATCGTTCGGATCCCCGCCCAAATTCTTCACCGTAGCGGCGAAGTCGGCACCGGCGGCCGTAAGCGGCTGCCCGTGGGTCGAAACCTTGTCCTCGAAGCTCTCGCCGGCGGGGCCTTTGGCGCCCTTGCCCATGACCGTGCGGCCGATGATGAGCGTAGGACGCTCCGTCTCGGAGTTCGCGGCAACGAGCGCCTCGCGGATTTCGTTGATGTTATGTCCGTCCACTGACAGCACGTTCCACCCCCACGCCTCGTACTTCATGGCCACGTTCTCGGTCATAACCTCATCCACCTTCGTAGAAAGCTGGATGTTGTTCGAGTCGTAGTACATGATGAAGTTGCTCAGGCCCAGATGGCCGGCGATACGGCCCACGCCCTGCGAAATCTCCTCCTCCACGGCGCCGTCCGAGATGTAGGCGTAGGTCTTGTGCGCCATCCACTCGCCGAAGCGGGCAGCCATGAACCGTTCCGCGATGGCGGCGCCCAGCGCCATGGCATGACCCTGTCCGAGAGGGCCGGAAGTGTTCTCGACACCGCGCGCGAAGTCTGCTTCCGGATGACCCGGCGTCACGCTGCCCCACTGACGCAGAGACTGAAGGTCTTCGGTCGTATAGTACCCGGCAAGAGAAAGCGTAGAATAGAGCATCGGAGACATGTGGCCCGGATCGAGGAAGAAACGATCACGGTAGGGGTAAGACGTATTGTCCGGATCGTACCGCAGAAATTCGGTATAGAGCACCGTCATGAAGTCGGCGCCGCCCATGGCTCCGCCGGGGTGTCCCGATTTGGCTTTTTCGACCATGGCGGCCGACAAAATGCGGATATTGTCCGCTACACGCGTTAGTTTGGAATTGGTAGATGACATGAGTATTTAAAGTTTTAAAGTCTTTGTATTAATCAGCGTATCTTCTGCCACAAAAGTAATAAAAAAGATACTACCCAACTTGTTTAAGCTCTAAAATATTTGCTTTTTCTATCTTTTTCTTTGCATATGGCAACGTCACGACGAATTTCCGCGTGTCGGTCGAGGGCAGGTCGAACATCGTGTCCATCATGATCGCCTCGCAGATCGAACGCAGGCCGCGGGCGCCGAGTTTGAACTCGACGGCCTTGTCCACGATGTAATCCAGCACCGCGTCGTCGAACGTAAGCTTGACGTTGTCCAGCTCGAAAAGCCGCTTGTACTGCTTGACGATGGCGTTTTTCGGTTCGGTGAGAATCGACCGCAGGGCTTCGCGCGAGAGGGGCTGCATGTAGGTCAGCACCGGAAGACGCCCCACCAGCTCCGGAATCAGTCCGAACGACTTGAGGTCCTGCGGCGTGATGTACTGCATCAGGTTGTTGCGGTCGATGCGGTCGGCGCGGAGCCGTCCGTACCCCATGGCGCGGGTGTTCAGACGCTGGGCGATCTTCTTCTCCACGCCGTCGAACGCGCCGCCGCAGATGAAGAGGATGTTGCGCGTATCGACCTGAATGAATTTCTGTTCGGGGTGCTTGCGCCCGCCCTGAGGGGGCACGTTGACCACGGTTCCTTCGAGAATCTTCAGCAGGGCCTGCTGCACGCCTTCGCCCGAAACGTCGCGCGTGATCGAAGGGTTGTCGCCCTTGCGGGCGATCTTGTCGATCTCGTCGATGAAGACGATGCCCCGTTCGGCCTGCTCGACGTTGTAGTCGGCGACCTGCAGCAGCCGCGAAAGGATGCTCTCGACATCCTCGCCCACGTAGCCCGCCTCGGTCAGCACCGTGGCGTCCACGATGGTGAAGGGCACCTTCAGCAGTTTGGCGATCGTGCGGGCCATCAGCGTCTTGCCCGTACCCGTGGGTCCCACCAGCACGATGTTCGACTTGTCGATCTCGACCTCGTCCTCCTTGGGGGCGTAGAGCAGCCGCTTGTAGTGGTTGTAAACGGCCACGGCCATATAACGCTTGGCGTCGTCCTGACCGATGACATACTGGTCGAGGAAATCCTTGATCTGGGCCGGCTTGAGCAGCTCCTCCATCTTGAGCGGCGCAGCGGCGGCGCTGCCGCCGCGCTCCGAAGCCACGTCGTTCTCGACGATGATCCGGTAGCCGTTCTCGATACATTTGTTGCAGATGTTGGCGCCGTCGATGCCCTGAAACATGATCTCCACGTCACTGCGCTTGGCGCCGCAGAACGAGCAGCAGTCGCCGCCCGCCCCATTCTTATGGTTGTTGCCTTTTCCCGATGCCATTATTTCCCGCGTTTGGATAACACTTCGTCGATCAGCCCGTACTCCTTGGCTTCGCGCGCCGAGAGCCAGTAGTCGCGGTCGGCGTCCTTCTCGATCTTCTTGACCGGGACGCCCGAGTGGACCGAGAGGATTTCGTACAGCTCGCGCTTGGTTTTCAGAATCTCGCGCGCCGTGATCTCGATGTCCGAGGCCTGACCCTGCGCGCCGCCCAGCGGCTGGTGGATCATCACCCGCGAATGCGGGAGCGCCGAACGCTTGCCCTTGGCGCCCGCCGTGAGCAGCACGGCGCCCATCGAAGCGGCAAGCCCCGTGCAGATGGTCGCCACGTCGGAGTTCACCAGCTGCATGGTGTCGTAAATGCCCAGTCCGGCCGAAACCGACCCGCCGGGCGAGTTGATGTAGATCTGAATGTCCTTCTCGGGATCGACCGATTCGAGGAACAGCAGCTGGGCCTGGATGATATTGGCCGCGTCGTCGTAGATCGGCGCGCCGAGGAAGATGATGCGGTCCATCATCAGGCGCGAGAAAACGTCCATCGTGGCGATGTTCAGCTGACGCTCCTCGATGATCGTAGGCGACACGTAGGCCGCGCTTACCGACTGGAAATCGTGCAGTTTCAGCGAACTGATCCCGCAGTGTTTCCGTGCGTATTTTTCAAATTCTGACATAATAAATTATCGTAATTGTTATCGTTCGTTATCGTTTGCCGCTATCGCTATCGTTTTTACCGCCGGCCGGCAGCCCGGCATCTCTTATTCGCGGCCCACGGCCGGCTCCGGGCGGGAGCTGCGGGCGGGGGACTGTCGCCGAAACGGCGTTTAAAGCTGTATATCGTCAAACAAAAGGACTTTGCAAACATCACGCCTGCAAAGTCCAAAGATAGATAAAATTCCGCGAAACTTAAAGTTCCTTCGCCAATTTAGCGAAATCGTCCGCAGATACGGCTTTTTCAGTTACCTTGACCTTCGATTTGACATCCTCGACAACCTTCACCTCATAGAGCTTCTCGTAAATCTTCTGGCCCTGATCCTTGTCGGCGAGAATCTTCTCGGCGTAACCCTCCAGCATGTCGTCCGGCGCCGAGGGCATGCCGTACTGTGCAAACTGCGAGGCGGCCAGCGCCTTGGCTTCCGCGAGCGCCTCGTCCTTGGTCACCGTGATATTGTCCTGCTTGATGAAGTGCTTCTGCAGGTAGTTCCACGTGAACATCTTCAGGAACTGGTCGAAGTCCTTGTCGATGTCTTCCATCGAGAACTTGCCTTCGTTGATCGTATACAGCCAGCGTTTGAGGAACGCTTCGGGCATCTTCAGACCGGCTTTCTGCACCAGATAGTCGCGCAACTGGAGCGTGAAGAGGTAGTCGCTTTCGCGGCGCAGCTCCGGCTCGATGCGCGCGTCGATGAACTTGTCCAGTCCGGCCTCGTCCTTCACCTCGCCGCCGGGGAATGCCGTCTTGAAGAACTCCTCGTTCAGCTCAGGTTCGGCGAACTTGCGGATCTTGGTGATTTCGAGCGTGAATTCGGGTTTGATGCCCTCCAGTTCGTTCTCCTTGACCTGCAGCACGGCGGCGCGCTGCGACGGGTTCTTGTAGAGTTCGTTGACGTTGACTTCGGTCTTGAAACCCACCTTCTTGCCGATGAAGGGCTTGCGCTCCTCCTCCGACATCGAGATCAGGCCCACGTAAGCGTCCGCCACGTTCATCTCGCCGTTGTCGAGCGTCACCGACAGCGCCTCGTCCGAAGTCACCTTCTCGGCGTCCACCAGGCGGCCGAAGCGGCGCAGGTAGTTCGAACGGTAGTCGTCGTGCATCTTCTTGTCCACCTTGATCTTGCTGTAGGTCAGCTTATCCTTGTCCGAAAGTTCGAGTTTTATCTCAGGAGCCTCGCCGATTTCGAACACGAATTCGAACTCCTTGCCGTTCTCGAAATCGAAATCGCCCTGCTCTTCCGAAGGAATCACGTCGCCCAAGTAGTCGATGTTCTCCTTCTGGAGATACTCGAACACCGAGTTCGAGGCGGTGCGGTAGGCCTGCTCGGCCAGCACGCCCTTGCCGTACATCTTCTTGACGAGGCCCATGGGCACCATGCCGGGGCGGAAACCGGGAATATTGGCCTTGCGCCTGTATTCGCGCAACTCTTTCTCGACGGCTTGGCCGTAATCCTCTTCGCCCACCGTTACCTTGAGCAGCGAATTGTTCTCTTCGCGTTGTTCTCTTACGATCTTCATAATGAATGCTTTCTATATTGTTGTTGTCTTATTTCCGAAATCGGCCCGCAAAGATAGCGATTTTCGCGGACAAACCAATATTTTTTCTAAAATATAGTGTATTGCAACCGCCGGCGGCAAACTCCGCAAAGGCTGTTTTCGGGAAATGCGCAGGCATCCGAAAACACGGGTAAACGCAAAGATAGTCAAAAAATTCGTCATATGGCGGGTTTTTCCTATCTTTGCGGAGGATAAACCTCCGCTCAGACAGGCGGCGTCCGGCCCGGCCGAATAAATTCGCTTCCGTTTCCGGCTCGCGCTGTCTTTGCTGACGAATTCACAAGAAAGAGATGAGAAAGTTCGCTACCGTTCTGCTGTCGGGAGTGCTGCTGGCTTCGTGCGGCGGCAATCAGGTCCGGGCCAAACGTCCCGCGGCGCCAGCGGAACCCAAGGAATACACCTACAGCGTCCGGGCGGTCCACCCGCACCCGGCGACCAGCTATACGCAGGGCCTGCAATACGCCGACGGCCGTTTGTGGGAAGGCACGGGCCAGCACGGCGAATCGGTCGTGCAGACGCTCGACCTCGCGACGGGCCGCGCGGAGGTCTTCGCACGTCTTCCCAAGGAGGACTTCGGCGAAGGGATCGCCCTCTTGGACGGCAAGGTCTACCAGCTCACGTGGCAGTCGAACAAAGCCTATGTCTACGACGCCCGGACGGGAGAGAAACTCAAGGAGTTCCGCTATCCCGGCGAGGGCTGGGGCCTCACGACCGACGGGAAGAAGCTCTACATGTCGGACGGCACGGCAAACATCTACACGCTCGACCCGGCCACCTTCAAACGCGAAAAGCGCACCACCGTGACGCTCCGGGGCGAGACGCTCAACTTCCTCAACGAGCTGGAGTGGATCGACGGCAAGATATGGGCCAACGTCTACACCACCGACCAAATCGTCATCATCGACCCGGCGACGGGCGCGGTGGAGGGGATCGTCGATCTGACGGGACTGCTGCCCGAAGAGGACGTGACTCCGGCGACCGACGTGCTTAACGGCATCGCATACGACGCGGCCGGAGGGCGCATCTTCGTCACGGGCAAAAACTGGAACAAACTGTTTGAAATCGAAATCAGAGAGAAATAAATGGCCGACATATACGAACAACTCGAATCCCGCATCCTGCTGCTCGACGGCGGCTTCGGCACCATGGTCCAGCAGTACGGACTGACAGAAGAGGACTACCGGGGCGAACGATTCCGCGAGTGGCCCGCGCTGCTCAAGGGGTGCAACGACCTGCTGGCCCTGACGCGGCCCGAAGCGGTGCGCGAAATCCACGTCAAATACCTGCAGGCGGGGGCCGACATCATCGAAACCGACTCGTTCAACGCCAACGCCGTATCGCTGGCCGATTACGGACTGGAGGCATACGCCTACGAAATGTCGCGAGCGGCGGCGGCCGTGGCCCGCAGCGCGGCCGACGAATTCACGGCCCGCAACCCGCAGAAACCCCGCTTCGTGGCGGGTTCGATGGGGCCCACCAACCGCACGGCCTCGATGTCGGCCGACGTGGCGAACCCCGCGGCCCGCGAAGTGACTTTCGCACAACTCGTCGAAGCCTACACCGATCAGGCGCGGGGACTGCTGGACGGCGGAGCCGACATCCTGCTGGTCGAGACCATCTTCGACACGCTCAACGCCAAGGCGGCCCTCTACGCGATCGACGCGCTGGCCGAAAAACTCGGCCGCACGATCCGCGTCATGGCGTCGGGCACGCTGGCCGACGCCAGCGGCCGCACCCTGTCGGGACAGACCGTCGAGGCCTTCTGCACCTCGCTGTCGCACGCACAGTTGCTCTCCCTCGGCCTGAACTGCGCCTACGGAGCCAAACAGCTGCTGCCCTACCTCGAACGGCTGGCCGAAACGGCCCCGTTCCGCATCTCGGCGCACCCCAACGCCGGACTTCCCAACGTCATGGGCGGCTACGACGAGACCCCGGAGATGTTCGCCGAAGACGTGGGCGAATACATGCGCCGCGGACTGGTCAATATCGTCGGCGGATGCTGCGGTACGACGCCCGCGCATATCTTCGAACTTTCGAAAATCGCCTGCAACTATGCCCCGCGCCCCGTTCCGGCGCCGCGCCGCGTCACGACGCTGAGCGGACTGGAGCCGCTGCGCATCGCACCCGAAACCAATTTCGTCAACGTCGGCGAGCGCACCAACGTCGCAGGCTCGGCCAAATTCGCCCGCCTGATCCGCGAGGGCAATTACGAAGAGCATGTCGATGCGGGGGCGCAGATCGTCGACGTCTGCATGGACGACGGCATGATCGACGGCGTCGAAGCCATGCGCACGTTCCTCAACCTGATGGCCTCGGAGCCGGAAATCGCCCGCGTGCCGACGATGATCGACTCCTCGAAGTGGGAGGTGCTCGCGGCGGGTCTGGAGGTCACGCAGGGCAAGGCCGTGGTCAATTCGATCTCGCTCAAGGAGGGCGAAGCCGAATTCCTGCGCCGCGCACGGGAGATACACCGCTACGGAGCCGCCGCGGTGGTGATGCTCTTCGACGAACGGGGACAG
>OGMP01002283.1_pt1 | contig 12260 bp, 9 predicted proteins | sample 1573261 | NCBI WGS metagenome assembly OGMP01 (sample SAMEA2581878, study PRJEB24529) | metagenome | biome: Human gut stool | place: China | collected 2011 | reverse complement strand
TCCAGCATATCCTGGCTGAGCAACAGTTGTAACATATCCTACTTTATTTCCATTAGCATCATATCCAGGTACAAATTCTAATCCTTCAGCTGTAACAGCTTCATCTGCTTTAAATTCATTTGCTGCTGTTAAAACTTGTCTTTTTGCTTCATTTTGAGCTTTTTCATTATTTTGTGCAATAACTGTTTTTGTAAAATCATTTACTAATCCTAATACTCCAGCTGAGACTGCAGCTATTACTAATAGAACTAGTCCATAGTGTACAAATCTATTTTTCATTAGCTTTCACCTCACCAAATTTTTTAGGTTTAGTATATCTATTGATTAGAGGTACAACTCCGTTCATAATTAAGATAGAGTATGCAACTCCTTCTGGATATCCACCTTTCATTCTAATCATTGATATTAGAAGTCCTAAAAGTAATGCATATATAATCTTTCCTTTTGGAGTATGTGGACTTGTAACCATATCAGTAGCCATATAGAAAGCTCCTAAGAAAAGTCCTCCTGAAAGGATATGCATTAATGGGTCTCCACCCATTGCCCAAGTTAATACAAATACTGTACCAATTATTATTGCTGGTACTTTCCAATCTATTTGTTTTTTATAGATTAGGTAAATTCCACCTATCAATAATGCAAGTGCTGAAGTTTCCCCTAGACATCCTCCCATTCTTCCTATGAAAGCTTGAACATATTGATTTCCACCTTCTAATAAAGCTGAGTCTAATGAGATTCCTCTCTTCATAGCATCAAGTACTGTTGCTCCAGCTTTTCCATCATAAGCAAATGTAGTGATAGCTACTGGCCAAGAAGCTTGTACAAATGCTCTCCCTACTAATGCAGGGTTAAATACATTGTGTCCAAGTCCTCCAAATACCATTTTTCCAAGTCCAATAGATACTACACAACCTACAACTACATATTGTAATGGCATAATAACTGGAATTACAAATGAAAATAATATTCCTGTGATGATAGCACTTCCATCAAATATAGATGGCTCTTGCCCCATTACTTTTTGACATAAATACTCAGTAACCATACAAGTAAGTATTGATACTGCTGTTACTATAAATGCTCTTATACCAAATACATAAACAGCAAATAAGAATGCTGGTATTAGTGATATAATTACATCATACATTACTTTTTCAACAGTTTCTGATGTTCTTATATGAGGTGATGGCCCCATTTTCAAAATATTAGTCACTTTGCCCTCCTGATAACTCAATAACAATTTCTGTTATCTTTTAATTTACTTTTTCATTGCTCTTAATTTTGATTTTCCTATTTTTATAGCCTCTGTTAATGGTCTGTTAGCAGGACAAATATATGCACAAGAACCACACTCAATACAATCCATTAAATTATATTGTCCTAGTTGTTCCCATTGCTCAAATGATGCAAGTCTTGCAAACATAAGTGGCTCTAATCCCATAGGACATGCTTCTACACATTTTCCACAACCTATACAAGGTCTTGTTTTATATGGGTTAGTTTCTTCTTTCGTAAGAGCTAATAATCCAGATGTTCCTTTAATAACAGGAGCTTCTTCAGAGAATTGAGCCATTGGTCCTCCCATTACTAGTTTATCTACAACTTCTCTATTTACTCCACAATAGTCTAAAATATATGAAAATGGTGTTCCTATTGCTACTTTTACATTTTTAGGATTAGCTATTGCTTTTCCAGAAACTGTAACTACTTTCTCAATTAGTGGAATTCCATTTACAATACCATCATAGATAGCTGCTGCTGTCCCTGTATTTTGTACTACAACTCCTACAGCTGATGGAAGTTTTCCAGATGGAACTTGTCTGTCTAAAACAGCTTTTATAAGTTGTTTCTCTCCTCCTTGAGGATATTTTGTTTTTAACGGTGCTATCTCAATACCAGTACCTTCTGCTGCCTTTTTCATAGAAGCAATAGCTTCAGGTTTATTTTCTTCTATTCCTACTATAGCAGTATTTACTCCTAATATTTTCTTAATAATTTTTATACCATTTATTATTTTTTCTGGATGTTCTAACATAAGTCTGTTATCTGAATTAAGATAAGGCTCACACTCTGCTCCATTTAATAATAATGTATCAATTTTTGCATCTGCTGGAGGATTTAATTTGATATGAGTAGGAAAACTTGCTCCTCCTATTCCTACTATACCCTTCTCTCTTATCATAGCAAGTAAATCTTTTTTATCAGCAGTTTCCCAGTTTTCTATTTTTGGTAATTCTGCCCAAGTATCTTGCTCATCATTTTCAATCATGATAGTTTTTATTCTTCCCATTAAAGGAAAAACATGCTCTTCTATCTTTTTGATTGTTCCACTTACTGGGGAATGAATAGGTGATGACATAAAAGCTTGAGAATCAGCTATTTTTTGTCCTTTTAAAACCTTATCACCAATTGCTACAAGTGGATCTAATGGTGCTCCTATATGTTGTAATAGTGCTACATACAACATTTTTGGTGCTTTTAATTCTTCAACAGCCATATTTTCTGTTTGAACTTTATTTTCAGGCGGATGAACTCCTCCTCTGAAACCAAAAAATTTCATAATAAATCTCCTTTCTTTTTAAAGTTAACTGTTACTAAACTAAGTTTACCACATTTATCACTAATTCTCAATATTTTTTAGAAATTTTTTTAATTACTTTTTGTTATATTTCTGCATTATTTTTCCTATTTCAATATCTTGAATAATATCAATTGCGCATTTACTTGCATTTTCTATCATCATTGTAACCTCTTCTTGTTCACTTTTACTAAACTGTCCCAATACAAAGTCAATAGTATTATCTTTTGGTTTCCCTATTCCACATTTTATACGTAAAAATTCATCTCCTAAGTGAGAAATAATAGATTTTATTCCATTATGTCCACCAGAACTTCCCTTCTCTTTTACTCTTAATTTTCCAACTGGAAGATCCATATCATCATAAATTACAACTAAATCAGTTTTAGGATTTAATTTATAGAAATTTATTACTTCTATTATTGAATTTCCACTAAGATTCATAAAAGTTTGTGGTTTTAGAAAAAGAACTTTTTCTCCATCAATATTTTTCTCACTAATAAGCCCTTGAAATTTTTCCTTTTCGTTTGTTATACTAAGCTCTTTCTGAAGATGGTTTATCACTTCAAATCCTATATTATGTCTTGTTTTTTCATATTTATTTCCTGGATTTCCCAGCCCTACTATCAACTTCATTCTTTACTTCTCCTTTTAACACTCTGCATTAAATGTAAATTTTGCAAGTCCTCCTAATGAGGTTTCTTTATATTCCTCTTTTAAATCCTTTCCTGTTTCTCCCATAGTTTTTACAACTTGGTCAAAAGTTACTTTATGTTTTCCATCTGTATATAAACTATATGCTGCTGCATCTAAAGCTCTTGCTGCAGCTGCTGCATTTCTTTCTATACAAGGTACTTGTACATAACCTCCTACTGGGTCACAAGTAAGTCCTAAGTGGTGCTCTAATGCCATCTCTGCTGCATACTCTATCTGAGCTAATGAACCTCCAAGTAAGAAACATGCCATAGCTGCTGCCATTGAGCAAGCTGAACCTACCTCTGCTTGACATCCACCCTCTGCTCCAGAAATAGTAGCGTTCTCTTTTATAAGATTTCCTATAAGTCCTGCTATTGCTAAGCTTTTTAAAATTTCATCCTCTTGTAAGTCATACTCTTCTCTAAGAGCATATAAAAGTCCAGGTACAACTCCACAAGCTCCACATGTTGGAGCAGTTACAACCTTTCCTCCACCTCCATTTTCCTCTGATACAGCTAAAGTATAAGCAAATATTCTTCCTAAAAATCCACCTCTACTATGATTATTTCTAGCCTTTCTATAGAAATTTGAAGCTTTTCTTGGATATTTAAGTGTTCCAGGTAGTACTCCAGTAGTATTAATTCCTCTTTCTACTGCCTCTTTCATAGCTTCCCAAATCTCTTTTAAAAATTCAAATATCTCTTTTCCTTCACACTCTACAACATATTCCCATAACTCTTTTTGATTATCTTCACACCATTTTTTTATCTCATCCATAGAGTTTAGTTGATATATAGCTTGAGCCCCTTTTCTTTCTTGATAGTGCTCCATTATTGTTCCTCCACCAACAGAGAATACCAACCACTCATCTATTTGATTATTATCTTTATCAAAAGCTTTAAATAACATTCCATTAGTATGATATCTATGAACTACCTCAGGTTTCCATAATATATCTGTTGGAATAGGTTTCATAGTTTCAATTATTATCCAATCTGTCAAATGTCCTTTTCCTGTTAAAGCTAATGAACCATATAGTTCTACTTCAAATCTTGCCGCATTTGGATTTTTAGCTTTAAATTTTTTTGCTGCCCTCTCTGGTCCCATAGTATGCGAGCTTGATGGTCCATTTCCAATTTTAAATAATTCTTTTAATGTATCCATTTATATTCCCCCTCCATTTTATCTTAAAAGAGAGTAGCTAAAACTCTCCTAAGTTTTTACTACTCTCTAATTTCACTACTGTCTTATCTCTCCATTATAATCTTTAGAGATAGTTGCAAGTATCTTCTCAATTGCACTATTTATCTCTTTTTCATCTAAAGTTTTTTCTTTATTTCTTAAAACTATACTTATAGCAACAGACTTCTTATTAGCTTCTATTTTATCTCCTTCATATACATCAAATATATCTATCTTTTCTATTATAGGAGACACTTTTTTCAAGCTTTCTATCATATTACCTACAAGTACATCTTTAGAAAGAACAATAGCTAAATCTCTAGTAACCTCTGGATATTTTACTATTTTCTCATATTTATTAGAATTTTTCATATATTTTACACATTTAGTTAAATCTATCTCTGCAATATATACTCTCTCTCTCTTTATTTCCATCTTCTCTTGAACATCTGGATGAATCTCTCCAAATACTCCAATTACATCATTACCTATTCTTAATTCTGCACTTCTTCCAGGATGGAAATTAGAGTTAGTACTTCTTTCTAATTTATATCTAGCTATTCCCATATACTCCATAAGCTTTTCTACATATCCTTTAATTGTATAGAAATCATAAGCCTCTGGTTTTGGATTCCATAGTGTTCTCTCTGGTCTTCCAGCAAGTCCTATACAAACTCTTAAATCTTCATTTGCTAACTCTTCTGCTGGCGAAAATACTCTCGATACTTCACAGAATCTTAAATCAAATTGGTTTCTATTTATGTTATCTCTTATGTTTGAAAGTACACTCCACATAAGTGTTGGTCTTAATATTGCCATATCTTCACTTAAAGGATTTTTTATCTCTATTACTCTCTCTTTTATATTTAAAATATCCACTACATTTTTAGGAATAAATGAGTAGTTGATAACTTCTTGAAGTCCAATCTCTCTTAAAATTTCTTTTGTATTATCTATTAAATCTATATTCTCAGCTTTTTTACCAGCTTGAATATTTTCTATTGGCATTACTGGCTCTATATTTTCAAAACCATACATTCTTATTATCTCTTCATAGATATCAGCAGTTCTTGTTAAATCCCCTCTATATGTAGGTGGAATTACAACTAATGTATCTTGCGATAGTGTTCTTATTCCTAATCCTAAATTACTTAAAATCTTTCCTACTACATCTGGAGAAAGTTCTTTTCCTATAAATTTATTTAATTTTTCTAAGCTCAATGGAATCTCATATTTTTGTGGTTTTTCAATATATTTATCTATTGCACCATCTAATATCTCTCCATTAGCAATTTCAGCTATCAATGCCATAGCTCTTTCACTTGCATCTGGAATTCCCTCTATGTCTATTCCTCTTTCATTTCTATATGCAGAATCTGTTGAAATTCCTAATCTTCTTCCTGTTTTTCTAATATTTTCTGGTGTAAAATATGCTACTTCCAAGAATATATTTTTTGTTTCAGAAGTTATTTCTGTTCCTATTCCTCCAATTATTCCTGCTATTGCAATAGCTTTTTCATCATCTGCTATTACTAACTCTCCATTAGTTAACTCTCTTTCAACTCCATCAAGAGTAGTAATTTTTTCTCCCATTTTAGCTTCTCTTACAACTATACTTCCATTAGCTACTTTATCTAAGTCAAAAGCATGCATAGGTTGATTATATTCAAACATAACAAAGTTTGTTATATCTACTACATTATTTATAGGTTTTAATCCCATAGCTCTTATTCTCTTCTTTAACCACTCTGGAGACTCTCCTACAGTAACATTTCTTATTACTCTTCCCATATATCTTTTACATCTATCTTTATCATCTATATTTACTTTTGCCACTTTTGTAGTAGGATCAATAGCCTCAGTATAAGTAACTGATGGGTATTTTACTTTTCTTCCATAATAAGCTGCTATCTCCCTTGCTATTCCTATATGTGAAAGACAATCAGGTCTATTTGGAGTGATTTCAAGTTCAAATATTACATCATCTAAACCTGTATATTTTCTATATTCTACACCTATTGGAGCATCTTCTGGAAGGATTATTATTCCATCTCCATCCTCTCCTATTCCAAGCTCAACTTGAGAACAAAGCATTCCAAATGATTCTACATCTCTTATTTTACTCTTTTTAATTTTAAAATCTCCAGGAAGTACAGCTCCTATTTTAGCTACTACTACTTTATCTCCTAATTTATGATTTGGAGCTCCACATACTATTTGTAATGGCTCTTCCTCTCCTATATTTACTTTTACAAGTGTTAACTTATCAGAGTTAGGGTGTTTTCCATACTCAACTATATGCCCTATTACTACATTATCAAGTCCTTTTCCTTGAATATCTATGGCTTCAACTTCTTGACCTATCATAGTTAAGGCATTATCTAACTCTTTTATATCCTCTTTTATATCTACATACTGTTTTAGCCAGTCTAAAGAAATTAACATTATTCTCCTCCAGAATTACTTAAATTGTTTTAAAAATCTTACATCATTTTCAAAGAAAGCTCTTAAGTCATTTATTCCACGTCTTAACATAGCTACTCTTTCTATTCCCATTCCAAAAGCAAATCCACTTACTTCATCTGGGTCATATCCAACAGCCTTTAGAACCTCTGGGTCTACCATTCCACAACCCATTATTTCTACCCAACCACTATCTTTACACATTCTACAACCTTTTCCTTTACATACAGCACATTGAATATCTACCTCTGCAGATGGCTCTGTAAATGGGAAGAAGTGTGGTCTAAATCTAACTTCTGTATCTCCAAACATTTTCTTTAATGACTCTGTTAATATTGCTTTAAAGTTTGCAAATGATATATTCTCTCCTATCATAAGTCCTTCCATTTGATGGAACATAGGTGTATGAGATATATCATAGTCTGGTCTATATACTTTACCTGGGCATATCATTCTAAATGGTGGTTTATGCTCTAACATATATCTTACTTGTACTGGTGATGTTTGAGTTCTTAAAACAACATCATCATTTATATAGAATGTATCTGTAATATCTCTTGATGGATGAGTATCTGGTATATTTAAAGCATCAAAGTTATACTTTACTAACTCTACCTCTGGTCCATCAGCTACATCAAATCCCATTTCTATAAAAATCTCTTTCATAAAATTCATTGTCTCTGTAATAGGATGAGTAGTTCCTAATACATTTCTCTTTCCTGGAAGAGTTATGTCTATTACCTCTTCAGCTAATCTTTTATTTTTTTCTTTTTCTTTTAATTCACTATTTTTATTTTCTAGTGCTGAATTGATAAACTCTCTAAGTTCATTAACTAATTGACCTACAACTGGTCTTTCTTCAGGAGTAAGATTTTTCATTCCTTTTGAAATCTCTGTCAATTCCCCTTTTTTTCCAAGTAATTTTACTCTAATCTCTTCTAATTCTTGTAAAGATTCTGCTTTTTCAATATTTAATCCAGCAGTTTCTTTTAGCTGTGCTACCTTTTCTTTCATTTTTCCTCCCTAGTTTAAAAGGCTTTTATATTTTAAAATTTTTATATACTTTTATGATAAAACTGGAATTTGCCTCCATCTATTTCCAATATACCATATTCTCTCCCATATACAGCTCCTGGATTAAATAGTGTAATTCCATTTTTTGAAAACAGATATTGAATATGAGTATGACCAAATATAACAATATCACATCCTAATAATTTTCCTCTCTCCTCTATTGAGATATAATTATATTTTACTCTGTATTCATGACCATGAGCCAGAAGGATTTTTAATCCCTCCAGCTCAAATACCATCTCATCATCATATTTTCTATCAAATATATCACAATTTCCACGTACTATATAATACTTAGAATTTGGACATACAAAGGAAAGCTCCTCTCCATCTTTGCTATGGTCTCCAGCACAGATAACAACATCTGGTTTCTCTTTTTCATATATTCTTATAAGTGTGTCTAATCTTTGATGTGAATCTGAAATTACCAAAACTTTCATCTTTACTACCTAATTTTATCCTATAAATATAGGTGCCTTTCCTTTTTCTAATAATTTTATACCATTTTTTCCTATAATTTTTTCAAAGAAATAGCTTTTACTTAAATTTCCCATAATAAATAGATCCGCTTCATCTACTCTCTTTAATACATCTTCATAGTTATTTGTTGTTAGTTCTTCATGAATAACCTCTTTTTCATGCCCTACTAAATAATCTACTAACATATTATCTTCTATCTCTTTATTAATTACAAAAGATGAAAATCTCTTAATTTCTGGGAAAAGACTTATAAAATGATTGCAACTTCTATTGACTTTAACTCCATTATCATTACCAATAACTATATTTTCCATTGAACTCAATGGTCTTTCACCAATTAACAACATTGATTTATAATTTCCTTTTAATATATTTATCTCTTTTTCAGTCAATATATCATTTTTTCCCATAACTAATAAATCGCATCTTTTCATATGCTCAGTTACTACTTCTGCTACATCTCCTATATCAACACACAATTCAGCATCTATATTTTTTTCTTTCAATACTTCTTTTATCCCTTGTATTTCTGCTTGCTCTATCTCTTCCCAACCATGAGATATAAATGGTGCTCTTCCAGCTAACATAAGTCCATCTGTTGCTGACATAAGTTTCTCTCTAGCTATATCCTTTACATAAAGAGGGTATATTTTAAATCCTAGTTCCTTCTCTAAGAAAGCTGCACTTTCAGCTAAGCTTCCTCTTTCTATTTCATTTCCAAATAAAACTAATGCTCTTCTCATATATATCACCTCATTTTAGTATATGAAACAATAACTATTCTACTGTTTCTTCTATTATTTCTTCGTCTGAAATTTCTATCTCATCTGAAGTTACTTCCTCGCTAAAAGATGCTATATTCTCTGCCTGTTCATCTTCATTTTCTTCTGATTTTACTCTTGTTATAGAAACAACTTTCTCATCTTTACCATGAACCTTCATAATAATAACTCCTTGAGTTGCTCTACCGTATAGCACTATATCATCTACAGCTATTCTAATAACTACTCCTGAAGAAGTAATAGCCATTAACTCTTCATCAGTAGATACAGATAAAACTGATACAACTGAACCTGTCTTAGCACTACATCTTAAATTAATAACTCCTTTACCAATTCTAGATTGTAGTGGATATTCATCTATTTTTGTTCTCTTACCATAACCATTTTCTGTAATAGTTAAAATACTACTATTTTCTATATCTTTTATAAGAAGAGCTGATACAACTGTATCTCCTTCTCTCAATGTAAGACCTTTTACTCCCATAGTGTCTCTACCTGTAGCTCTCAACTCTTCACAACTAAATCTTATAGAATATCCTGCCTGTGTAGCTATCAATAACTGTTCATTTACTATATCCTCTATAAGTCCTACATATATTATATCATCATTCTCTTTTAATTTAATAGCTTTCAATCCTGAACTATTAATATTTTTAAATTCACTTAGGTTAGTCTTTTTAACTGTTCCATCTTTAGTTACAAATATAACCTCATTCTCATTTGAGAAATCTCTAGTTTTTATAATAGCTCTAATCTTTTCATCTGTCTTAAGATTTATTATATTTCCTATCAATCTACCTCTAGACTGTTTAGAAGTCTCAGGAATCTCATATACTTTTATATTATATACTCTTCCTTGGTTTGTAAATATCATAAGTGTATCTAGGTTCATAGCTGACTCTATATTCTCTACAAAGTCATCTTCTACTGTATTTTGGCTAGCTACTCCTCTTCCACCTCTTTTTTGAGCCTTATATTTACTTAGCTCCATTCTCTTTACATAACCTTTATTTGTAAATGTAAGTATTACCTCTTCATCTTTTATTAAATCCTCTGGATTTATCTCTTTTCTCTCTTTTTCAATAACTGTTCTTCTATCATCATCATACTTATCTTTTAACTCTTGAAGCTCAGTTTTCATTATCTCATATATTTTTGAATCATTAGCTAGAATCTCCCTCAATTCTGATATATATTTTTCTATCTCTTGATACTCTGCTTCTACTTTATCTCTTTCAAGTCCAGTCAATCTTTGTAGCTTCATATCTAGTATAGCTCTAGCTTGTATATCAGTAAATCCATATTTTTCTACTAATTGCTCTCTAGCTTGATTTCCATCTGTAGCAGCTCTAACTAATTCTATTATTCTATCTATATTATTTAAAGCTATTCTATATCCTTGTAAAATGTGAGCTCTTTTTTCAGCTTTATCTAAGTTAAATTGAGTTCTTCTTGTAATTACTTCAAATCTATGTTTAATATACTCCTCTATTATCTGCTTTAAGTTTAATACTCTTGGAGTATTATTTACAAGGGCAAGCATTATTATTCCAAATGTACTTTGTAAATCTGTATATTTATAAAGTTTATTTAAAATAAGCTCTGGTTCTTCACCTTTTTTAAGTTCTATTACAACTCTTATTCCATCTCTATCTGACTCATCTCTTAAATCAGAAATTCCAACTATCTTTTTATCCTTTACTAATTCCGCTATTTTCTCTATCAAAGTTGCTTTATTTAATTGATATGGTATTTCTCTTATTATAATATTTATTTTACCATTTTTCAACTCTTCTATCTCAATTTTTCCTCTTACTCTTACTTTACCTCTACCTGTCATATAGGCATCTTTTATACCTTTATCTCCATCTATTATTCCACCAGTAGGAAAATCTGGTCCTTTTATATACTCCATTAAGTCTAGAGGAGTAAGCTCTGGATTATCTATAAGAGCAAGTGTTCCATCTACTACCTCTCCTAAATTGGGAGGTGGTATATTTGTAGCCATTCCTACTGCTATTCCTGTTGCTCCATTAAGTAATAGATTTGGTAATTTTGCTGGTAACACTGTTGGTTCATCTAATGAGTCATCAAAGTTTTTTCTAAAATCTATTGTATTTTTATCTATATCTTCTAGAAGCTCATTACTTATCTTTGCCATTCTAGCTTCAGTATATCTCATTGCCGCTGCTGAATCTCCATCTATAGAACCAAAGTTTCCATGTCCAGAAATCAAAGGATATCTATAGTTAAAGTCTTGAGCCATTCTTACCATTGTACTATACACAGCTAAATCTCCATGTGGATGGTATTTACCTAGAACTTCTCCTACGATTCTTGCTGATTTTTTATAGGGCTTATCAAAACTCATACCAAGTTCATTCATAGCAAATAGTATTCTTCTATGTACAGGTTTCATTCCATCTCTTACATCAGGTAATGCACGTGCTACGATAACTGACATGGCATAATTCATGAAAGAAGTTTTCATTTCTGATGTTAATTGAATTTTTCTAATTCCTTTTTCTTGATTATCCATTTTCTACTCCTTCTAAATATCTAAATCAGTTACATATTTTGCATTTTCTTGAATAAATTCTCTACGAGGTTCAACTTTTTCACCCATTAACACATCAAAAATCATATCTGCTTCCATTGCTTCATCTAACTCAATACGATTTAAAATACGATGTTCAGGATCCATTGTTGTTTCCCATAACTGGTCTGCATCCATCTCACCCAGACCTTTATATCTCTGAATTTTATTATTACTGTCTCGTCCTACTTCTGTAAGTATCTGATTTAATTCTTCGTCGCTGTATGCATACCAGACTTTTTTATTCTTTTCAATCTTATAAAGAGGCGGCTGTGCAAGATATACATAACCTTCTTTGATAAGATCGGGCATGAAACGATAAAGAAACGTCAACAGCAATGTGCTTATATGTGCTCCGTCTACATCGGCATCGGTCATAATAATGATTTTATGATATCTTAATTTTGAA
>OGMP01002280.1_pt1 | contig 12269 bp, 11 predicted proteins | sample 1573261 | NCBI WGS metagenome assembly OGMP01 (sample SAMEA2581878, study PRJEB24529) | metagenome | biome: Human gut stool | place: China | collected 2011 | reverse complement strand
TTGCCATGGGACGTGCCCTCATGTCCAAGCCACGGATCATCCTCATGGATGAGCCATCCATGGGTCTCTCCCCGATCTTCGTAAACGAGATTTTCGACATTATCAAACAGGTCAGCGCCAGCGGAACCACTGTTCTTCTGGTAGAGCAGAACGCAAAGAAAGCCCTGTCCATCGCAGACAGAGGTTATGTTCTGGAGACCGGCAAGATTGTAAAAGAAGGAAAAGCTTCGGATCTTCTAAATGATGAGGCAGTAAAGAAAGCTTATCTGGGAGAATAAAACAGACATACGAAAAAAGACCACGATCAAGAGATTTATTGTGGTCTTTTTTGCACTTTTTTGCCGGAAAATATTGGAAAACACATTGAAAAAATAGTATGTATTATCGTATAATATTAACGATATATTGTAATATTCTGAGATAAAGCGAAAAGAGGGGCAGAAGAACATGTCAGGGAATGAGATGCTGTTTTACGGAGGAATTACTGTCTTTATTTGCAGTGGAATAGCGGTAGTGATTTCTTTTGGCACATTGAAACTGAAAGCAATCAGGCTGCATGCAAAGTTTGATGAAGAATACGGAAAAGAGAAAGAGGAGAAGCCATGTCGGAAATAATTGCAGGTACTTATGAACTGCGGGAGAAATTAGGTTCCGGAGGTGGCGGAAATGTGTTCCTGGCATATCACCTGCGTCTTGGAAAAGAAGTTGTCCTGAAAGCAGATAAAAGAAAACTGACAACCAGGGTGGTGGTTGGGATTTATTTGCAAAGAGTGCAACAGGTCCTATAGGTGTAATTACAATTAGAAACTGTGTGGCATTTAATAATGGAACATTATCTAATGGTGTTCATTATGCTAATGGAGATATGAATGGATTTAAGCTTGGTGGTTCAGGTGTTGGAACTCCACATAATGTAATGAATTGTCTGTCATTTGACAATGGTGCAACAGGATTTACAGATAATAATAACCCAACAGGTCTTACAATTGTAAATGTTACAGCATGGGGCAATGGAAAGTATGCTAAGAAGGGTAACTTCTTATGTTACAGAACATCAAGTGCAGCAATATTTAAGGGACTTGTATCAGCTGGTGCAATTGATTCAGATAAGTTTACTGGTAAAATGGCTGATTCAATATATTACAATTCAGGTAAGTATTATAATCTTTCAGGCTCTTTGTTTACTTCTTTAGTAAGTGGAGATAAGAAGGGAACTGTTGTAACTGACCCTGCTAAGACAGCTGGAATGTTTAAGAACACTGTTAATGCAATCGATATGAGCAAAAATATAGATAAACAGCTTAGAAATTCTGATGGAACTGTTAATATGAACGGTCTCTATGAGACAATAGGAAGTTATGCTTCAATGGGAGCAAGATTCAATGTTGCTAATCAGATGATTAGTGTATCTTCAAAGAATTCATCATCTGAGGTAACTAAGCCAGAAGAGACAACAAAGGCTCAGGAAACAACTAAGGCGACAGAGGCAACAACAAAGGAGACACAGGCTCCAACAAAAGCAACAGAAGCATCTTCAGTATCAACAAAGGGTGAAAAATTAATTCTTAATGCTAATGATGTTTCAACAGGAAAGATTAAGAGTTCAACTGTAGTTGATGGTCTTAGGATTGTTGCAACAAGCAAAAAGACTGTAACAGTTGATAAGAGTGATAAGGATTACAAGAATATCAGCTTTACAAAGAGAATCAAGCTTGGCGGTGCAGGAAGCGAATCTGCAAGAGCAATTGCATTTAAGACAGCAGGTGAATCTAAGGTAAAGATATATGCAACAAGCTCAGATACAGATACAAGCAGACTTATTAAGATTATTGATAAGAATGGTAATGATGTAACAAGTACAGCTAAAATACCTGGTTCTTCACTTAAATCAGTATCATTCAGATTGGATGAGGCAGGTGAATATTATATTGTATCAGAATCTGGTGGAGTTAATATTTATTATGTAGAAGTATCTAATGGTATAGCGTATTAATATTTTGTGAATTTCCCCGCACTATGTGCGGGGATTTTTTTGTAAAAACATTTTATGGTAAAATATACACAAATACTTGACCTTGACATTGGTTCATAGTTTACAATTTGAACAAATAAAAGAAAGGAATGATCTTTGTTATGAAAAACAAAAATAGAAGACGAATCAGTTGTCTGCTTAGTGCAGTTCTTTTACTTGTTATGAGTTTTGGATTTGGCACATTTGCAGGGGCTGAGGAATCAGATTCATCAAAGCCTGTTGTCTGGATTGTGGGAGATTCGACAGTCAGTGCTTTCACAGACAATTATTATTATCCTAGATATGGATGGGGAACACAGATTGATAAGTATCTGGATGGAACTTTTGAGGTAAAGAATATTGCTTTATCAGGAAGAAGTTCAACAAGCTATACAGCGGATAAGGAGTATGGTGAGCTTATAGCTGGAATGAAAAAGGGAGATTTTCTTCTTGTTGGTTTCGGCCACAATGATGAAAAAGCGGAGAGCGGAAGATATACTAACCCTAATGGAGATTATAAAACAGCAGGCTCATTTGCTAATTCTTTATATGAGAATTATATAAAGCCGGCACAGGCAGCAGGAACAACTGTTGTTTTATGTACACCGATTGTAAGAAGAACTGCTGATGGCAACTGGTCTGACAGCCAGCTTCATGTTACAGCTGCTTCAGGAGAGTTTGAAGGAGGAAGTTATCCACAGGCAATCATTAATCTTGGAAAAGATCTTAATGTTCCAGTGGTTGATATGACTTCTCTTACTAAGAAATTATACGATTCATTAGGAGCATCCGAGACAGTTAATTTACATGCATGGACATCATCAAAGCCAGAAAGTGTAGACAATACGCATACTAATATCTGGGGCGGAACATATAATGCATATCTTGTTACTAAGACAATTAAGGAACTTAATGTAGCTGGACTTGCAGAGCATATTATTGATGCTAAAGCACCAACTAAGAGTGATGTTTTAAAGTCTAATCCTGATTATAAAGAGTCAGAATATTCAAATGATTTAAAAGACAGTGAATTATGGGCTAATGCAGGAATCTTTAAGGGAACTGTATTTGGAAATGTTGGCGGCAATGACAAGATAGCATCTAAATTCAAGCTTGAGAGTCTTGATAATAGTAATATCAATATTGCTGTTAACGGAGCAGGAAAGATAGCAAGTACTGCTGATGGAATTGCTATGTATTATTACAGAGTTCCAGCAAACAGTAATTTTACAATTACAGCAAAGGCGACTGTGAACAGTTTTACATCTAATGATCAGGTATCATTTGGTCTTATGGCAAGAGATGATATGTATGTTGATCAGAATAATAATAATACTTTAGGTGACTATGTTGCAGCTGGTCCACTTAAGCTTACTAAGAAAGGTTCTGTATGGAACTGTTTTGCAAGAAAGAGTGGCGCTCTTACACAGGGCGGAACATGTGCTAATGAGATTAAGGCTGGTGAGACATATAACCTTAAAATCGAAAGTAATACAGATGGTTATGCATGTACATTTGGTAATGAAGAAACTATTACAGGTGGTTTTGATTTTAAATTAACTTCTGTAGATTCAGAATATGTATATGTTGGAATGTATGTTGCAAGAAGTGCTGATGTGACATTTTCAGATGTTAAGCTTGTTGTTGATGGTAAGGAGATTACATCTGCAGGCGAACCAGAAAATCCAACACCAGGTGAACCTGAGAATCCAACACCAGGTGAACCAGAAAATCCAACACCAGGTGAACCGGAGAATCCAACACCAGGCGAACCAGAGAATCCAACACCAGTAGAACCAGCACCAGAGCAGCCTGTTAAACCAGAGACACCGGCAGAGCAGCCAGCTACAGAACCAGCGGTATCAGACAATAATGGTGTTAAGACAGGTGATTCATACCATATGGTATGGTATATTGCTGCAATGACATTAACAGCAGGAATTGCATGTGTTGAATTAAAGAGAAAGAAGACATTTGATAAATAAGTTTATAAGAATTTACTTCTCCTAATATTTCCAGAAAAAGCTTCCGGTTAACTGCCGGGGCTTTTTCATTTTTACATTAAAAAATATATTTTTATTAAGAAAAATCTTAAAATATTTAAAAATGGCTTGCATTATCCTATAGGCTGTGATATATTTTCTTAGACACAAAAACAAATGTCCGTCACAGAAAGACAGAACAGAGGGAAGTGTCTTTTAGATTTTACATATTGAAGGAGTTAAAAATGAGCGATAAGTTAAGAGTTGGTATCCTTGGCGGTACAGGTATGGTAGGACAGAGATTTATAACATTACTTGAGAATCATCCTTGGTTTGAGGTTGTTTTAGTAGCAGCTTCAGGACGTTCAGCAGGAAAGCTTTATGAAGATGCTGTTGAAGGACGCTGGAAGATGCAGACACCAATGCCAGAGTTCGTTAAGAAGATGACTGTATATGATATGGATAAGGATTTTGATGAAATTGTTTCTAAGGTAGATTTCGTATTCTGTGCAGTTAATATGCCTAAGGACCAGATTAAGGCTATAGAGGAAAGATATGCTAAGGCAGAAGTTCCAGTTGTTTCTAATAACAGTGCTAATCGTTGGACACCAGATGTTCCTATGGTTGTTCCAGAAATCAACCCAGAGCATCTTGAAGTTATTAAATATCAGAGAGAAAGACTTGGTACTAAGAGAGGATTTATCTGTGTTAAGCCTAACTGTTCAATCCAGAGCTACACACCTGCTCTTAATGCATTAAAGGAATTCGGACCAAAGCTTGTTGTTGCAACAACATATCAGGCAATCTCAGGTGCTGGTAAGACATTTGAACAGTGGCCAGAGATGGTTGAGAATATCATCCCTTATATTGGTGGCGAGGAAGAAAAGTCTGAGAAAGAGCCTTTAAGATTATGGGGTAAGATTGAGGATGGAAAGATTGTTCCTGCAAGTGATCCGGTTATCACATGTCAGTGTATCAGAGTTCCAGTTCTTGATGGACATACAGCAGCTGTATTTGTTAACTTTGAGAAGAAGCCAACTAAGGAACAGATTATTGAAAAGTGGAGAAGCTTCAAGGGAGTTCCACAGGAACTTAATCTTCCAAGTGCTCCAAAGCAGTTCATCCAGTATCTTGAAGAAGATGACCGTCCACAGGTTAAGCTTGATGTAAATTATGAGAACGGAATGGGTGTTTCACTTGGCCGTTTAAGAGAAGACAGTGTGTTTGATTATAAGTTTGTTGGTCTTTCACACAACACATTAAGAGGTGCAGCAGGTGGAGCTGTTCTTATTGCAGAGCTTCTTAAGGCACAGGGTTATATCACTCCTAAGGATGCAGAATAATTAAATTCTAATACACATACCAGAAAAGAGATGTCAGAGATGGCATCTCTTTTTACTTGCTTAAAAACCTATTATGATATAAAATTATGAAACGACTTAAAGAGTTAAGAGGGGACATTTACATTGAAGGAAAATTATTTTTATGCAATGCTGTCGAGAATGAAATATATTAACAGATGGGGACTTATGCAGAATACACGCCATGAGAATCTGTGCGAGCATAGTCTTGAAGTGGCATTCATAGCACATGCATTGGGAATTATCAACAATGAGATATATGGTGGGAATATTAATGCTGAAAGGCTTGCAATTCTTGGAATGTATCATGATGTTACAGAGATAATTACGGGTGATCTTCCGACTCCTGTAAAGTATTACAATCCGGTTATAAGAAATGCTTATAAGGAAGTAGAGCATGTTGCAGAGGAGCAGATGCTCTCAGGTCTGTCATCTGATATAAGAGCACATTATAAGGGTGTGTTATCAGAGACAGAAGAGGAAGAAGAACTCTGGAAATATGTAAAGGCGGCTGATAAGATGTCAGCTTATATCAAATGTCTTGAGGAAAAGAAGTCTGGTAATATGGATTTTGCTGATGCGGAAAAGACAATATATCAGGCTATTGTTGATATGAATATTCCGGAAGCAGATTATTTTATAAAAGAATATATACCAGCTTATATGGGAACTCTTGATGCTTCAGGAGAATAATAATTGTGTAATAGACACAGAAATGAGGGATATAATGGGAAAATCCGTATATATCGCGGAAAAACCAAGCGTGGCGCAGGAGTTTGCCAAGGCACTGCATGTGAACTTCACAAGAAAAGACGGATATCTTGAGGGTGGAGACCATATTGTGACATGGTGTGTAGGACATCTGGTAACTATGAGCTACCCGGATGCATATGATCCTAATCTGAAAAGATGGAGCTTTGACACCTTGCCATTCATACCAAAGGAATTCAAGTATGAGGTTATACCGGCAGTTGCAAAACAGTTTAATATAGTTAAAGACATTCTTACAAGGGATGATGTTGAATATATATATGTGTGTACCGATTCAGGACGAGAGGGAGAATACATATACAGGCTTGTGAGGCAGGAGGCAGGCGTTAAGGGGAAGAAAGAACGTCGTGTGTGGATTGATTCTCAGACAGAGGAAGAGATTCTTAAAGGAATTAATACGGCTAAAGATATATCTGAATATGATAATCTGAGTGATTCAGCGTATCTTCGTGCTAAAGAAGATTATCTTATGGGAATTAATTTCTCAAGAGTTCTTACATTGAAATATGGACGCAATATTGCTAATTACCTGCACCTTGACAGGGCAGTTGTATCTGTCGGAAGGGTTATGACATGTGTTCTTGGAATGGTAGTAAGAAGAGAACGGGAGATAAGAAGCTTTGTAAAGACTCCGTTCTACAGAGTTATTGGACAGGCACAGGCTGAAAATTCAACATTTGATGCAGAATGGCGTGTAAGTGATAAGAGTATGTATGCCGGTACGCCATATTTATATAAGGATAATGGTTTTAAGGATAGGGAAAAGGCTGAGGAACTGGTTAAGTTCTTATCTGATCCACTGCCGGCACAGGGAGTAGTTGATTCTATTGAGAGAAAGAAAGAAACCAAGAATCCACCGCTTCTGTACAATCTTGCCGAGATTCAGAACGAATGCAGCAAGCTGTTTAAGATAAGCCCTGATGAGACCCTTAATATTATTCAGGAGCTGTATGAAAAGAAACTGGTTACTTATCCAAGAACTGATGCGAGAGTGTTATCAACAGCGGTAAGTAAGGAAATACATAAGAATATAGGCGGACTTAGGAATTTTCCTCCTGTGAAGGAGATAGCAGAGCATATATTACAGAATAATATGCAGAAGGGAATTGAAAAGACAAGATACTGCAATGATAAAACAATAACAGACCATTATGCGATTATTCCGACAGGACAGGGGTTTAATAATTTAAAGAACTTGTCAGTTACAGCTGCGAGAACCTATGAGATAATTGTAAGAAGATTCTTAAGTATATTCTATCCACCGGCTATTTATCAGAAGGTAAGTATTACCAGTGATATCAAGAATGAAAAGCTGTATGCTTCATTTAAAGTGCTTGTAGATGAAGGGTATCTGGGTGTAGCAAAGAACTCATTTGCAAAGGCGAGAAATGATGCAAAAGTAAAGGAAGATGATAGTGTCGATAATAAGGATGATAATAAATGTGATGCAGCTTTATTTGAGGTATTGAAAAAATACAGAAAAGGTTCTACAATCACATTTAATGGGTTTAATATCAAAGAAGGTGAAACATCACCTCCTAAGAGATATAATTCAGGTTCTATTATTCTTGCAATGGAGAATGCAGGACAGCTTATTGAAGATGAGGAACTGCGTGCCCAGATTAAGGGTAGTGGAATAGGAACAAGTGCTACCAGAGCTGAAATCCTTAAAAAACTTAATACTATTAAGTATATTTCTATTAATTCTAAGACACAGATTATTACACCTACATTTTTAGGTGAGATAATATATGATGTTGTAGACAATTCTATCAGGCATCTGCTTAATCCGGAGCTTACGGCAAGCTGGGAAAAAGGACTTACAGGTGTAGCAGAGGGGAATATTACAGCAGATGAGTATATGGAAAAGCTTGATGGTTTTGTTTCGAGAAGAACAAGGGCTGTTATGGCATTAAGGAATCAGGCGGGGCTTATAGGACTTTTTAACGAGACCGCTAAGAATTATAAGTAAATGAGTGAAAGGAATTAAATATATGTGCGGAATTGCAGGATATGTAGGGGACAGAGAAAGCGCAGATGTACTTGTAGATGCATTATCTAAGCTTGAATACAGAGGATATGATTCAGCAGGTATTGCGGTATTTGATCATGGTAATATAAAGGTCAAGAAGTGCAAGGGAAGACTTGCCAACCTTGTTGAGAAGATGGATGAAGAAGGAAAACCACAAGGACATGTTGGAATTGGTCATACAAGATGGGCTACGCATGGAGAACCATCAGACATTAATTCACATCCACATGGCAATAAGAGAGTTACTATTGTACATAACGGTATAATTGAGAACTATAAGAAGCTTAAGGATTTTCTTGTCGGAGAGGGATATAGCTTTGCAAGTGAAACAGATACTGAGGTTGCTGCAAAGCTGCTTGATTACTATTATGATGGTGACCCGATGAAGACTATTGCAAAGGTACTGTCAGAGATTAAGGGTTCATACGCACTTGGAATTATGTTCAGGGATTTCCCTGATGAGATATTTGCAGTAAGAAAGGACAGCCCTCTTATTGTTGGCGTTGGAGAACATGAGAATTTCATAGCATCTGATGTTCCGGCTATTATTCACTACACAAGAGATTATTACCTTCTTGACCAGAATGAGATTGCAGTTATTAAGAAGGATTCAGTTAAGATATACGATGTTCATGGTAATGAGATACATAAGGAATTAAATACTGCTGACTGGGATGTTGATGCTGCAGAAAAGGGCGGTTATGCGCACTTTATGCTTAAGGAAATTCATGAGCAGCCAGATTCTGTAAAGAGAACAATCATGCCAAGAATCATGGACGATATGCCTGATTTCAGTGCAGAAGGATTCAATCCTGATAAGTTAAAGAATTATAAGAATATATATATTGTTGCCTGTGGTACTGCAATGCATGCCGGAATGGTCGGTAAATATATAATAGAAAAGATAGCAAGAGTATCTGTAACTGTTGATATTGCATCAGAATTCAGATACAGAGATCCTCTTATTAGTGAAGATGACCTTATGATTGTTATATCACAGTCAGGTGAGACTGCTGATACTAAGGCTGCACTTGAACTTGCAAAACAGGCAGGTGCTGATACTATGGCAATTGTTAATGTCAAGGGTTCGTCAATTGCAAGAGAAGCAGATATGGTTGTATATACACATGCAGGTCCTGAGATTTCAGTTGCTTCAACGAAGGCATATATGGTTCAGGTATCAATTATGTATTTAATTGCATTTGAATTAGCTTATGCTAATGGTAAGATGGATGAGGCAGAATGCAGCAGATACACTAAGATGCTTGAAGAAATACCTGAGGTTATTGAAGAAGCCATTGCACTTGAGAGTAGGTGTCAGTTTGCAGCATCCAAGCTTATTAATGCAGACAGTCTTCTATATATAGGACGAGGTCTTGATTATGCACTCAGTATGGAAGGTTCTCTTAAGTTAAAGGAGATATCTTATATTCATTCTGAATCATATGCAGCAGGAGAGCTTAAGCATGGAACTATCTCGCTTATTACAGAACAGATGCCTGTAATTGCAATAGCAACACAGAAGAATCTTGAGGAAAAGACTATAAGTAATATTAAGGAAGTTAAGTCAAGAGGTGCATTTGTAGTGCTTATTGCAGAACCAGAGCTTGATATTGAGGATGGAGTGGCAGATATTGTTATTAAGCTTCCACAGGCAGACCAGCTTCTTATGCCTATGGTTGCGGCAGTTCCATTACAGCTTATTGCCTACTATACAGCAGTTCTTAAGGGTAACGATGTTGATAAGCCAAGAAACCTTGCAAAATCTGTTACTGTTGAATAATTGATATAAAGAGGATATTAGATATGAATAACGATGTATTAAAGATAAGTAATCTGTATGACCTTAATGAAACTATTGCGGCAAAAGTGTTTGAAGGCTGTACATATCCATGGGAAGTACTTGCAAAGATTGGTGATTTTATTGTAGAACTTGGCAATTCACTGCCAGAAGATGAATATGAGAAGCGTGGGGAGAATATATGGGTTCACAGAACTGCAAATGTATTTCCATCAGCTTATATTGCAGGACCTGCAATTATCGGTAAAGATGCCGAGGTAAGACACTGTGCATTTATCCGTGGAAAAGCTATTGTAGGTGAAGGCGCTGTTGTTGGTAATTCAACTGAGCTTAAGAATGTAATTCTTTTTAATAAGGTACAGGTTCCACATTATAATTATGTTGGAGATTCAATTCTTGGATTCAAGGCTCATATGGGAGCGGGCTCTATAACTTCTAATGTTAAGTCTGACAAGAAGCTTATTACTATTAAAGGACCTGACTGCAATATTGATACAGGTATCAAAAAGATTGGTGCTTTTCTTGGAGATAATGTTGAGGTTGGCTGTGGTAGCGTACTTAATCCTGGAACAATTGTTGGAAGAGAGAGTAATATTTATCCGCTTTCAAGCGTAAGAGGCTTTATTCCGGCAGGATCTATATATAAGAAGCAGGGCGAAGTAGTAACTAAGAGATAATTATGTGAAATTTTTGTTTTATTAATGTAAAAATGTTGTGTCTCACATTGACTAATGCAAAAGTTTGTGAGAAAATAGTCAAGGCTTGGACGACGGCTTCTGGCCGTCGTTTCATTTATAGTAAACACTATGAATTACGAAAGGAGTAATAAGATGATTTACACACAGGAAGTAGAGAATATGTGTCCAGTAGCACAGGGCGTTCATCATGGAGCAGCTCCAGTGCCAACAGAAGGTAAATGGGTACAGAATAAGAAGGTTGAAGATATTTCAGGTTTTACACATGGTGTAGGCTGGTGTGCTCCTCAGCAGGGTGCATGTAAGCTTACTCTTAATGTTAAGGAAGGTATCATTCAGGAAGCTTTAGTTGAGACTATCGGATGTTCAGGTATGACACATTCAGCAGCTATGGCAGCAGAGATTTTACCAGGACTTACAGTTATGGAAGCTCTTAACACTGACCTTGTCTGTGATGCAATTAACACAGCTATGAGAGAGTTATTCTTACAGATTGTTTATGGAAGAACTCAGAGCGCATTCTCTGAGGGTGGACTTGCAGTTGGTGCCGGTCTTGAAGATCTTGGTAAGGGACTTCGTTCTCAGGTTGGTACTATGTATGGTACATTAAAGAAAGGTCCTCGTTACCTTGAGATGGCTGAAGGTTATGTAACAGGTATCGCCCTTGATAAGGACAACCAGATTATCGGTTACAAGTTTGTCAGCCTTGGTAAGATGACAGACTTCATTAAGAAGGGTGATGACCCTACAACAGCATATGAGAAGGCTTGCGGACAGTACGGAAGAGTTGCAGATGCTGTTAAGATTATTGACCCAAGAACAGATGAAGAAGTTAAGTAAGGAGGACAATTAGAATGGCTTTATTTGAATCATATGAGAGAAGAATAGATAAGATTACTTCAGTTCTTAACAGCTATGGTATAGCTAGTATTGAAGAAGCTGAAAAGATTACTAAGGATGCCGGATTAGATGTATATGCTATGGTTAAGGGTATCCAGCCAATTTGTTTTGAAAATGCATGCTGGGCTTACACAGTAGGTGCTGCTATCGCAATCAAAAAAGGTTGCAAAAGAGCTTGGTTTAAGAGTGTAGCACAGCTGTCCACAGGGTTTCCCTGTGGACAGCTATTGTATAACAAAAGCCACTCGCAGGGCGAGTAGCTTAGAGGAAGGCTAATGTGAGTGATTGAAGTAAGCACACCTATAAGCAGCTGAAAGAAGAACGGCTGCGGCCGGCGAACCATATTTGCGTGACTTAGCGCACCAATAGAGCTCAGCTCGAATACGAAAATTCCCAGGCGCTAACGGGGATACTTTGCCTGAATTGCGGCAAGTGTTTCAGCGAAGTTTATCTTTGACGGCTACTCGGATATCACAAAGTATCTGCAGCGCGCTGCCCGCTGCGTACAGCAGCAGGAACACGAACGGTGCGCTCTGCCATACGTCGATGAGGACGAGCATGCCGAACGCCGTGCGAATATCGGAAAACCAGTTGAAGACCGGCAGGTGGAGCGCCTGCAGGACCTGATTGACGATGCCGTAGTTGGGGGAGAGCATCATGCGCCAGCTCAGCGCTACCGTAACGGTCGGCAGCAGATAAGGCAGCAGCAGCAGGGT
>OGMP01002263.1_pt1 | contig 12346 bp, 6 predicted proteins | sample 1573261 | NCBI WGS metagenome assembly OGMP01 (sample SAMEA2581878, study PRJEB24529) | metagenome | biome: Human gut stool | place: China | collected 2011 | reverse complement strand
GCCGCCGATGGCGGAGATATGACCCGCTCCGCATTCACCCGGTTGTGGAACTCTCGTTCCGGAGGATTCCGGGGTAAGCCCGATCTCCGAAAGCCGCCATGCCGGAACCCGTTCGGCGGGAGCGTCCATCTGCGCATGTCCTTTCGACTTGAGGTATTGGTAGTGCGGGGCCTTCCCGTCGGGATTGACCAAAATATCCCGGTCCGGGACGGCGGGGGAGTACCAGACGTACTGCGTGTAGAGTTTCGCCCCGCGGTGGGCGGCGCGGAGGTAGGCCTTGTCGCCCGTCAGTTCGTACATTTCGAGCAGGTCGATCCATTTCGGGGCGAATCCCGTCCAGAAGAAGAATCCCCCGGCTTCCGGGTCGCGGAAATCGGCGGCCGGCGTGTCGATGCGCCGGCGGATGTAACGGTCGGCCCCTGCGACGGCTTTTTTCAGGCATCCGGTCTCTCCGGTGGCCCGGTAAAGGTGCATGGCGTTTCTCCATGTGCCGCCCTGCTCGACGACGTCCAGATTGCGCACGCGCGTGGAGTGGTACTCTTTTCCGGCGAAGGAGAGCAGGTAAGGCGCATTGTCCTTGAGGATGCTGCTGAGCGCCGTCAGTTCCGAGACCGGGCAGCAGGGGCCGTTCATGCGCCGCGAAGGGTACTGGATGTTCTGCGTCGAATCGGCGCAGAAGAGCAGCTTCTCGCGCGAAAGCACGTATTCGTATACCGGAAGCGCCCTTTCGAGAAGCATCGTCCGGTTGTCGTTCAGGACGGCAATTTCCAGCGGATTGAGACTCGAAACGTTTTTCACCGCGCCCGGAACGTCCGTCGCATAGGTGCAGCCCTTTTCCTTGTCCAGAAAACGGCTGTAGGGGCCGAGTACGTAGGAGATCATGTTTTCGATCGTCTCGTTGAGCGAACCGAGCGCATTGTTCCGGTTGCCTGTGAAGCCGAACAGACTCTCTGCGACATTTTGGAGCGCATCCGTGGTGTCGCCCCGCTCTCCGCAGAGCAGTGCGGAAAAGACGAGTTCCCCGCCCGGAGCCGTTTCGGAGCCGATGCCGCCCGGAACCGGGGCGAACAGCATCGGCGAGGCCAATCCCTGCCGGTCGCGCACGGCGACGCCGAAGCGGCTGTTGGCGGCCGTCGGCAGCGGATCGAACGGGAATTCGGCGGGGTGGGCCAGAATGCCGTATGTCGCGTTGCGGTAGGTGACGAACGCCGAAGGGACGGGACACCGGAACGCGAGCGTGAGGTAACTTTTGTCGGGGAACCGTTTCTCCTGCCAGATCAGCGGTTGCCAGATTTCGTCGGTCCGTTTCGGGTCTCTCCCCGCAAAACCGGTGAATCCGACCGAATACCAGCCTCCGGTTTTCGCCGTGAGGCGGTAGGTGAGCAGGGGCCGGCCCGTCGCGGTGTCGGCCGTCAGCTCCGCCGCGATGCGGAAAAGGTCGTTTTCGGGGTAGCCGAAGGTGATCTTGTCTGTTCCTTCCGCACGGTGGGAGACGGGGCGGACGACGATGATGCGCTCTGCGTTGAAGAGGTCGGCCGTGCGCGATTCTACGGAGCCTTCGAGTATTTCATCGTCGAAGCCGTCGCCCGACTGATCGGCCCTGCGGTCCGTACGGTTCAGGTCCGGGCGGTCGCTGAGCCATGTAGCCACGTTGTACTGAACGTCGGGGATGTCCGCCGGACGCATTCTCAGCTGCGGGTCCGCAGCCGAAAAGAGGACCGTGAATTCCGGCAGGTAGTCGGGCAGGAGGTGCTGCCCGCCGAACACGACCGTATGGTCGGGTTTCACCCTGAATTCCTGCGCCTGCGCCGGGCGGCACGCTCCCGCCGCGGCCAGTATGATCAGCAGTATGCGGCCGGTCTTGGTCATTGTTCGAGGTCGAATTTCAGGGTCTGTATTCCGTAGCCCGGCAGGGTGATGCCGAACGCTCCGTCGCCGCCGGGCGTGATTTTGCGTCCGGTTGCGGGATCGTCGGCCGAAGCGGTGCCGATGCGCCTGCCGGCGATGGCCGCGGGGTGCACCGTCAGCGCCGTATGCTGGGGCCGTGGCGTGCTGTTCATCAGGATCAGGAATAGCCTGTTCCGGTCCGTCGTCAGGGCCGAAAGAATTTCGATGTCGGTATTGTCTGCCTCGAACAGTCCTTTGACCATGATTGGATTCGCCTGCTCGTCGTATACGGTTCCCGGTTCGAATCCGAAGATGCGCTGCGGACCGACTTTCGGGGTCATGAAACCGCGGGGGAACGAGATTCGGCGGCCGCTCCGCATTTCGGCTTCGGCGAAGACGTAATCGGCGATCCACCCCAGCTGCCACCACGCATGGTGCGGGAAGGGACCGGGACCCCGGTCGAACTGGCTCCAGTAATAGGTCGCCATGTGCGTGTCCGGTGCGAGGTGCGCTTCGCGCGCCGTAGCCGCGGCCCGCGCGAGGTCGAGGAAGAGCCGGTCTGCGGTCTCTTCGTACAGTCTTACGAACATGCCGCAGTGGCTGGTGGGCAGGATCGGGCCGCTCTTGACCGCCGACCCGGCGCAGCCGCCGTGTTCGAAGCAGAGTCCGACCTGACTGATCTGCCATTCCTGCATTTTCCGCCCTTTGTACTCGATTTCACGGTCGCCCGGCGTCGGATGCGTGTAGATCGACGTGGCGTACATCCGGGCCGTGCGGAGCGCGGCGTCGCGGTATCGGGTCTCTCCGGTCAGGCCGTGCATGTCGAGCAGGGCCTGCGCGGCCTGTCCCGTGGCGAAGTCGTTGATGAAGCGCGCGTCGCCGCAGACCCCGGTGAAAGCCCCCTTATCCACGGCGTTACGGACGAACCAGTCGGCGCCCCGCACCGCGGCGTCGAGGTATTTGCGTTCGCCGAGCAGCTTATAGGCGACGACGAAGCCGTAACACGTGGGCCGGAGGTCTTTCAGGTCGGTGAACAGCGGTTCCCCGTCGTGTTTGCCGTAGGCCACGGCAAAACCGCCGTCGGCCTGCTGCAACGACAGCAGCCGTTCGGCTCCGGCCCGGAAACTGCTGCGCAGCAGCGAGTCGTCCCGTTCGAAGAGCAGGATGTTGCCCAAGTCCATGAGCGTATAGTACGTGATGCCGATCGGTTCGATATGGTCGCCCCACTCTTCGACGAACTTTTGCTTTTTCCACAGGTAATACTGTCCCATGGCCGCGCCGTGGTTGGGATCGCCGGCCGGGGCCTGCTGCATCAGTTTGAAGTTGCGCATGTAGGGAAGCCGCTCTTCGGTAAGCCGCGGATCGCCGGTCATCGAGGCGAGCATCCACGATGCGCCGATGTCGGAATTTTTCATGGCGTCGCGGTCGGCTTCGACGACTCCGCCCAGATAGTCCTGCGCTCCGATGGTCAGCCCCTTGTAGCCGGCGGTCCGCCAGAAGGAGAGCGAGTCGTCGAGAATGTAGTCCCAGATCGCTTCCATGCGCTTGTAGAGCGGGAGGGTCGTATGTTTGAGCGCGAGGGAGTTGCCCAGACCGTAAATGTCGTAAACGGCGTGTTTGTGCGCTTCGTACCACCCCTTGTCCGTCATGCTGACGCGGAATCCGAACCGGACGGAGTCTCCCGCCTGCTTTTCGGACCCCTCCTGTCCGAGTACCGGATAATAGAGCGTCGGGGAGAGTTCTCCCTGCCGGTTCATGTGCGAAAGGCCGCACCGCCACGAGATGCCGTGCGTGCGCTTGTCGCCGCTGTATTCGGAACGCGGGTAGCCGTTGTCGGGAATCAGCGCCAGCGTATTGCCCGCTTTTTCGGTCATGGACGTGATCATCGTGGTGACCGTATTGTCGTTGCATATGACCGGCAGGTGGGGCAGTCCCTGTCCGTACATGTAGGCGAGGTGGAATACGGGCTGGATGTAGTCGCCTTGGAAAAAGCCCGGAACGCCGCTCCAGCCGAGCCGCTCTTCGGGAAGTACGGCCAGCGTGGGCGTGCTTACCGAATAGTACCCCTTGCGAGCCGGGTAGAACACGCTTTCGATGCGTATGTCCGCCGGATAATCCGGGTCGGGACTCCATGTCGTGCGCAGGCGGCCCAGTTCGTTGCGGGCTTCGAAGCAGACGGTGCGCCCCTCTTTCCAGCCTTTTTCGGGGTAGAAGCGCAGCGCTTCGCCCGCGCGGTTCATCGGCACGGGAGAGACCGCCCTGTTGAAATCCTTGGCGATGTAGTGGAACCGCGCGATGTCGAAGTTCATGGTGTCGCCGCCGCGGTTGGTGATCGTTTCCGGCTCCGCCGAGGGCTTTTCGCTGCTGAAGAGTATCGTATACGCTCCGTCGGGCACTCCCCAGCAGCGGCCTTTGCGGTCGGCGACCCGTGAGATTTTCCATCCTTCCGCGGTCTGCTCCCAGCGGATTTCCAGTTCTTTGTTTTTGATGGCCAGTTCGTCGGAGGGCGTGCAGGCGGCCGACAGCAGCAGGACGAATGCGGAGAATATTTTGAAGTGCGGTTTCATGGTTTCGGTTTCCGGTTCGAAGTTATGCAATTTATTCGACAATGATCCCCATCAGGGCCTTGTGCCTTCCGGGGGCGGAGTCTTCCGGCCAGAAGCGTATCGAGCGCAGTGTGTGCGGGGCGTCCAATGCAATCGTATTGCAGCTCTGGTGGTTGCCTTCCGTGCGGAATAGGAGGTTCCCGTCGCCGTCGGTAATGCGGTAGTTGCGGATGCACTGGGGCATCACCGAATCGAAATGCTCCATTTGCACGTTCTCCAGTGCGTGGTCGAAATCGGTGTCGAAGAACAGCCTGATTTGCCGGACGGTCCGTTCTTCGCCCAAGTCGATGCGGACCGACGGCGTTCGGTCGTCGGGGGCCGGGATCCAGCCGTTGGGCTGTATGTAGGGCCGGAAGTAGCCGTTGAGGAGGTTTTCAGCCCCGAAGCAGGTCAGCGGCGCGGAGAATTCGAGCGCGATGTTTTTCCCTTCGGGACGGCGCTTTGGACACCAGAATTCGAACGCATCGACCCCGATGTCCTCCGGCGGAGTCTGCCTGCCGAAATTGGAGACCGCGGGATTGACGGTGTTGAATACCGAAGTCAGGCCGGAGACGATCTCCGAACTCATCGGAATGCTTACGTCGGGATTGGCCATGAAGCAGATGAAGACGTACTGCGGCGCTTCGTAGCACATTCCGAAATCGACGGTCAGTCTGTTTTCTCCCTCCCGGAGGTCGAAAACGAGCCGCTTGTCGGTCGTGTCCGGGGTGTAGTTGCCCCTGCGCGACGAACTGCGCAGTTCGACCGTCAGCCGGGTCGCCTTGTCCGCTTGCACGGTGAGACCGACGGCCGGAACCGGGCCGCCGACCGGGATAAGCTCGGCGGCGGAGCAGTCCAGCCGGAAGCGGGTGCCGTCGGGGCGCAGCCGTTCGAGCGCAAACTCGCTGGATGCGCTGATCCGGGCCTTCGGGGGCAGCATGCCGCGGCCGAACCGTTCGCCCGGCAGGAAGTGTCCGGTGCGGAGCAGTGCGGACTGCAGCTGGCCCATACGCTCCCTGCCGATAAGGTCGGCCGGTTTGAGGTGGTCGCGCAGGGCGATTGCGGCCGCCATGCCGATCGCCTGCCCGCCGTGTGCGGCGGTGCACATGACGCGCGTGGAGCCGTTGGCCACATGGCTGACGCTGATGATGCGGCCCCCGATGAAGAGGTTGTCCGCATCGGGCGTCACCAGACAGCGGTAGGGAATCTGGTAGATGCCCTTGCTGTGCCACTGATTGCAGGCGCGCCCTGCGCCGTAAACGCCGTCGGCGGGGTGCAGGTCGATCGACCAGCCGCCGAACGAAACGGCGTCGTAGTGCTCGTGCTGTTCGATGATGTCCTGCTGGGTCAGCATGTAGTAGCCCTTGAACCGCCGGCTTTCGCGTTTGCCGGGGAAAAGCCCGACCCATTCGAGCGTGTAGTTCTCCGTCTCCGGGTACTTGCCCGAATTTTTGATGTGATTCCAGACGCCGTAGACGATTTTCCAGAGTTCGAATTTGATTTTTTCGGTATCCCGGATCGTGTCCAGCCGTCCGCCGTATTCCAGCCACCAGTATTTGCAGCCGTGCTGCGAGGTGCTGAAATACTCCGGATTCCGGAGCCGGGGAATCAGCTCCTCGACCTCCTTCAAGGCGAATTCGGGAGCTTCGAAGCGTACGGGACGCCCCGTGTCCTTGATGTAGAACAGGATGCTGTGCCCCAGCAGCTCGCCGTATCGGGTCTTGTCGGGCGCGAACTTCTCGCCGTATTCTTCGCGGTCCTCGGCTCCCATGCGGTATTCGGCTCCCGCCATGTAGGCGAGTGCGCCGTCGCCCGAACAGTCGGCGAAAAGATCGCCTTCGATCGTGTGGTGCGTTCCGGTCTGCGGATTGAACGCCGTGACCGATCTGACGGTGCGGCCGGACATTTCGGCGTCGTATACGCACGTGTTGAGGTAAAGCGTGATGTTCGGTTCGGAGAGCACCTTGTCGATGAGCACCATGTCGAACAGCACGGGATTGCCTTCCCGGTTGCGGAAGGTGTTCTCGACCAGTATTTCGTCGATGACGCCCCCTTCGCGCGACCAGCGGTTGTTGTTGCCCATGTGCGAGGTCGCTCCCAGCGCCCACAGGCGGACTTCGCTCGAAGCGTTGCCGCCCAGCACGGGACGGTCCTGAATCAGCGCGACGTCGGCGCCCGCACGGGCCGCGGTAATGGCGCAGCATACGCCGGTAAGGCCTCCTCCCACGATCACCAGACTGTGACGGTTGTGTACTTTCGCCGGTTTGCGGCTTTTTTCGAATTCACCGATAAACATATGTTATTTGTTTTTTGTCGTGAGGAAAATCAGGCCGCCCAATACCGTCAGGACGATACCCGTCGTGAGGGGAACGAGGGTCTCCCCGCCGGACAGGAGCGCGATCAGGGAGATGAAACAGCCCGAAATCGCCGCTCCGGCGCCGATGATGCGGATGCTGTTGTTGTTATCCGTGCCGGCGTCCTCGGCGGCGGGCGCCGCTGCGTTCTCTGCCGCAGGCATCGGAACGCAGACGCGCGAGCCGGAGAGTTTGTGATAGATTTCATAGCCGGCCAGCAGCAGCGCGGGGAAGAGCACCCCGACCAGCATCTCTTCGGCCCGGCTGAGCGAGAAGCCGACGACCGCAGGTGTGATGAATTTGAGAACGGCGTTGACGGTCAGACTGGTGACGGTCGTGCTGAGGATCGCCCTGCCGTTCAGGTTCTTGGAGAAGAGGCTCCAGATCAGCGGCAGGTAGAGGGGCACTCCGGTGAGTGCCGCCACGCTGATGACGACGTTGACGATGCCGCCCATGTTGGGGATGAGCAGCGCCACGGCGATGGCCAGCACCCCGAAGCCGAGCGTGGAGATGCGGGCGACTTTCATCAGCGTCGTCTCTCCGGCGGCGGGGCGGAGGCGTTTGAAGATATCGTTGGTGAAGACGCCTGCCGAGATGTTCAGCGTGGCGTTCAGCGAACTTGCGGTCGCGAAGATCATGCCGCCGAGCATGAGTCCGAGCATGCCGGCGGGCATCGTCTGCTTGCACATCAGCAGGTAGGCGTTTTCGTTTTCAAGCCCCGAAAGTCCGGGTTCGAAGACGCGGTAGATCATCGGCGGCAGCATCCACAGGATCGGACTGAAGGTATACAGCACGCCGAACAGCACGCCGACCTTTTTCGCGTCTCTGGGCGTGCGCACGCTCGTATATCGCTGGACATAAGCCCAGTTTCCGCCCAGAAAGAAGAGGTTGTAGAGCATGAACGCGACGATGAACACCCAGTTGTATTCTCCCGCGAAGAGCGTGAAGAATCCCTCCGGAACCCGTGCGAGGAACTCCGGGACGCCGCCCACTTCGCCGAATGCGAGCGGAATGACGATGATGACCGCGGCGAAGAGGATGATGAATTGCAGCACGTCGGTCACGACCACGGCGCGAAGGCCGCCGAGCGAGACGTATATCATGCAGAACACGCCGAGTATCAGGATGCTGGACGAGAGCGGAATCCCGGCGGCCACTTCGATGATTTTGGCGATCGGATAGAGGAAGGAGCCGGTGGTGAAGATCGAGATGAAAAGGAAGATGTAGGTGTAAAGCTTCTGCGTCGAGGCTCCGTAGCGGCGTGTGATGTATTCCGCGGCGGTGAGACAGCCCGTTTTGTTCCAGCGCGGGGCGATAAGCAGGCCGACGGCGAATCCGGCTGCGGCCATCGTGAGCTGTATGGTGACGGCGACGAAGCCCATCGAGTAGGCGATCGACCCCCATACCACGAACGTTCCGGCCGAGAAGAAGCCCATGAACAGCGACAGTCCGCTGATCCACCAAGGGACGTTGCCGCCTCCGGCGAAAAAACTCTTCATGTTTTTGCTGGTCGAGGAGAACAGCGAACCGACGAACATGATGCCCGCCGCAAAGACGGCGATGGTTATGTAGTCCAGAATTTCCATAGCTCAGGTTGTAGTTTACGAACAAAAATAGAATTTGCCGGAAGATATTCCGCACGATCGGCGAATAAAATCTTCGGGAACGATTTCGGGAACGATTGCGATTGCCGGGAGCGGTTGCGGAGTTGCCGGATGCGGGGGCCGGGCGGGGTTTCGGTTCGCAGGCGGAGCCATTGCGCCGAACCGAATTATTGCTATCTTTGCAGGGCGGCCGGACGTCTCAGGCGGACTGCGGCGGCGGATCGCATTAATAAATATATATGGTAAGCATCATCGTAGCCGTCGCCGAAAACGGCGTGATCGGCGATAAGAACGCCCTGCTGTGGCATATTTCCGAAGACCTGAAATACTTCAAGTCCGTTACGTCGGGCCATCCCGTCGTCATGGGGCGCAAGACCTACGAGTCACTCGGACGGCCGCTGCCCAACCGGACCAATGTGGTCGTCACGCGGCAGGAGATGGAGATTCCGGGATGCAGGGTGGCCCATTCGCTCGAAGAGGCGGTGGCGCTGTTCCCGGCCGAAGAGGAGGTCTTCGTCATCGGCGGCGCGCAGATTTATGCGCAGGCCCTTCCGCTGGCCGGCCGCTTCTACCTGACGCGGGTTTTCCATGCCTATGAGGGCGATACGCATTTTCCCGCATGGAACGACGCCGAGTGGCGGCTCGTGTCGTCCGAGTCGTTCGCTTCGGGCGCGAATTATCCCTATCCCTTTGCGTTCGAGACCTACGAACGGCGGCGAAATTAGGTATTTATACCACTGCACGGCTCGGCCGTAATCCCTACCTTTGCAGACGCAAAGGTTTTTTTATGCACATGCCGGACGCTTTTTTTCGCACTGCGCGGCGAATGCAGGCGACTGCCGGACCGGATGCGGGAAGCGGTGTAAATCCGCCGGGCAGTCCGGACCGCATGCGGCGATTCGGTGCCGGCGGAAGGGCGAACGAACAAAGAAAAGAGAAAAATGGCAAAATATTTCGACATGCTGATGGAGGACGTGCGGATGAAGGAGGGCCTTCAGTCGTGCATGAACTGCGGCGTCTGCACGGGCGTCTGTCCGGCTGCCGAGTTCTACAATTACGATCCCCGTCAGATCGTGAACATCGTGCAGACACGCGACGACGACGCCATCGAGGAGCTTCTGAAGAGCGATACGATCTGGTACTGCGGCGAGTGCATGTCGTGCCGTCCGCGCTGTCCGCGCGGCAACACGCCGGGCTATGTGATTCAGGCGCTGCGGACCCTTTCGCAGAAGCTGGGGTTCTTCGTCGAGAGCGAAAAGGGCCGTCAGCAGCTGGCGCTCAAGCGTATCATCGGCGAGAACATCCTCCGCACGGGTTATTGCATCGTACCGCGGCTCGTCAAACCCGAACTGCACCCCGAACAGGGAACCGTGTGGCAGTGGATTTACGATAACGACAAGGAGATTTACGGTCAGTTCACGCCGGTCTACATGCGCCACGGCGCGGGTGCGCTGCGCCGTCTGGACGAGAAGTCGCTCGACGAGATTCACCGGATTTTCGAGGTCAGCGGCGGCAAGGAGATGTTCGACGCCATCGAGGAGCACTCCGACCGCAAGGCCCGCGAATTGGGTTACGAAGAGGGAGCCGATCAGAAGTACATGATGGACGTCTTCCTCAATAATAGCAACGAACACTATTAGCAGATGATAAAACGAAAGAGTTGGCAGGATTACCAGAAGGAGATTGCCGACGACCACTACTATTACGCCCGCAGCTGTATCCGCCAGAATTTCTTTCCCGGCAGCGAGAAGCTGTTCATCGACATGCTGCGCAATGATCTGGGCAAGGACCTGACGGACGATCCGCTGCACTCGTCCTGCACGGGCATCGGCTACCACTCGGACATCGTGCCGCTCGAAACGATCATGACGGTCGTGGCGCGGCAGTTCGCGCTGATGACCGAAGCCGGGTATGAAAACCTCGTTTCGTCGTGCATCACTTCGTTCGGCGTCTACTCGGAGATTCTGGCCACATGGCACGAGTTCCCGGAGACCGAGGCGAAGACCCGCGAGAACCTTTACAAGGCCACGGGGCGCGAATTCAAAAAGCCTGCGAGTCTGGCCCACACGTCGGACGTCGTCTTCCACTTCCGCGAGCAGATCGCCGCACGGGCCAAACACCGGCTGGTCAATGCCCAGACGGGCGAACCGCTGAAGGTCGTGGAGCATATCGGCTGCCACTACGCCAAGATATTCCCCAAATCGGGTATCGGCGGATCGGAATTTCCCTACGTGCTGGCCGGCATGGTCGAGTCGTGGGGCGGCGAGTGCGTGGACTATCCCGAACGGCGGCATTGCTGCGGCTTCGGGTTCCGCAATTATCTGGTGCAGGCCAACCGCGGCTATTCGATCGCCAATTCGCACAAGAAACTGGAGAGCATGGCCCCTTACAAGCCCGATTTCATCGTGGCCAACTGTCCGGGGTGCGCGATGTTCCTCGACAAGTGGCAGTACACGATCGCCGAGATGGAGGGGACGACTTACGGCCAGAACGGCCACGGGATTCCCGTCCTGACCTACGAGGAGATGGCCGGTCTGGTGCTCGGTTACGATCCTTGGGTGCTGGGCATGCAGATGCATCAGGTCGACGTCGAACCCCTGCTGGACAAGATGGGCGTCGAGTACGACCCCGCGGCCAAATACCTTGGCCGCAACGGAAAATATATCGGTAAACCTGCGTCGGCGGTGGTGAACTGCTGCCCGACGGACACAATATACGACATCAGAGAGTAATGAAACGAGTGGCAGTCATAGGCGGCGGCGTTGCGGGCATGCAAACGGCCCTGCGTCTGGCAGAACAGGGCATCGAACCTGTAATCATCGAAAAGGAGGCCGAACTGGGCGGCAAACTCCGGGGCTGGCACGTGCTGTTCCCGTCGTTTACCCCGGCGTCGGAGATTCTCACCGAACTGCGCCGCCGCGTCGCGGAGCGCGGTATCGAGGTGCTGACGCAGACCGAAGCCGCCGGGTTTACCCGCGAGGGCGTGCGGCTGACCGACGGGCGTACGATCGCGTGCGACTCGGTGGTGTTGTGTTCGGGATTCACGCTGTTCGACGCGTCGATCAAGGAGGAGTACGGCTACGGCATCTACGACAACGTCTTTACGACGGTGGACATCGAGCGGATGCTCAACGAAGGCCGTGTGGCCAAGGCCGACGGCTCGCGTCCCAAGCGCATCGCTTTCCTGCACTGCGTGGGTTCGCGCGACGAAAAGGTCTGCCAGCAGCACTGTTCCAAGGTGTGCTGCATTACGGGCGTGAAGCAGGCGATGGAGATGAAACAGCTGTTTCCCGACGCCGACGTCTTCAATTTCTACATGGACATCCGCATGTTCGGCCCCGGATACGAAGAGATGTACCGCGAGGCGCAGCAGAAATACAACATCCACTTTATCCGGGGACGTATTTCGGAAGCCAGCCCGACGATCGACGGCCGCGTGCAGATCAAGGCTGAGGATACGTTGACGGGACGTCCGCTGCGCATGAGCGTCGACATGCTGATTCTGATTGTCGGCATGCGGGCCAATGACGACAACGCCGTGCTGGCCGAAGGCGCGGGCCTGCACCGTGCGCCGAGCGGTTTCATGGCGCCGCGCGACATGTTCTTGGGCAACGTGAAGAGCAACGTGGAGGGCATTTTTTACGCCGGAACCGTCACGGCGCCGAAGAATATCGGCGAATCGTTGAACGAAGCAACGGCCGCTGCCGACGCCGCGGCCCGTTATCTGGGGGCATAGCATATGGCGGCGATCAATTTCGGATATACCATCTCCAAGCCGCGGGCGATCGACATCGACCGCAACAACCTGCGCAAGAGCGACGAGATCCTGCACGAAATGCCGGAGCTGCAGGCCTGCATCGGTTGCGGGGCCTGCACGGCGGTCTGCACGGCCGGAAACCTCACGGAGTTCAATTTC
>OGMP01002256.1_pt1 | contig 12396 bp, 6 predicted proteins | sample 1573261 | NCBI WGS metagenome assembly OGMP01 (sample SAMEA2581878, study PRJEB24529) | metagenome | biome: Human gut stool | place: China | collected 2011 | reverse complement strand
TCCATCAATCAGGAACACACCGTCCCAGTGTTCTCTCTGCTCTTCACAGTAAAATCTCTGCAGCCGGTTTGCGATCTCCGTCTGCCACGGATCTTTGTCATACCAGAGATGATCCATAGCAATGTTGGCTATGGTGCGGTATGCATCACTGTAGTACCAGTCATGCTTTCCGAAGATCTCCTGATGCCCAGCATGTGGTGTCCCGTCATAGTCTGCGTATTCTGCGCTGAGACCGGTTTGTGGATGACATGCCTTATGCAGATATTCTCTGCTGGCTGCCGCAGCCTGTCTCCAGAATTCCCGGTCTTCTTCCTCCACATTCTCCGCAAACAACTCATAAAAATGAGGCAGATGATAGGACGGATCCGAAAAATCCACATCCGTGATAAAACGGATCAGATGATTTGAGGCATCCCACATGGCTCTGCCACCCTCTCCGTTTTCTCCCTTGTGGATGCAGGTGTGCAGCAACTCCTTCGCTTCCCTGCTGTAATTGAATATCCCTTCGCCGTCTCCCCAGCGGTGCGCTGCGAAAAACAGTGCCATCGCAAAAAATTCCTCACCATCCGGTGCTGCGCCAAAAGAATTTTTTGTTCCATCCGGCTGCACCGACCATGCAAAATATCCTGCATTTTCGCCTTCCTCTAAGTACATATAAGTTTTTGCCCATTTCCACAGACGGTCAAATTCTTCTTTCCGGTCCATCTGGACACACATCATCATGCCGTAGGACATCCCTTCTGTCCGCGCATCATGGTTACCCGTGTCCTCGATATATGCCATATCGTCCCCGACGGGATGATAGATTCGCTCTGATTCTGCCCCGTAAAAAAGTGTATGGAAGATCTCATTTTTCCGCTTTTCTATGGTTTCCTTATCATAGCCTGCCTCCGCAAATACATTGCGGTAGGTTCCAGTCTCAAACGCTCCTCTTTTCATGCAACTTTGTCCTTTCCTCTTATTCCTTGACACCGCCAATGGTAAGTCCTGTCACAAAATAGCGCTGTAAGAACGGATACAGACAGATGATCGGCAGCATAGTCAGTATCGTTGCAGCGGCACGCACGGAAGTCGGTGTCACAGATCCTGCCGCATTTTTCATTGCCTCCACGGAATTTCCCTGGTTTGTGACGGAAGATAATAATTTCATCAGCTCATACTGTAAAGTTGTCAGGTTCGCACTCATACGGTTATAGAGCATTGCATCAAACCATGAATTCCACTGTCCGACTGCGACAAACAGTGCAACCGTCGCATATACCGGTTTGCAGAGCGGGGAAATGATCTTTAAGAAGATCGTGGTGTAACCTGCCCCGTCTAACTGCGCGGATTCTTCCAGACTGTCTGAGATACCATTCATATAAGTACGGATGACTAACATGTTAAATGCGCTGAACATTCCCGGAATGACATACACCCAGAAACTGTTTGTCAGGTGAAGTGTCTTAAATAACAGGAAGGTCGGGATCATTCCACCATTGACATACATGGTGATCACCCAGAACAGGGATAACTGTTTTTTAAACATGAAACGTTTTCTGCTGACAATAAATGCCAGAATCGCGTTGGCAAACAGTGCAAGTGCTGTTCCGATGACGGTTCTTGCAACCGTGATGTAGGCACCCATAATCAGGTTGTCTTTCTGCAGCACGGTAATATAATTTTTCCATGTAAATTTTCTCGGCAGCAGGTAGATCCCGCCGCGCAGCGCATCTGTTCCGTCATTCAGTGAGATTGCCAGCGTATTTAACACCGGATATAACGTAATGATCACAAACATGATCATAAATAATGTATTTAACGTTACGAAAACTTTGTCCGCAACGGATGTTTTCTTTCTTGATTTTCTTCTCTTTGTTGTTACTGCTTCCATACCAATACCCCCTAAAACAGCCTTTCTTCGCCGTTACGTTTTGCGATCTGATTGGCGATCACGATCAGAATGATACTAACCAGACTCTTGAAAATACCGGCTGCCGTACCAATGGAGAAATCATTCTGGCTGATGCCCCATTTTAATACATAAATATCGATGGTCTGCGATACGCTCTGTACCAGACCGTTTCCAAGCAGATACTGGATCTCAAAACCTGCATTCAGTACGTTTCCGACATTCATTAAAAGTAAGATCATGATCGTCGGCTTAATTCCGGGAAGTGTGACATATTTGATTCTTGCCCAGCGGCCCGCACCATCCATATTTGCAGCTTCATAGAGTGAAGGATCGATTGCTGTGATCGCAGATAAATAGATGATCGCATTCCATCCTGTCTCTTTCCATACATTTGCAAATGCCACGATCGGCCAGAAGTATTTCGGATATGCAAAGAAGTTGAGAGGCTGGTCTAAAATACCAAAGTTCACTAAAAGTTCGTTGATAATACCGGTGCCCGATAATGCATCATGTAAAATACCGGTAACAATAATCCAGGAAAGGAAATGCGGCAGATAAGAAATGGTCTGTACGACCTTTTTTCCTCCCTGTGATTTTACCTCGTTCAATAAAATTGCAAATACGATCGCCATCACAAAGGTGACGACCAGATTGATCACACCCATGGCAAGTGTATTTCTGATTACCCGCAAAAAGGTTGCATCGGAAAATAACTGCTGGAATTTTGCAAGTCCCACAAAAGAAGAATGAAGCAGGCCATCCTTCGGTTTATAATTCTGAAAAGCCATCAGCCAGCCGCCAAGAGGCAGATAACAGAAGATCACTCCATACACTACGATGATCGCTGACCATATTAAAAGAACCTTCTGCCGCTTTATTTCTTTCCATGTGATTTTTATCTGCGGCTCTTTGATTTTTTGTTTTTGTTTTTTTTTCGTTACTGTTATTGAAGCCATAGTTTCACTCCTCTTTTTTAAGAATGGGGACTGTCATTCGTCCAGTCCCCATCCCGTTTTCTCACAATTTTTACTGATATTTTTTTGCTTCCTCAATTCTGCGGTCTAATTCTGCCTGCATCTCATCAATAAATGCCTGCGGATTACAGTTATTGTAGACACCCATGTACTCTTCCCATGCACTGTCAAAGTCAGATGCCATAACGACCTTCGGAAGGTATTCATGTTTTACTTCGCCCATCTTTGTCCATGCCATGCCGCCCTCAGTTGCAGTCGTCATGTTGTTTGAATAGGAATACATCGGATACCACGGTCCCGGTGCCTCGCTGGTTCCAAGCATATCCACATAAGTCTCTGCGCCATATGCTTTAAAGCAGTTCTGTACGTCCTCGCTCAATCCGTCATAGAACTCTTTTGCCTGACCCTCCGGTTTCATTGCATTAATGCCGTCACGGCTGGTACCGGAATACTGTGGGAAATAAGAATATGAACAGCTGTGGGATGCCTTGTAAGCGGTGTCGGAGGACTGCATTCTCATATCCTCGGTACAATAATACTCACCATTTTCATCCACATCATAATCCACACCTTTTTCGCCCCAGAAACGAAGATCATGTACTTCCTGGTCTAACAGATCATTGATGAACTGAAGGGCGCCCTCCACGTCTTCGCAGCTTGTGGTGATTGCAAGACCACTTGACACATTTAATGTTCCGCCGGAGTTGTGCCACTGGTTCTTCATACCTTCGTCGATCGTGATCGGAAGCGGTACATAATTGCAGCCTTCCTTGTCAAGTCCCTGCTGCTTAAATGCATCATTTACGTTGTATGCAAAATCCCACCACTGATCGATCATTCCAAGTACACGACCGGTTGATAATTTTGCAATGTACTCATCATAGGTCTGTGTAAAAGACTCCGGATCTACGATTCCTTTCTGGTACTCTTCATTTAATTTCTGGAAGTAACGTTTTGCTGTCGGTGTTGTATTGTAATCTACGATCTTTAATTCATCCGGGTCTACGATACAACTTCCATCATTTGGATAGCCATCCAAAAACTGTGGTGCATTTTCCAGACAGAAGTATCTCCAGTCATCGCAGAGGATCGTGTACGGGATATTTTCTGTTCCGTCATCCATGGTCGGATTTGCTTCATTGTATTTCTCGATCAGGTCAAAATACTGATCCATCGTATGGATCTCAGGATAGTCTGCCCACTTTAACACTCTCGTCTGGATCCAGAATGCCTCGTCACCGTGGGTGGTTGCTTTTTCTTCCCCGTAAATATTTCCAAACTGATTGATCCAGTAGATATGTCCATCATCCTGACGGAGTTTATCCCACTCCTGATCTGTCAAAAATTCTTTGATGTTTGGATATTTGTCTATGTAATCATCCAGTGCTACCAGCGCACCCGCATCATAGAGCTGTTTCATTCCGTCGCCGCCATCGATCATATCCGGATACTCACCGCCTGCGATCAGTGTTCCGACTGCCTCCTGTGCTGTCTGTCCGGTCAGCCATGTCTCCTTGCATTTTGCACCTGTGATCTCTGCGATCTTCTGCTCGATCTCATTGTCATCATTGATCTCTGAACCAGGTACTGCAAAAAATGCGGTAAACTCTTTCACGCCGGATGAATCATTTGTGTTTTCCCCTGATGAGCCTCCCTCTGTGGATGCTGCGCCATTTGTTCCTGTGGTATTGGTATTTCCCCCGCCACATCCGGTAAGCATTGACGCTGCCATTGCCATAACAAGCAATACTGACACTGCTTTTCTTCGTTTCATTTTTTCTCCTCCTTCTTAATCACATCTGATTTCTGTAAGATCTGTATCAGATTTTGTAATTTTATTTTACCAATTTGTCATTTTTCTACAACCGGACAAAAATCAAAAAAAGTCATGACAAATTTTAGTTTTTCATCTAAAATCTGTCATGACTCTCTATCACAGGTACTATTGTCCTCGTTTATTCATTTACACTGCGTGTCTTCTTGCGGTACGTTGTCGGCGTACATCCTTTGCTCTGGATAAACCGGTTAATAAAGTAATCCAGATCACGGTATCCTACTTCTTCCGCCACAAGATAGATTTTATCATCCGTCCTAAGAAGGATCTCCGCTGCCCGCTCGATCCTGTAATTATTCAGATATTCCTTGAACGATACACCATATTTTTTCCGGAACATCTGCCCTAAATAAGCACTGTTGACAAAATATTTCTTCCCGAGTTCTTTGAGCGTCAGATTCTCTGCATAATTTTTCCGGATCTCCCCCTCCACATCAAGAAGCACACCGCGGGACGCATTCTGCCTTAACTGTACCAGATAATCCGCATACTCCATGACGAATCTGCGGAAATGTGAAAGGCTTCCTCGGATCATATGTACCTGAAACGCATTTTCGCAGATATACTGTAACACCTCATCCTGATTGATGCTGTCATCCTGCTCCATCGCAAGGGAAACCAGACGGTACAGGAGATAATTCATGTTCATCTGTACCAATTCCGGGTTCATTCCCGCCTCATTCATCTCCTCATAGATCGCTGCAACATTATCCTCGATCCTTTTCTTGTCATTCTCTTCCACACTCCGCAGCAGATCCTCGATTTTTTTGTGGCTCACCACAATACCGGACGGATTTTTCTGCTCTTTCGAATAGTACAATAGATTCGGCATCACCTTAAAACTGGAAAAAGTCTTTGCGATCACTGCCGACCGGAAAGATTCTGAGATATCACTGATATCTTCCACCTCACTGCCGACATACATCACGACCGGATGGACTGTGCTTTTCTGAATCTTTTCCAATAGCAGATTGATATATTCCTGCTCCCGCAGTCCCTTTTCCTGCGAAATTTTTTTACAGAAAATAAATCCCACATCATAACATTCTTCCTTGCCTTCCGCGTCTAAGAATGTAAGACAGCTGTATTCACCTCCAAGATACTGCATGCAGGCTTCATATATCTGTCTCTGGAGCTGCCGTTTCTTTTCCGGTCCTATGTCCGTATCCGTCTCGCCATCCTCCGACTCGATCCCGATATAGCGGATCCCTCTTCCAAAATCCACCTGTCCTTTAACATAAGAGAGTGCCGTTTCCTCCTGTCTGCCGAGCAAAAGTGTCTGCATCTGCTGCACAAAATACGCTTTTCCGATTTTCCGGATTCGCTCGCTCTCTTCCTTTTTATCCTGCTGCATCTGTTTTACCTTTGAAAGCAGTGCAAGGAGCTGGCTTTTCTGGATCGGCTTTAATATGTAATCCGTACACTGCCATTTGATTGCCTCTTTCGCATAGGTAAAGTCTCCATAACCGCTCAGTATTACAAAAAATGCCTCTGACAGATGCGTTTCCCTGATATATTTTAAAAATTCCAGACCATTCATAACCGGCATTTTGATATCCGCTAAGATCAGGTCGACCGGATTACTCTTTAAAAATTCTACCGCCTCACTGCCATTCCCCGCAGTTCCCACAATCTCAAATCCTTCTTTTTCCCAGTCAATCAACGCAGAAAGTCCCTGTACGATAAATGGCTCATCGTCCACAAGCAGCACTTTAAGCATTCTATCCCCTCCATTCTTTCTCCCATAAAATTTTCCCTATCTTCTCCTTTTTATGAAATTGCATTCAAAGGTATCCCTACAGATACTTCTGTTCCAACACCTCTTTCACTTTCGATATGAAATTTTACATGATCTCCTGTATACATTTTCAGTCTCACGCAGGCATTGATCACACCTACCCGTCCTTTTTCTTTAAGCATCTCGATATTTGCCTCTTCCATGCGTTCCTGCAGATAATTCAGATATTCTTCCGGCATCCCCTCCCCGGTATCCTCCACTTCAAGATGCAGATTATTTTTATCTTTATATACACGGACAAAGATCCATGACTGTGACGCTTTTCCCTCAATACCATGCACACATGAATTTTCCGTAAAAGTCACTAACGATAATTTAGGAATCTGGTACTCCCTGCAGTCATCCTCCATTTCAATGCTGTATCTTAGCCGGTCACCAAAACGGTATTTCTGAAGTTTTAAATACGACTCCACAAAACCGATCTCCGCACCAAGGCTCACAATATCTGTTCCCCACTCCACATACTGCCGTTCTATCAGCGAAAGCTGTTCGATCATTTCCGCTGTCTCATCCTCATGTTTTAAGATGCTCCGCATGCGGATATTTTCCAATACATTGAATAGAAAATGCGGGTTGATCTGGCTGTGAAGTGCCAGAAGTTCCGCCTTTTGTCTGGCAATATCAGCATCCTGTCTGGCAATCTCCGACTCCTGCTGTTTTAACCTGCTCTCATAAACCGTCTCGATCAGATGATTCATCCGGTTTGCCATGGAATTATAATGCTGCATCAGCTGGCTGATCTCATCGGTTCCTGATATTGTTTCCACCACTTTTAATTTTCCGGTATGATCCTGCGAAAAGGTATCTTCCAACAGATGCAGACGTACTGTAAACGAACGGTTTAGAAACTGCATAAATACCCACGGGAGAAAAATATTGATCAACACCAGCAGGATCATCGGTATGGCATTGTTCCACAAAATTTTTGAGATCTGTATTTCCGGATACCGCACATAGATCTTCATCGGCTGTCCGTATAATTCTTTCTCCTGCACATAACACTTGTGCATGGTACCCTTATCAAACCTCTCAAAAGATTCTTTTATATTGTTTCTTCCGGTATTTGAAAAGATAATCTTATCACCGCTGCAGATATACACCTCTGATTCATAATTTGCCCTCAAAAGTCCGGTATTGACCGCATTATAATCCAGATCGATCTTTAAAACTTTTTCATGCGGATCTAACATATAACGGTTTAATTTCCGGATAATCGACACCTTTCTTAAATCCGTCGGAGATGTATCGTGCGTTTCATCCATGTAGGCACAAAATACAAAATTGTTCCCGGAATCCTGCAGTTTCTGATACCATTCCGTCTGTTTTACACGTCCTAACTTTTTGAACTTTCCACCATTTACGATCGTATCATTGTCGGCATACATCGTGATCTCAACGCTGCTGTTGCCAAGTGAACTGTCAAACAGGGAATCCTGCATCAGCTCCTGATACGCTTCATAAAATGCCAGATGGGAATCATAATCGGCATTCAGAAAATTGTTGATATACTTATTCATATAAATATTTTTTGAGATCGTGAGTGCTTCTTCTACTGCCTTGTCAATGCTGTACTCTGCCGCACTCGCTATATTTTCTGTCACCTGTTTTCTTGCATTGTGTTCCTCCGAAAATATCATTCCGACTACAACACTGTCTGTCAGGGCGACCGGCAGGATCACACAACAGACATACAGAAGAATCAGTTTCTTTTGTATGCTGTAAGTGTCCATTTTTTCTTCGATTTTTTTACAGAGACGCACAATTATTTTCATAACATCAGACTTTCCACTGTTTTTCCTGTGAGTTTCTCACTGCGTGAATCCGGCTGCATGCCTCCGACAAAAATCTCGAAATGTCCGGACGGCAGGATCTTTTCACCGTTTTCATCATACAGCATAAATGCCTCTGATTCCAGCCGGATATTGATTTCTTTTTCTTCCCCGGCACAGAGTGGAAGTTTTACGACCTTTTTTAACTGGCCATGCGGCATCTTTGAATGTTCTGCCTTCACGTAGACCTGCACTGTCTCAGTCCCATCCATTTTTCCGGTATTTTTTACAGACAGACCGATCGTCACTCCTTCTGACACCACTGGTTTCTGCTCTAAAAATCTCACGTTTTGATATGCATACTCTGTGTAGGAAAGCCCATAGCCAAACGGATACAATGCTTCCTGTTCCATATACCGGTAAGTTCTTCCCTGCATGGAATAGTCCTCGAAATCCGGCAGTTCTTCCGTGGTACGGTAAAATGTGACCGGCAGTTTTCCTTCCGGGTTTGCTTCCCCAAATAAAATATCCGCAATGGCAGCTCCGCCTCTTGCCCCCGGATACCAGCCCTGTACGATCGCATCTACATGCTCATCCGCCCAGTTCACCGCAAGTGCACTTCCCGATAGCAGAACTAAAATAACAGGCTTGCCACAGGATACAGCAGCCTCTAAGATCTCCTCCTGCAGTCCCGGCAGGTTCAGATCCGGTTTGTCACCACTGCCGTACTCATTGCCGGCATCTCCCTCTTCTCCCTCAATGCCCGCGTCAAGTCCCAGCACTGCGACAACCACATCACTCTCCTTGCATACGCCAAGTACTTCTGACATGCGGTCATTTTCCTGTGCCAGATTGCTGGTGCGGTCCTTATAAAGATGGCAGCCCTCCGAATAGAGCACCCTCACATCGTCGCCGACATAATCTTCAATTCCCTCTAACACAGTAATGTAACGTGATGCCGTTCCCTCATAATTGCCGACTAACGCGCGTCTGCTGTCCGCATTTGGTCCGATCACGCCAATCGTTTTTATTTTATTTTTATCAAGCGGTAATATATGCTCCTTATTTTTTAGCAGGACAACGGTTCGTCTTGCCACCGCCTCATTTAATTTTTTCATCTCTCTGCTGTCTGCGGCAAGATAAGGGATTTTATCGTATGGGTTTTCTTCTTTTTTATCGAACACACCAAGTTTCATCCTCGCCATAAACAGATTTGTGACAGCCTCGTCTAAGCGTTCTTCTTTGACCAGTCCCTGTCTCACCGCCTGAACTAAAAATCCAAACAGAGTACCACAGTTTAAGTCACAGCCGTTATTCATCGCCATCGCAACCGATTCAATCGCAGTGCCTGTCACATGATGTCCCTCATGGAAATCACGGATTGCCCAGCAGTCTGACGTCACATGCCCCGAAAATCCCCATTCTTTTCTCAGAATATCGATCAGCAGACGTTTGTTTCCACAACACGGCACTCCGTTTGTCCGGTTGTATGCCCCCATCACTGCCTCCACTTTTCCTTCTTTTACGCACGCCTCAAATGCCGGAAGATATGTTTCCCTTAAATCCTGCTCCGTCACCTCTGCATCAAATTCATGGCGCACCGCTTCCGGTCCGCTGTGTACCGCAAAATGTTTTGCACAGGCAGCCGCCTTTAAATAATTTTCATCATGCCCCTGCAGACCCTCAATATAGCGGACTCCAAGACGGCTGGTCAGATATGGGTCTTCCCCAAACGTCTCATGTCCTCTGCCCCATCTTGGATCTCTGAAAATATTGACATTCGGTGCCCAGAAAGTCAGGCCTTTATAGATATCCGTATCCTTTCCCTCCTGCTGCATATTAAACTTTGCCCGTGCCTCCGTCGACACTGCATCACCGACCTGCTCTAACAGATCCTCATCAAACGTTGCCGCCAGACCGATCGCCTGTGGAAATACCGTCGCCGTGCCGGCCCGCGCCACACCGTGCAATGCCTCATTCCACCAGTTATAAGCCTTTATATTTAACCGTTCCACCGCCGGTGCCTGATACAGAGTCTGTGCCACTTTTTCTTCCAGTGTCATTTTCCCGACCAGCTCTGCAGCACGTTTTCTATAATTGTCCAGTTTTTCTGTATTCTGATTTAATTCCATATGTTTGACCCTCCCTGCAATATACACTTCCAGTATTGATTTTATGTTAGCAAATTAAAAGTTCACTGTCTACACCATTTTTTTATAGAACATATCCGAGTAAATCATAGATATTTTTTTGGAAACTGTTTCTTATCGTTTACATGTAAATTTTCAGATGGTATAATAAGAATGCGCAAGCGGTTGTTCATTTTATCATTTTATATTAAATTAAGAAAGGATATCACCGCCACAGTGCTCAAATCTGCTTCTAAGGCCAGACAATACGAACCTGTCATCCGGCGGTGGGAGTTTTATATGAAAACAGAAAAACTTTATTTTGGAGCTGCATACTATTCCGAATACCTTCCATACGACCGTGTGGAAAAGGATATGGAAATGATGGAAAAAGCAGGGATGAATGTCATCCGTATCGCAGAATCCACATGGAGTACTTTAGAGCCGCAGGAAGGTGTGTATGATTTTACTCATATCGACAGAATGTTAGACGCTGCCGCACGCCACCATATTTCCGTGATCGTCGGAACACCGACCTATGCCGTACCGACATGGCTGGTAAAAAAATATCCGGACATCCTGGCAATCACCCAGAACGGCCGCGAACGTTACGGTCACCGCCAGAATATGGATATCACAAACCCGGATTACCTCTCCCACGCAGAGCGTGTGATCCGCATTCTGATGGAGCATGTGAAAGATGTGCCGCATGTAATCGGCTATCAGCTTGACAATGAGACCAAAAGTTATGGAACTGCCGGTCCCCGTGTCAAGGCAATGTTTGTAGATTATTTAAAAGAAAATTTTCCGGATATCAATGATTTTAACCATGAGTTTGGACTGGATTACTGGAGCAACCGTGTGAATGACTGGAATGATTTCCCGGATGTCAGAGGTACGATCAACCAGAGTCTTGTCGCTGAATTTTGTAAATTTCAGCGTTCACTTGTCACTAAATTTTTGAGCTGGCAGGCTGATATTGTCCGCGAGTACAAACGGGATGATCAGTTTATCACACAAAATTTTGATTTTGACTGGACCACACACTCGATCGGTTATCAGTCCCAGGTCGACCAGTACGATGCCTCACGCTGCATGACAGTGGCTGGTGCCGATATTTACCATCCTTCTAATGAGGAACTGACCGGTGCAGAAATTACCGTATGTGGAAATATCTCACGCAGTCTGAAAAAGGACAATTATCTGATCTTAGAGACCGAGGCTCAGGGACTGACTCCGTGGCTTCCTTATCCGGGACAGCTCCGCCTGCAGGCATACAGCCATATCGCAAACGGCTCAAACAGTGTGATGTACTGGCACTGGCATTCGATCCACAATGCAATTGAAAGTTACTGGAAAGGTGTGCTCTCCCACGATTTTTCTGAAAATGAGACTTACCGTGAAGCTGTCGTGATCGGAAACGAATGGAATAAGATCGGTTCTCACTTAAAAAACCTGAAAAAAGAAAACAAGATCGCCATTATGCTTGATAATGCCTCGCTGACCGGATTCACCCAGTTTCCGCTTGAAAAAGCCGGAGCCAACGGTTACAACACTGTGATGCGCTGGTTTTCAGATGCCCTCTACCGCTTAAATATTGAGTACGATATGATTTCTTCTAGGGAACAGGATTTTTCCGGCTATGAATGTCTGATCGTACCGGCACTCTACAGTGCACCGGAATCTCTGCTTCTGGCATTAGATTCCTATGTCAGAAACGGCGGACATCTGATCACCACATTCCGAAGCGGTTTTTCCGATGAATATTTAAAGATTTATCCGGACATGCAGCCACATATCCTGCATGAATGTCTGGGACTTCACTACGATCAGTTTACACACCCGCATCATGTGGATATCGTGCCGGTTCAAAGCGATGTCATGGCGGCTGCACAGGAGCATTTTTCACATCCGGATGACTCTGCCTTTTCCCTGACCTCCTCCGCCTGTGAATGGATGGAGCTTATCACCTGTGATACCGCTGTACCGGTATTAAAA
>OGMP01002254.1_pt1 | contig 12402 bp, 10 predicted proteins | sample 1573261 | NCBI WGS metagenome assembly OGMP01 (sample SAMEA2581878, study PRJEB24529) | metagenome | biome: Human gut stool | place: China | collected 2011 | reverse complement strand
GGCTCGCGAATCTCGGCAATCTTGTCGACCGGAGGCAGCTTGCTCGGGTTTTCCACGCGCACGACTTCGCCGTTGGTCATCAACACTTCGTAGACCACGCTCGGTGCCGTCGTAATGAGGTCCATGTCGTATTCGCGCTCGAGACGCTCCTGCACGATGTCCATGTGCAACAGCCCGAGGAAGCCCGCGCGGAAACCGAAGCCCAGGGCCTGAGAGACTTCAGGCTCAAACTGAAGCGCCGCATCGTTGAGCTGCAGCTTTAGAAGCGCTTCGCGCAACGCGTCGTATTGATTGGACTCCACCGGATACAGACCGGCAAACACCTGGGGCTTGACTTCCTTAAAACCGGGAAGCGGCGCCGAAGCAGGATTTTGAGCGTGCGTAAACGTATCGCCCACGCGCGCTTCCTTGAGTTCCTTGATGCCTGAAACCACAAAGCCCACTTCGCCGGGCTTGAGGCAGTCGCGCACCTGCGCCTTGGGCGTAAAAACGCCGACCTGCTCGACGAGGTGAGTGGCGCCGGAAGCCATCAGCATCACCTTGTCCTTCGGACGGATGACGCCGTTGACGACTCGAACGAGCGTGACGATGCCCACGTAGTTGTCAAACCAGCTGTCGATGATGAGCGCCTGCAGCGGAGCATTTTCGTCGCCTTTGGGAGGCGGCACGTCGCGCACGATGCGCTCGAGAATATCGTCGATGCCCATGCCGGTCTTGGCCGAGCATTCCACCGCGTCGGTGGCATCAATGCCGATGACGTCCTCGATTTCTTCCTTGGCGGCGTCGGGATTGGCGCTTGCCAAGTCCATCTTGTTGAGAACCGGCACGACTTCAACACCCAGATCGATAGCCGTATAGCAGTTGGCCACCGTCTGCGCTTCCACGCCCTGAGTAGCGTCGACCACCAAAAGAGCTCCTTCGCAGGCCGACAGAGAGCGGCTCACCTCATAGGAGAAGTCGACGTGCCCCGGGGTGTCGATCAAATTGAGTTCGTAAATCTGACCGTCCTTGGCCTTGTACTTAAGACTGGCCGTCTGAGCCTTAATCGTGATGCCGCGTTCGCGCTCGAGATCCATGCTGTCGAGCACCTGTTCGCTCATCTCTCGATCGCTCAGACCACCGCAACGCTGAATCAAACGGTCAGCCAGCGTCGACTTGCCATGGTCGATATGGGCAATGATGGAAAAATTACGGATATTGTCCATTGAAAATTACGTTGGGTTTATCGTGGGATACAGGCCGATCGATCGAGCATTTCCAAGGACTCGTGAGACGATCCTTTCGCGCGCAAAGCCAAAGGCGCACCGTCACACCAAGCCTCGCGACCGACCTTTTGGGAAATGTTGGCGCATTTTATCATGCGGCTTCATACGAAAAAGACGCAAAACCAACGTCCGAAACGCTTGTTACGAGAAGCTTTCGGTTTGTTTCTGAAAAAGATTTTCGAGCACCGGCATCTTTGTTTTTGGGGGCTATTGCGCTAGACTCAGTTTCCTTTTCATTTCCGCTTCTAATTTTTTGACCGTGAGCTCAGAAATCCGTCTCGACAATGTCCGCAACGAACTCATCCGTGTGATGAGCGTGTTGGTGCAGTGCACCTCGCATATGCAGGCGCAACCCCATGAGGCTCGCCTCAGAGAACTGTGCGATGCCGTTCTCACTGAAGGCGAAGACGGCGACATTGAGGCGGCGCTCGCTCACTTCAAGGCCGAAGAGCCCGGCGGATACGGCTATGAGAAGCTTCTTACCATTGCGGAAGACTGCGCGGAAGCCGTTGTCGACGAGCGCGGTAGCGCCCTGCTTTTGCTGATTCCGATCATGGCCTGGAGCCGCTACCGCAACTATCACGGCGTGCTCGACGAAGATGTGCTCGAAAAAATCGCCGATTGTGTGCGCAAGAGCTTTTCCTCACCTAAGGCAAACGTCGTGATGGGTTCGCACATGCTCTCGGCCGATCATCTCCCGGAAGCGTTTCGCGATGTGCGCGGCCTTCTCGAACGGATGCGCCGCCTCAACCACGGCGACGTATACGACATCAGTTCTTTGGTGCGCGAAGTGCCGCCGCCCGACTTTGCCGACAGCCGCTACATCCTTTGCTCCGTCTCAGCTCAGAACACAACCGACCTGTTCCGCAGCACCGACGACGGCCTCGTTGAGGTAGCCCGCGGCATGATGGATTTTTGCCTGCAGGTGCACGAACTGCTCGAGCTCACCATGATCGGTTCTGTCTTCGAAGTGCAGCCCGTCGGCGGTTTTTATCAGAGCTGGCGCGAATCTGAAACCACGATGCGTTCCTGGGGCCTGAAGTCGCTCGTTGACTTTGCGGGCAGCATGGGTTACGAACCCAACCAGCTGATCGCTACGCTCGGCCTATTCGTTCCCAATTCGCGCGAACAGGACAAGATGAGCGAATTGCGCATCGGCCTTACCCCCAAAAACGAGCGCGATCACGTCATCTGCGGCGTCGCCTGGCCCGTGATTCCTGAAGAAGTCGATGCATTTTCAGGTACGGCACGCGACATCCTCGAGAGCAAAGGTCTGAAGTACATCGTCGAGCATGAACAAAGTTTCTCGCTTGAGTGGTGTGAAGACTGCGGCTCCCCTCTTTACGCCACCCCCGACGGTCTGGTGGTGCATGTGGAATTGTCCGGAGCAGACGCCGTTTCCGAGTTTGCGCCCACGCTCAACTAAAACAACTTCAACCGACAGAAAAAAGCCTGAAGGCGAGGTTTGTCCCGCATTCAGGCTTTTGTGATCGGCCGACAGTCTCGTCGGCCGTCGTTGCAGCGATTTAGGCCTTTTCGACCTTGAACTCGAATCCGTTCTCGCCGTAGTCGCACACCACCTTGTCCTTAGGTGCCGCGCGGCCCTCGAGAAGAAGTCGAGCCACCGGGTTTTCAAGCTTGTCCTGTACGGCGCGCTTGAGCGGTCGAGCACCGTAGACCGGATCAAAACCGGCCTGGGCGATCGCCTCGAGCGCCGCGGGCGTCACTTCGAAGGTGATGTCCTGCGCGGCGATCCGTTCGGCAAGCTTTGCCACCTGAATTTTGGCAATCGACTTGATGGCTTCGTCGTCAAGAGCATTGAAGACCACGATTTCATCAATACGGTTGATGAATTCGGGACGGAAATGCGCCTTGACTTGTTCCATCACGGCATCCTTGATCGCTTCCGGCTGAGCGTTCGCCTGCATCTGCTGGATTTCGCCCGAGCCGAGGTTGGATGTCATCACGATGACCGTGTTCTTGAAGTCCACCGTGCGGCCCTGTCCGTCGGTCATGCGGCCATCGTCAAGAACCTGCAACAAGACGTTGAACACGTCGGGATGCGCCTTTTCGACCTCGTCGAGCAAAATCACGCTGTAGGGCTTGCGGCGCACGGCTTCCGTCAGGTAGCCGCCCTCTTCATAACCCACATATCCGGGAGGCGCACCGATCAGACGAGCCACCGAGTGCTTTTCCATGAATTCGCTCATGTCAATTCGCACCATCGCCTCATCGCTATCAAAGAGGAAGTTGGCTAGCGCCTTCGTGAGTTCTGTCTTGCCCACGCCCGTAGGCCCGAGGAACAGGAACGATCCGTAGGGACGGTTGGGATCCGAAAGTCCGGCACGACTCCTGAGAATCGTATCGGTCACGCAACGCACGGCCTGGGACTGTCCCACGACACGCTTGGAGAGAGCCTCGTCCATGTGCAAAAGCTTCTGACGTTCGCCCTGCATCATCTTGCTCACCGGAATGCCGGTGGCGCGACTCACGACTTCGGCAATCTCTTCGGCGCCCACGCTCGTGCGCAACAGCTTGGGCTGCGTCTCAAGCGTCTTTTTCTCGGTGCTTTCGGCTTTCTTGAGTTTTTCCTCGAGCTTGGGCAGAACGGCGTACTGCAGTTCGGCCAGACGTTCGTAACGGGCCTCGCGGCGGCAGGCGTCCATTTCACGGCGCACGCGGTCAATCTCGTCGCGCACGTCCTTTTCGCCGAGAGCCTGACTCTTTTCAGCCTTCCAGATTTCTTCGAGATCGGAATACTTGCGCGAAAGCTCTTCGATTTCCTTTTCAATGGCGCTCAGGCGCTGACGGCTCGCGTCGTCGGTTTCTTTTTTCATCGCCTCGCGTTCGATCTTGAGCTGTATCAAGCGGCGTTCGAGCTTATCAAGCGCTTCGGGCTTGGAGTCGATTTCCATCTTGACACGGCTGGCAGCCTCGTCAATCAAGTCGATGGCCTTATCGGGCAGGTAGCGATCCGTGATATAGCGGTGCGAGAGCTCGGCGGCCGCCACAATGGCCGGGTCGGTGATTTCAACGCCGTGGTGCGCTTCGTACTTTTCCTGCAGGCCGCGCAAAATGGCAATCGTATCTTCCACGCTCGGCTCGTCGACGAGCACTTTCTGGAAACGGCGTTCGAGAGCCGCGTCCTTTTCGACGTACTTACGGTACTCGTCGAGCGTCGTCGCTCCGATTACGTGCAGTTCGCCGCGCGCCAGAGCGGGCTTGAGCATATTGCCTGCGTCCATGGAGCCTTCAGTCTTGCCCGCACCCACCATTGTGTGCAGCTCGTCGATGAAGAGAATGATGCGGCCTTCGGCAGCTGTGATTTCCTTCAGAAGCTTCTTTAGGCGCTCTTCGAACTCGCCGCGGTACTTGGCGCCGGCAATAAGGCCCGCCATGTCAAGCGAGAGCACAGCCTTACCCTTCAGACCATCGGGCACTTCGCCGTTGACGATACGCTGCGCCAAACCTTCAACCACAGCCGTCTTGCCGACGCCGGGCTCGCCGATCAGCACCGGGTTATTTTTCGTGCGGCGCTGAAGAATCTGCATCGTGCGGCGGATCTCGTCGTCGCGTCCGATAACGGGATCGAGCTTGCCCAAACGAGCGCGCTCAGTGAGGTCAACCGTATATTTCTTGATGGCATCGCGCCCGGTTTCACCTTCGGCGTCCGTGACGCTCTCGCCGCCGCGCACGGCTTCAATGGCTGCTTCGAGAAGCTTTTTGGTGACACCGGCCGAAGCCAGAATGCGAGAAGCTTCCATATCGGCGCCGGCCAAAGCAAGCAGGAACATTTCCGTCGAAATGAACTGGTCGCCGCGCTGCATCGCCTCCTTTTCCGTGAGATTCAAGGCGCGGATCAAGTCGCGGCTGACCTGTACGTCGCCCGACGTGCCCGTCACCTTCGGAAGGCGCTCCACCGCAGCTTGGGCCTCATCGCGCACACGCTTGGCGTTGCCGCCCGAGCGCTCGATCAAGCTCGAGGCACTGCCTTCCTGATCGTTCATCACGGCCAGCAGCAAATGCACCGGCTCGATGTACTGGTTGTCGTGAGCAAGCGCCAAGGACTGAGCTTCACCCAGGGCCTGCTGAAATTTCGTTGTCAGTTTGTCTTGTCTCATCTAATCCAATTCCTTACTTCTGTCGAGACTTCATCACCTCGACGTTAATGGCTATGTGGGGTTGGTTTTTCCTCATTTCAAGGAATGCAATTCCGAAAAAGTTTCTGAATTTTTCTCGGTTTCTTACCCTAATACTGTGCACAGGCCTTTGGCGGGGCTACAATGGATGGCAGTTTTTCCAATTTGTATAAAAAGATCGGCCAATCGCGCGTCACTGCGAGGGGCTGTTCGCTCATTACGAAAGGAAGATGAAGTGACTGTCAATCGTCGTACTTTGATCGGCACCGTCTGTGCCATCTCCGTTTTCGGTGTTCCGCTGATTTCCTCGGCCCAGACCGGAACCCGCTCCAATCCCATCAAGATCGTCGTTCCCTACCCGCCCGGAGGCCCTCTGGACGTTTCGGCACGCGCCATTGCCGAAGCAGTGCACGCTGACCTGGGCAACGTCATCGTCGACAACCGCCCGGGCGCCGGCGGCAACCGCGGCGTGACCTATCTCGCGCAGCAAAAGCCCGACGGCATGACGTTGTGCGTCGGAGCCGTTGCCACACACGCCGTCAACCCGAACTTGTTCAAGAAGCTTCCCTACGACCCGATCAAAGACTTTGAGCCGGTTACGCTCATCGCTCACGTTCCCAATGTGCTTGTCGTCACACCGGAATTTCAGCAACGTACCGGCATCAAATCCGTCAAAGATCTGATTGCCTACTGCAAGGCAAATCCCGACAAGCTCAACTACGCCTCCGGCGGAAACGGTTCGGCCGGTCACATGGCAGGCGAACTTCTCAAAGCCAAAGCCGGCATCAAGATGGTGCACGTGCCCTATGCCGGTGCCTCGGCCGCTCAACTTTCCGTTCTTGCCGGCCAAACCGACCTCATTTTCGACAACCTCTCGTCGGCCTCCGCCAACATTCAAGCCGGCAAACTGGTTCCGCTTGCCGTCACCACCACCAAACGCGCAGAAGCACTTCCCGATGTGCCCACTATGGTCGAAGCCGGCGTGGCAGGATTTGACATCTCGACTTGGTACGGTTTGTTCGTGCCAGCCAAGACGCCTCGCGACATTGTCATGCACCTCAATAGCGTAATTACCAAGGCGCTTGCGAGCGACGACATGAAGAAACGTCTGGCACGTCTGGGGGGCGAATCTGCACCGTGCAAACCCGAAGAGTTTGCCGCTTTGATCAAGACGGAATTGGCGAAATACGCCGAAATCGTCAAAGCCTCCGGAGCTCGCGTCGACTGATCAAAAGTTCACGGAGCATCCCGGCCGGCGTTTGATTGTCGTCGGCCGGGCATATGTGCGCGGGCGCCGTACGTCATAGAAAAACAAAACGGCGCCTTTCCTCGGTCACTTCAAGCACTTTTATGGTTGTAGGGAATCGCAAAGACTTCTGGTCGGGCATCCTTTTTGCTCTACTCGGCGTCTTTTTCATCGTATTTGCCCAAGAGCACGAACTCGGTCAAGCATCCCGCATGGGGCCCGCCTACTTTCCGACGGTTTTGGGCATTCTGCTGGCAGCTATCGGACTTATCGTCGCTCTTCTCGGTTATTTTCGTAAAGCCCCCATCACGGAAACCGGCGAAGACACCGGCAAGATCATGCCGTTTCGTTGGAATGTTCTGTTTTTGATTCTGGGCTCCATTCTGGTCTTTGGGCTAGCTTTGAATACTTTCGGACTGATGCTCTCATTGGCGGCCATGATTTTGATCGCCGGACTTGCATCACCCGACTTTCGTTTCAAAGAAACACTCGCCATCATCCTTGTAATGGATCTGTTGGCATGGCTTATTTTCGTCTACGGCGTCGGGATGCTTGTGCCCGTCTGGCCCGTCTTCATGTAAGTAGGAGCCGGAAATGGATCTGGGACTCATCTCGAATCTGATGTTGGGCTTTGACACCGCCCTTTCACTTCAGAACATCCTCTACTGCACGATCGGCGTGACCATCGGCACGTTGATCGGAGTGCTGCCCGGCATGGGACCGGTTGCAACGGTAGCCATGCTGCTTCCGGCAACGTACGCTCTCCCGCCAACTTCAGCATTGATCATGCTCGCCGGCATTTATTACGGTGCTTCCTATGGCGGGTCAACCACCGCTATTCTGGTCAACATTCCCGGCGAAGCATCTGCCGTCGTCACCTGCCTGGACGGACATATGATGGCCAAACGGGGACGCGCAGGTTCTGCGCTTGGCATCGCTGCACTAGGCAGCTTCTTTGCCGGGTGCGTGGCCACGCTTCTGATTGCCGCTTTTGCGCCCCCTCTGACCGAGCTCGCCTTTCAGTTCGGACCGGCCGAATACTTCAGTCTGATGGTTCTCGGTCTCGTAAGTGCTACGGTACTTGCCACAGGTTCGCTGCTCAAGGCCATCTGTATGGTGTTGCTGGGCTTGCTTTTAGGGTTAATTGGCACAGACGTCAATTCCGGAGCTTTCCGTTTCACCTTCGGTCTGGATGAACTGCAAGACGGCATTGATTTCGTACCATTGAGCATGGGCTTGTTCGGCTTTGCTGAAATCATGCGCAATTTGGAAGGCGATATGAGCAGATCGCTCGTACCGAACAAAGTGAAGAATATCCTTCCGTCCTGGCAAGAAATCAAAGTATCCGTGGGTCCCATTGTTCGCGGTACCGCTCTGGGGTCCATTCTGGGAGTACTGCCGGGAGGCGGCGCTCTTCTGAGCTCTTTTGCAAGTTACACGGCTGAAAAGAAACTCGCTGGCGACAAAGCCGATCCTCCGTTCGGCTACGGCAACATCCGCGGCGTTGCCGGTCCCGAATCAGCCAACAATGCTGGTGCACAAACGTCGTTTGTCCCCATGCTCACGCTCGGCATCCCTTCCAACGCCGTAATGGCTCTGATGATCGGCGCCATGATGATTCACGACATTGTGCCCGGACCTCAGGTTATGCAGTCTGACCCGGGGCTTTTTTGGGGCTTGATCATTTCCATGTGGATCGGCAATCTGATCCTCGTGGTTCTAAACCTTCCGATGATCGGAGTGTGGGTACAGTTGCTACGTGTGCCTTACCGCTGGCTCTTTCCTGCAATTCTGGTCTTCTGCTGCATCGGCGTGTATTCCATTAACAACAACGTATGGGATGTTTGGATCGCCATCTTCTTCGGTTTCGCGGGTTACGTTTTCGGTAAGCTCGGCTGTGAAACCGCGCCATTGGTTCTGGGCTTTATTTTGGGACCGATGATGGAAGAAAATCTCCGCCGCGCCATGCTTTTGTCTCGCGGAGATCCCTCTGTGTTTGTATCCAGTCCGATTTCGTGCGGACTGCTCATCGCTGCTGTCCTAATGGTCTTTTTGGTTGCCGCCCCGGCCTTCAGAAAGACCCGTGAAGTCGCATTTAAAGAAGACTGACAGCACAACCGCTGTATCAGACTTGAAGGTTGGGAAAGTTCTTCGCTTTTCCGACCTTTTCTTTTTTAGCGGAAGCAAAGGCTAGAATCCGCCTGCGTTCGATTTTTTTATCTTTTACTTCAATGTCTCCGCGTTCTGCCTGCGTCTTCGAAATCACCTGCTCCCTACCCCTTGCGAGCGAATCCCTGCCCGATGCTTTTACACAGGCTCCCTGCGCACGCATGAAAGTCGCCAGACAATTCGTGGTGCAAAAGGGCATGATCCGCCAAGGCTTCAAGGGGCGTGCCGGCCTCGGCATTTTCGAAGAAAACGGTCGCACCTGGGGAATGCTGGTGTTGGAGCCAGCTGCGCCGCTTTTGTTTGCGCCTCCCGCTAAGCTGTCAGCCAAACGCCTGTGGCCCGGCATGCAAGAAGAAGATGTTCCCAATATCGAATTGATCAACGGCCAGGGCGAAGCTAAAACTCTCAAGACTCGACTGGACGAGATTTTCGAGCCATTTCCGCAGCGAGACTATTTCAGGGGCGGACGCGAGCAGGCCGAACGTCGTGCGTTGTGGCGCCGTGTTTTGACCGATGCTCTCACGAGTCCCGTTGTGCGTATTGTCCAAGAACTCAACATTCGTCACCGCGACGCTCGGCTGACGGAACTCAACGAATGGTGGTGCGGCAAAAGCCCTACGTTTGAATGCCGTTGGGATCAAACGTTCTACGCGCCGCGCTCAGGAGCTCGATTTCTGCTCGAGTGGATGCTCATCGGGCGTCCGCACTGCGAAAGCTCCCCCATGCAGACCGAGGAGTCCGCGCCGCGTCCCGTCGTTCTCTACAGCGACGACGACATCTTGGTAATCAACAAACCTGCACGTTTGAGTTCCGTTCCAGGCGTCCGCGAGAAAGTCTGCGCTAAGACCATGCTAGAACGCCAATACGGCGAACTGCATGTCGTGCATCGACTGGACCTAGACACCTCGGGCCTGCTCGTTTTCGCTCGTAACAAGCGATCGCTTGAACATCTCAACAAGTCGTTTCGCGAGCGTGACACGCACAAGATCTACGAGGCACGCCTCGAAGGAGTCATCAGCGAACAGCAAGGCCGCATCGAACTCCCTCTGGCACTCAATTGGCTCGATCGTCCGCGGCAATGCTCTCTCACTGAAGATGGCGGCGGAAAGGCGTCGGCCACAGAATTTGTCGTGATCGGCACGCAGCAGACTGCGGGAGGATCGAAAACTCTCGTGCGCTTGAGCCCTGTCACAGGCCGCACGCACCAGTTGCGTGTGCATTGCGCCAAAGGGCTCGGTTGCCCCATTGACGGCGACCCCTTTTACGGTCATCCGGGACTTGAAGGCGAAACCGATGCCACACGCCTGTGTCTGCACGCCGCAGAGCTCACCTTCGTACATCCGACTTCCGGCGAACCGGTCACTTTCAAGGCGCCGGCCGATTTTCCGGATTTCTGACAACCAAAAAAGATGTGTTGCGCAAACAGATTCCAGCATCGAAAATTTTTGCTATCCGAGCGCCTGCGCTATGATTAGAAAATCGCCTGTCGGTCGAGCCTGTCAGTAACACGCTCACGCCGTCAGTCCTATCCTTTTTTGTAAGACAAGAATGTCAGATCAACCACATCCTGGACCGGAAACTTTTCTTTCCCGCAAGGAGCACATCTGATGCGCGCCGCTGTTGAACGTGTGCTGCACGATGTGTGGTCGCACCGCGGCATTGCCGCCTCTCTACTCTACCCTTTTTCGCTTGTCTACCTTGCCATCGCACGACGCCGGGCAGCTAGGACTACACCTGTTGAACTGCCGGTGCCCGTTGTCGTTGTCGGCAACATCTACGTCGGCGGCACGGGCAAGACTCCCATCACTATCGAGCTCGTCCGCGAACTGAAGGCCGCGGGCTTTACGCCCGGAGTCATCAGCCGCGGATACGGGCGCGCCAGCAAAGAGCAACACCTTGTCGAAGACGACTCTCCGGCAAGCACCGTCGGCGACGAACCGCTTTTGATTCGCCGCGCCACCGGGGTTCCTGTAGCCGTGGGACGCGACCGCGTGGCCGCAGGGCGTCTGCTGATCCGGAGCAATCCGAGCGTTAATGTGATTGTCAGCGACGACGGTCTGCAGCATCGGCGCCTTGCGCGCGACGTTGAACTTGCCGTCGTCGGTGCTCGAGGACTTGGCAACAGCTGGGCGCTTCCCGCAGGCCCCCTGCGCGAACTCCCCTCGCGTCTGGACTCTGTTGATGCCATCGTTTTGAGCGCTACCGAAGATACTATTGAAAGTCGTACGCCTCGCTTTGCCGCCACTTCCCAGCTCGGGGATGTCGTGCGTCTGTGCGACGGCCGCCGCCGCTCAATCGAGGACATTTCGCACCGCATCGCCGAAAAAGAAGCCAAGGTACTTGCTGCGGCCGGCATTGCCGCGCCCGATCGCTTCTTCAATATGCTTGCCGCTCACGACATCGTCGGCAAGAACTTGGGATTGGGTGATCACTTTGCCTTTGATACGAATCCGTTTGCGCAGTCCGACGCACGCTACATCTTCATCACCGGCAAGGACGCGGTCAAAGCCATGCAGAACCCGGATATCAAGAACGACCGCCGCATTTGGGTCGTCGAGTACCAAACACAACTTGACCCCTACCTCATCCAGTTTGTAGTGGAAAAGCTCACGGATGCGGCCGAACGCAAACACATTGACATCGTACCGCCCACGGAAGAAATCACACACTGAAATAAAATGAATCGCGCTTGCTTGAGTATCGGTCTTGCCGCCTGCTGCCTTCTGGCCGGCTGCTCCACGCAGTCAGTCCGGGCACCCGCCTACAACATCAAACCCGGCAACGTCTGCGTCATTCAAGATTCAAGCAACCGAAAGGTCGCCTACAACTCCGTCATCAAAGGTCTCAAGCGCAAGGGTTTTTCCGTCAAGCGCGTCGGCGCGGGACAAACGAAAAACTGTTCCCGCGTCTTTTCCTGTCAGTCGATTTCCCGCTGGCAGATCGCCAACTACACCTCCAACATTCATCTGCAATACTGGGAGCACGGCAAGCTTGTAAGCGAAGCTAAGTACGATGCGCCGACAAACGAAATCAACATCTCGAAATTCATCAGTACGGAAGATAAGATCTTTCAGCTGCTCAATGAGATGCTTCCCGGCACACGCACTCTTCCGAGCAAATACAACTCCCGCTGACGAACGCTTCGTCAGCCGAACATTGAAACGACAATATTATGGACAGCCGCCTTACCGAAGTTTTGGTCTGCCCCGTCTGCAAGGGGCCTCTTCATTTTGATCAGCAGAAGTCTGAAATGCAGTGCGCCAAGTGCGCGCTCGGCTTCCCGCTTGACGGAGAAATCCCGGTGATGCTCACCAAGGAAGCGCGAGAACTCACGCCCGAGGAACAAGAAGCCGCTCGTATCAAACCCGCCAACTAACGAAGGACTTGCCATGGGTTTTGTAGTAATCGTGCCGGCGCGCATGTCGTCTTCGCGCCTGAAGGAAAAGCCGCTTGCCGACATCTGCGGCAAGCCGATGGTTGTGCGTACCGCCGAGCGCGCTCTCGGGTGCGGTGCCGATGCGGTTTTCGTCGCCTGTTCGTAAGCCTTTTGCTTGTCGGCTATAATCCCGTCCTCTGCGGGCAG
>OGMP01002236.1_pt1 | contig 12479 bp, 8 predicted proteins | sample 1573261 | NCBI WGS metagenome assembly OGMP01 (sample SAMEA2581878, study PRJEB24529) | metagenome | biome: Human gut stool | place: China | collected 2011 | reverse complement strand
CTCTTTATCCGCATCCAGGATCGCCACCAACGACACCTCAGGCATATCCAGCCCCTCACGCAGCAGGTTGATCCCCACCAGCACGTCAAACTCGCCCAGACGCAGATCGCGGATAATCTCCATGCGCTCCACGGTATCGATATCCGAGTGCAGATATTTCACGCGAATTCCGGCTTCCCTGATATAATCCGTAAGATCTTCCGCCATACGCTTTGTAAGCGTTGTGATCAGGACCTTGTTGTGTTTTTCTACTTCTTTATTGATCTCTCCCACAAGATCATCGATCTGTCCCTCCACCGGACGCACCACGACCTCCGGATCGAGCAGTCCGGTCGGACGGATAATCTGTTCTGTCCTAAGCAGCTCGTGTTCGTCCTCATATACATTCGGTGTTGCCGATACGAACAGCATCTGATCGATCTTGCTCTCAAATTCCTCAAAATTAAGCGGCCGGTTGTCTTTCGCCGACGGCAGACGGAATCCGTAGTCCACCAGCGTTGACTTTCTCGACTGGTCTCCCGCATACATGCCGCGGATCTGTGGAATCGTGATATGGGACTCATCCACGATGATCAGATAGTCATCCTTAAAATAATCCATCAGCGTATGCGGCGTTGCCCCCGCCGGAAGTCCTGCAAGATGTCTCGAATAATTTTCAATACCACTGCAGAAACCTGTTTCTTTTAACATCTCGATATCAAAATTCGTCCGCTCGGAAATGCGCTGCGCCTCAAGCAGCTTGTCCTCGCCCTTAAAATACCGGATGCGCTCATCCAGTTCCTGTTCGATGGCATCGCATGCCTTTAAGATTTTCTCCTGCGGCACAACATAATGGGATGCCGGGAACACCGCAAAGTGCTCCAGCTCGCATTTGATCTCCCCTGTCAGCACATCCACCTCCGTGATACGGTCGATTTCATCCCCGAAAAATTCCACACGGACCGCCGTATCTCCGTAGTTTGCCGGGAAAATCTCTAACGTATCTCCCCGCACACGGAACGTACCTCGGTGAAAATCCATATCATTTCTCGTATACTGAATATCGACCAGCGCACGGATCACGTCATCTCTGTCCTTCTCCATCCCGGGTCTTAGGGAAACCATCATGCCAAGATAATCTTCCGGACTGCCTAAACCATAAATACAGGAAACCGATGCCACCACGATCACATCCTTGCGCTCCACCAGCGCCGCCGTCGCTGAAAGACGCAGTTTATCGATCTCCTCATTGATTGCGGAGTCCTTTGCGATATAGGTATCCGTCTGCGGCACATATGCTTCGGGCTGGTAATAATCATAGTATGACACAAAATATTCGACCGCATTCTCCGGGAAAAATTCTTTCATCTCCCCGTATAACTGCGCTGCCAGCGTTTTATTATGCGATATGATCAGTGTCGGCTTATTCAATGCCTGGATCACATTTGCCATTGTAAAAGTCTTACCGGAACCAGTCACTCCAAGCAGCGTCTGAAACTGGTTGCCCTCCTCAAATCCTTTTACCAGCTCCTCGATCGCATGAGGCTGATCCCCGGTTGGTTTGTATTTTGAATGTAATTTGAAATGATCCATGATATTCCTCATTTCTCCCTATTTATAAAATATAGAAACACTTTCTATCCGGAAACAATTAACATCAATATTTTAGTATGATTCTGTTTCCAGTATATCATTCAATTTATAAATTGTACAGCAAAAATCGAACTTTTGTTCTGTTTTTCTGCAAAAACAAAGCACAGGACAATATTTTATCCCATGCTTTGCTATGCTTTGCCTTTTATTTTACACTGTTTATTTTATACCATACTGTTCACAATCGCATCCGCCAGTGCATCCAGCTCTGCCTTCTGGTCTGCATGCATTGCAGACTTGATGGTAAGTCCTGTATCAAGGATCGTCATATCCTTCATTTCACTGATTTTCTCTTTAACCTGCTTTGCCGCTGTCGGTGCCCAGGTTCCGTTTTCCATAACTGCAACGGTCTTTTTCTGAACAGCCAGTGCCTTCATATCGGAAAGCAGATTTTCCATAACCGGATAAATTCCGGCATTGTAAGTCGGTGCCGCAAATACCAGATGGCTTGCACGGAAAATTTCACTGATCAGCTCGGAAACGTGCGCATTTGAAACATCATACACAGCAATCTTTTTCACGCCGCGCACTGCAAGTGCCCCTGCAAGCGCATCTGCCGCAGATGCCGTATTGCCATACATGGATGCATACATGATCACAACCGCCTGATCTTCCGCTTCATAAGTACTCCATTTCTGGTATTTTTCCAGAATGTAAGAGAGATTTTCTCTCCAGATTGGTCCGTGCAGCGGGCAGATCACAGCGATCTCAAGTCCTGCAGCTTTCTTTAATAATGTCTGCACGGACGCACCGTATTTTCCAACAATATTTGTGTAATAACGTCTTGCATCGTCCAGCCAGTCACGGTCAAAATCTACTTCATCCGCAAAAACATTGCCGTTTAATGCACCAAAGGATCCGAATCCGTCTGCGGAAAACAGCACTTTGTCCACATCATCGTAGGTGACCATTGCCTCCGGCCAGTGCACCATCGGTGCCATCACAAAATGAAGCGTATGCTTTCCTGCAGATAAGGTATCTCCCTCTTTCACCACAACAGAACGTTCAGAAAAATCTGTTCCAAAGAACTGGTTCATCATACCAAATGTCTTTGTATTTCCAACGATCTTTACAGCCGGATATCTGCGTACAATATCACCGATCATCGCGCAGTGATCCGGTTCCATATGATTTACGATCAGGTAGTCTAATGTTCTTCCCTCTAAAGCAGCTTCCAGGTTTTCGAAAAACTGTCCCGCAACGGAAGCATCCACGGTATCAAAAAGGACGGTCTGCTCATCCAGCAGAACATAGGAGTTGTAAGACACACCGCGTTTGATTGGAAAAATATTTTCAAACAATGCCAGTCTGCGGTCGCTTGCTCCGATCCAGGTAATATCATCAGTAACTTTTCTTATGTTATACATATCCGTCTCCTTCTTTCTCTCCATTTCATAATTGGCTTTTCCGGTGAAATCATACCACATACTTATCCATGTTTCAATGAACTGCATACAGATTTATAAAATGTTTATTTTCATCGTCTTCCATATCGCATATCTTTTACTATTTTTAATAATAGTAATTATTACTGTTATTAAAATATCAAATAATCCATTTTTTGTCAATTATTTTTTTGTGAAGATTCGGACGACAAAAAAAGCGCCACATTTACGAATCACTCCATAAACATGACGCCCTCTTCTTATTTTAAAATTTTATGCCATTTTTCCACAGCACTGTTTGTATTTTTTACCGGATCCACATGGGCACGGATCATTCGGATAAACCTTTGCAGCCGTACGTTTTTTCGGTGTATTGGTTGCCGTCTCATCCTTATTTGTACCGGTTACTTTTGCAACCTGCTCACGCTCTACCTTCTGTTCGATCTTGACATGGTACAGCAGACGGACTGTATCTTCCTGAATGTTTGCGATCATATCGTCAAACATGTCAAATCCTGCCATCTTGTACTCAACCAGCGGATCTCTCTGTCCGTATGCCTGTAAGCCGATACCCTGACGGAGCTGATCCATATCGTCGATATGATCCATCCACTTACGGTCAATGACTTTTAACAGTACGACACGCTCTAATTCACGGAACTGCTCCGGCTCCGGGAACTCTGTCTCTTTTGCCTCGTACAGTTTCACTGCACGCTCTTTTAAGAGATGTTTTAATTCTTTATTATTCTTAACACTGTCCACATCAGCAGCATTTACAGGCTCTAACGGGATAATATCTGTCAGAAGCTGGTTTAACTCGTTTAAATCCCACTCTTCTTTCGGTAATTCAGAAGAAATACAGGTATCCACGCAGCTCTCCACACGGTCTGTGATCATCTTGAAGATCACATCGCGCATGTTCTCGCCGTTTAATACACGCATACGCTCTGCGTAAATGATCTCTCTCTGATCATTCATAACCTGATCGTACTCAAGCAGGTTTTTACGGATACCGAAGTTGTTGCCCTCGATCTTCGTCTGTGCCTTCTCGATCGCAGATGTTAACATCTTATGCTGGATCTGCTCATTTTCCGGAACACCTAATGTATTAAAGATATCCATCAGTTTTTCAGAACCGAACAGACGCATCAGATCATCCTCAAGAGAGATAAAGAACTGGGATTCACCCGGATCTCCCTGACGTCCGGAACGTCCACGCAGCTGATTGTCAATACGTCTTGACTCATGACGCTCAGTACCGATAACTTTTAATCCACCGGCTTCCTTCGCATCATCATCCAGCTTGATATCGGTACCACGGCCAGCCATGTTGGTTGCGATCGTTACCGCACCGTGCTGTCCTGCTGCCGCTACAATCTCTGCCTCAAGTTCATGGAACTTTGCATTCAATACTTTATGTGGAATTCCGCGTTTTTTCAGCAACTGTGACAATTCTTCCGAAGCGTCAATCGTAATCGTACCAACAAGTACCGGCTGTCCTTTTTCATGACTTGCCACAATATCTTCAACAATTGCATTCAATTTCTCGCGTTTTGTTTTATATACGGAATCGTTGTGGTCAATACGTTTTACCGGCAGGTTTGTCGGCACTTCAACAACGTCCATGCCGTAAATCTCACGGAACTCTTTTTCCTCTGTGAGAGCGGTACCGGTCATACCACATTTCTTATCATATTTGTTAAAGAAGTTCTGGAATGTAATTGTGGCAAGAGTTTTACTCTCTCTCTTCACTTTTACATGCTCTTTTGCTTCAATTGCCTGATGTAAACCGTCCGAATAACGTCTTCCCGGCATGATACGTCCGGTAAATTCGTCTACGATAAGTACCTGGTCATCTTTTACCACATAATCCTTATCAAGATGCATCAACGCATGTGCACGAAGTGATAAGTTTACGCAGTGCTGAATCTCTAAGTTTTCCGGGTCGGCTAAGTTTTCCAAATGGAAGAAACGCTCTACCTTTTTGATACCCTGCTCGGTAAGATTTACTGTCTTTTCCTTTTCGTTTGCAACATAGTCACCGGTTTCGTTATTATCTTCTTTCATGATAATGTCCATCTTGGACAATTCTTTTTCAGTACCTTTTTTCAACTGGCGCACTAAGTTATCACACGCCTCGTAAATCTTTGTCGATTTTCCGCTGGAACCGGAAATAATAAGTGGTGTTCTCGCCTCGTCAATCAATACCGAGTCAACCTCATCGACAATGGCATAGTGTAAATCACGCTGTACTAACTGCTCTTTGTAAATAACCATGTTGTCACGCAGGTAATCAAATCCCAGTTCGTTGTTTGTCGCATATGTAATATCACAGTTATATGCTTCTCTTCTCTCGTCATTGTCCATGCTGTTCAAAATAACACCGACTGTCAGACCAAGAAATTCATGAATCTGCCCCATCCACTCTGCATCACGCTTTGCCAGATAGTCGTTTACTGTTACGATATGAACACCTTTTCCTTCGAGCGCATTCAGATAAGCCGGGAGAGTAGATACGAGCGTTTTACCTTCACCGGTACGCATCTCGGTAATACGTCCCTGATGTAAAATGACACCACCAATCAACTGTACACGAAAATGTCTCAGTCCGATGGTTCTCTTAGAAGCCTCACGTACAACCGCATACGCTTCCGGTAAAATGTCATCCAAAGTTTCTTTATCTGCTAAACGTTTCTTAAACTCTGCCGTTTTGCCACGAAGTTCTTCATCAGATAACTTCTCCATTTCTGGTTCAAGTGATTCAATTTTGTCAACAATCGGAATCACACGTTTCACTTCACGTTCACTATGTGTTCCTATAACCTTACTAAATAATCCCATTTTGTCACTCTCCAATTATTTTTTTAGCATTTTCTCGCTGCTACATGCCATACATCCTAACAAGAGACGTTACTGTCTCAATATGGTATTTTATCATTAGTCGGGGGAGAATGCAACCTTTTCTATTTCTTCTCTTCCTTTTTTTGTGAAAAATAAAATCACCCCCGGGGGAAGCTATATTTGCGAAGCAAATATCCCGCTTACCACCGGGGGTGATTATTATTTTTCATTTAGAATTCCGGCTCAATCAAACCGTATGTATTGTCTTTTCTCTTATAAACAACATTTACTTCGTCGGTTTCCGAGTTGCGGAAAACGAAGAACGTGTGTCCGAGAAGTTCCATCTGTACACAGGCTTCTTCCGGATCCATCGGCTTCATCGCAAATTTTTTAGAACGGATGATAGAAATTTCTTCTTCATCATATGTGTCCTCATCAACAAATCCTTTGCTAAACTGTGCTACGTTCTGCTCTTTCTGAATCAGCTTGTTCTTATATTTACGAAGCTGGCGTTCGATAACTTCTTCCACCAAATCAATCGATACATACATATCGGTGCTTGTTTCTTCTGCACGGATAATGGTTCCTTTCATCGGTACCGTAACTTCAATTTTCTGACGATTCTTCTCTGTGCTCAATGTAACATGAACTTCTGTTGAATCATTGAAATACCGCTCGAGTTTTCCAATCTTCTCCTCAACTGCTGCACGCAATCCTTCCGTTATGTCAATGTTTTTTCCACTTATTACTAAGTTCATACTAATCAGCTCCTTTGCCCATAAGTTTCAAGATGTCCATTGGCTCATCTCGTAATCATATTATACAACAAAAACCTCTGTTCGGCAACATAAAAATCCATAAATCAGATAAACATTTTAACCTTGTGCCATCAAGTTGTCATACAATTAATTAACTTGTCTTATAGTCAAAAACATGCTACATAAGTCTACTTAAATTGTTGACAATGTTTATAACTTTGTTCACAACTAACAAATATCGCAATTTCGTTGTTTTAATTGTTGATAAATAACGCCTGCACACATGACTACAATTGTCTGCGTACAGGCGTTCGTTTTCGAGTTGTATGACTTCTTAGATTTAACCAAGAACTCGTCTCGCACAATATGGTTTACGATAATACATATTACTTGTCTTAATTCCGGTACGTGGGTTACTTGCGTGTACAACCCTGCCACCACCGATACAAAGTGCAACGTGGTTGACATGTCCACCACTTGCATAGAAAATCAAGTCACCGGCTCTTGCGCTGGATGGGCTGATTTTCTTACCTACTCCCGACTGTGCGCCGGAAGTACGTGGCAAACTGATACCAAATTTCTTAAATACTGACATGGTAAATCCGGAACAGTCCGCACCGTTGGTAAGACTGGTACCTCCCCATACATAAGGATTTCCTACGAACTGGCATGCATAAATTTCAAAGCGTAAGAAGCAATTGCAGAACCATCACCGCTTCCCAATGTGCTGCCGCCATCGGACGATGAGGAACCACCGCTTGCACCACCGGAACCATTGCTGGAGCCACCGGAGCTGCTGTTTCCACCTGCGCCACCGGAACCGTTACTGGAGCCGCCGGAACTTCCTTTCGCACCACCGCCGCCATTACTGGAGGATGCACTGCTTGATTTATGACTTCCACCGCCACCATTCGAAGAACTCTTTCCTGAGCTTGATGACGATTTATGACTTGAGCTGCTTGAAGAACTGCTGCTTGACGAACTATTTCCTGAATTCGATGAAGACTTCGCCGGACGTTCACTTTCTGCCGCCGCTGCCTCTGCTGCCGCTTTTCTTCTCTCTTCTTCGCGTTCTTCCTCAATCGATACAGCCTTTTCAAACTGAACTGAGATTTTTACATAATCATCTCTGACATAACCGGTTGTATCGCCATCGACACGAACCTTTACCCAGCCGGATTCATGTTTTAGCACTTCATAACTTTCATCGCCGGCCAAAAGGTCAAGAATCTTACTCGATTCACTTTCTTTCTCGCGGACACGAAGCGTCTCCGTGGTAACTGTCGCCCACTTCGTACCAAACTGGTCTATCAGTTTTTCTGCACTGTAGCCGATTGCCAGATAATCTTTCATAATATAACCGGAAACCGAACCGGACTTAATATAAACCCAGTCACCTTCCGTCTTAGCAATCGTAGCTGCGCTTCCGCGGTATAATTTACCGACAATTTCTGAATCGGTATTTGGTTTCTTACGAATATTTACATAATCTGCCGCAATGGAAATACCAACATTGGCATATTCCGATTCCGGTTTTGGTGTCGCCGTCGCTGTCGCTTCTTTCGTCGGCTCCGGTGTTGCATTCGAGACAGCAGAACCACTTACTGCGCTTGTCCCATTATTGGTGTTACCCGGCATATCCTCAAACGCTACAATTGCTTCCGGATTTGACTGTGTTGCACCAACCTGAATCGTACAGTATTGGTCTAACATATAAGCCATACCGGCAAGTTCCGTCTCAGAACCCATCGTAGTTGAAGATGAAACCATATACTTGCCAAATATTCCAAAGGATAAAACAAGTCCTGCCCCCAACGCACATTTCACAAGCCTTGTGTGTTGCATACTTTTCTTCCCTCCATTGTCACTCATCTGCCGGCCTCAAACTCATCCGGCATTCTAAATGTTACAAATTTGTTAAATACTTGTTTCAGTATAACAACTCTGTCCGCATCTGTCAACCTTTGTAAACTCATTGTTTCTACTAATTTTTACCACAATTTTACCGAGAAAATTAATTTTACATTTATTCTACAGGATTCGACTATTTATTTCGCAACAATCGCCTCAATCTCAATCAGAACATCTTTTGGCAGTCTTGCCACTTCCACACAGGAACGTGCCGGGCAGTCTCCCGTAAAAAAGCGGGAATAAATTTCATTTACCTTGGCAAAATCATTCATATCTTTAATGAAGACAACTGTTTTAATCGTGTCCTCAATTTTTGCACCACTTGCTTCAATCAGCGCCTTCAGATTACCGATTGCCTGCTCCGCCTGTTTTTCAATACCGCCTTCAACCAATTCACCGGTCTCCGGAATAATCGGGATCACACCTGATGTAAATACAAGACCATTTACCTCTACTGCCTGAGAATAAGGACCAATTGCTGCCGGTGCCTTATCTGTTGAAATAATTTTCTTCATATAAAAACACAACCTTTCTATTCATTGTTTTCATAGCTGATATTACCACATTTTCAAAAAAAATTCACTAGTTTTTTTCGGGTAAGGGTAGTATAATGAAACTGTTTGAACGAAGGGAGGAAATCGTATGTATTCCTATCATGATAGAGTATCTTACAGCAGAATTGATAAGGATGGACTGCTCGGTGTCTCCGACACTGTAAATGCAATGCAGGACTGCTGCCTGTTTCATAGCGAGGACGTTGGACATTCTGCCTTAGATTTATTAAAGAAAAACCGCGCTTGGTTAGTAAGCGCATGGCACGTTGTATTCAAACGCCGTCCGGTTATGGGCGAGCGTTTCACGGTGCATACATGGCCGTATCAGTTTAAAGGCATTTTCGGATGTCGTAATTTTTTAATGGAAACGCCGGACAAAGAGGTTCTTGCCTACGCCGATTCAAGATGGTTTTATTTTGACCCGTCTACCGGTCAGCCAACAAAAATTGATGACAGTGAAAAGGCCGCCTATCCGACAGAACCTGCTTACGACATGGAATATTCTTCCAGAAAGGTAAAATGTCCGGAAAACTTGACACTTGTCGAAGAAGTCGATGTGTGCCAGAATTATCTTGACACAAACCACCATGTAAACAACGGACAGTATATTCGTCTGGCTGTGAATGTTCTGCCAATTGATTTTGAAGTTTCCGAATTCCGTGCCGAATTTCGTCTGGCTGCCAAAATGGGAGACACCATGTACATTCGCACAGCCAGTGAAAATGGCAAATTTTATGTAGTCTTTACGGACAAAGAGGAAAATCCTTATTTCCTCAGCGAATTTACCCCGACAAAGAATGGAGAATAATATGAACGAATCAAAAGTTCTTGGCAAATTTGCCAGATTGTATGTTTCAAAAATCACAAAATTCGGTGTGATGCTTCGCTCTTTTGAAGAAAAAGATTTGGAAGTACTGCTCCCGAATAACCAGGTAAAAAAAGGGACCGAAAAAGGCGATTTTTACGAGGTGTTTTTGTACAAAGATTCTGAGGACCGCTTAATTGCTACCACACAAAGACCGTATCTTTCACTCGGTGAAACTGCGGTTTTGGAAGTCAAAGACGTAACCGGCATTGGTGCTTTCTTAGACTGGGGACTTGCCAAAGATTTACTGCTTCCTTTTAAGGAGCAGACAAAAAAAGTTCACTTGGGTGAACGCGTGTTAGTCGCTTTATACATCGACAAAAGCAGCCGTTTATGTGCAACTATGAAGGTGTATGACTATCTTTCCTGTGACAGCCCTTACCAGAAAGGGGATCACGTAGAAGGTTTGATTTATGAAATTTTGGATTCTTTTGGTGCATTTGTTGCTGTGGACAATCAGTATTCCGCTTTAATTCCACACAACGAAATGACAAGAGAACTTCACATCGGCGATGTCGTGAAGGCACGCATCAAAGAAGTTACCGAAGAAGGAAAATTGACCTTAAGTTTACAAGAAAAGACAAAAGTGCAAATGGGCAAAGACGCTGAACTTATTTACGAGAGGTTACAAAAAGAAGGCGGTTTCCTGCCATTCCACGATAAAACCTCTCCGGAGATTATCAAGCGTGAATTCAAAATCAGCAAAGCCGCCTTCAAACGAGCCATCGGCCGGCTGTTAAAGGAAGGAAAAATCAAACTGACCGATAGCGGAATTGAACGTATTTAATTTTAATAAATTAGTTATCTAAAAAGCGCATACGGCTATCCGCGGCGCTTTTTCTTGGTGCCGGCTGCGGTGCCGGTCTTTTATCCTGTCCTGCCGCATGGCGGAATCCGGTCGCTAACTCTGCTTTACATTTATCACAGAAACGTCCGGTCTTAATTGTTACGCCACAGCTCTCGCAAGGAAGTCCGACCGGTGAATCATCCGAAAATACCAGTCTCTCCTCACGCACCCAGCGGTTAATCTGACGGATAGAAACATCCATTTCCTCCGACAATTCCTTTACATCTACATTGGGATGCTCTCTGACATATTTCTTTACTTCCATAAACTTGTCCTCTAATTTACGGGAGCACGCCGGACAGACTCGCTGCCCACGTATAAAATTAAATAATTTTCCACATTCTTTACAAGAAACAATTTCCATTGTACCTTCCTCCTCTAATAATCTCTACCAATGCAAAGGCAGGCAGAATATATTTCATTAACACCGGCTTTTTTTAATTCTCCGGCGCACGCTTCTAACGTTGAACCGGTTGTATAAATATCATCAATTAATACAACCCGCTTGCCATTTAACTTATAACCGGCACTCTCCGGAACATAGAAAGCACTTGACATATTCCGGTATCTCGCCTTATCATCCAGCTGCTTTTGCGGACTCGTATCGAGACTTCGGCACAAGACATCGGTTTCTACCGGAAGATGTAACCGCTTCCCGATTTCCTCCGCAAGAATCTCTGCCTGATTATAACCGCGAAACCACCTTCTGTGTCTGTGCAGCGGAACAGGAATCAGAAAATCCGGCTTCCATGCCAGCAGTTTTTCTTTGCGGAATCGAATAAATTCTTCCGCGAAAAATGCTGCATTTTCATAACAGCCTTCGTATTTGAATGACGCCATTGCTTCCTTGAGCGAATCCGTATAAACCCACAACGCTGTCCCTTGACGTAGAAAGTCATACTTTCCCCGGCGTTTCTTTTCGCAGTCTACGCAGTACTCCGTCTCAATCTCCTCTAACGGCTTTCCGCACCGGGCACAGGCAGGTTCTGTTACACGCGCTTCAGACAATTTTCTGCGGCAGGATAAACAAACCTTTTTCTCTGTCTTTTTCAATACTGTTCCACAAATCGGACAAGCCGGTGGAAATAAAAATCCAAATGGATTCAAAGGCACTCCTCCCCTTCTTCTATCATAGCAAATTTTTCCTCATTTTGCATCCTTTTTTTACTACTTTTCCAATGACTCCTGCTCCAATTCCTGCAGACGGCGGCACAGCGAAGAATAGCGCATCTGCTCGGATTTATTTTGTATCATTTCACGCACAGTATCCTTGTTTCCGACAATCGTCACACACTTTTTGCCACGTGTAACCGCTGTATACAAAATGTTTCGATTCATTAACGGCCGTGGTCCCGATAAAATAGGCAACACAACTGCCGGATACTCGCTTCCCTGCGACTTATGTATGGTAATGGCATACGCCAGTTCCAGTTCATCCAGATTTCCCTGCGGATAAGTGACATATTTTTCATCATCAAAACGCACCGTCACCTCTTTATTGAATGTATCAATTTCAGTAATGATTCCGCAGTCGCCATTAAACACGCCACTCCCCTCTTCAATCATCATATGATTGTACCCGCGGATTTCCCATTTAATCTGGTAATTGTTTTTCATCTGCATGACTTTGTCACCTTCACGGAATAAAACACCGTGAAGTTCCATTTGATTTTTCCCTGGTGCTTC
>OGMP01002233.1_pt1 | contig 12497 bp, 11 predicted proteins | sample 1573261 | NCBI WGS metagenome assembly OGMP01 (sample SAMEA2581878, study PRJEB24529) | metagenome | biome: Human gut stool | place: China | collected 2011 | reverse complement strand
TCGGATCATTCTTTAAATGAGCTCCATGGCGTGGAGGGTGTCTAAATTCAATTGTCCTTCTTCCGAAAACTTTACAAAGTGCAGAAAGATCAGTGGGGTTTATTTTATGGCTGAGTAAAGAGAAATAGACAGTAAAGGTGATAAATATGTTTGAATCAACACGAAAGAAAAAGAAAGATAAGAAACATTTGATAGGTTCTGCTGTTGTAGCTGATCATGCTGCTGTGGAAATGACAGAGAAAGCAAATGTGGAGTATCATAAACCCAAATATTCATCTCAAAATAGGAAAAAGTTTTATGATAATCATTCGGCGTTAAATAACGCAAAAGACAAAGCTTTTAAAAATGGTGAAAATGCAATTGATCCTTATTCGGGTAAGAATTTGGTGAAAACACAAAAAGAGGCTGTTGCAAACTATGGTGATGATTGGCAAGCTCATGTTGCTGAATCTGATCATATATATCCGCTAAATAAGGGTGTAAAAGATTTTCAAGATGACGCATTCTTAAAGACCGATGACATAAAAGCGATCATGAATAGTGAAGATAATATTCAGATTATTTCAAGGAAGAATAATCAGACAGGCGGTAAAGGCGGTCAAACTCAAAAAGAATGGAGTACGGATCAAGAGGAAATGGAGCGCCTTGGCAAAGATAGCGGACGTTCATCTTCGGAAGTATCAGAACAGATAGTTGAAGAGGGCGAAAGAGCCAAGGAGATAATAGATAAGCGGAAAAAAGCCAGAGTAAGAGAAAATGTTATTAAAACTGCAAATTCATCAGGTTTATATGCGGCGGGACTTTCTGCGGCATATACCGGTACAACATCAACAATAAGTAATATATCGGCTGTTGTAAGTGGTGAAAAAGATCTAGATGATGCTTTGCTTGAAATCACTGAGGATACAGTAAAGGCGACAACAAAAGGGTATGCTTACGGCGCAGGCACAACTACATTAAATCATTTCATGTCAAGTTCGACCTCAAAATTTATTGCATTTTTGGGTAAAAATAATGTGCCTGGCAAAATTATTTCTGCAGTGTCAGTTACAGGAGAAACAGTTTGTAAATGGGCAGACGGAACAATATCTGACGAAGAGTGTATTAGGGAAGTTGGAAAAAACGGTTCAACCTTTGTTGGCTCAAAAATCGGCTCAGTGGTTGGAAACTGGCTGATCCCTATTCCTGTTTTTGGCGAAATTGTTGGCTGTATGTTAGGAGGTACATTATTCAATTATGTGTATAATTGGGTAACGAGTCTGACAGACAAATATGCAGAAGTAAAACGTGAAGAAAGGGAACGCATTGAAGAATTAAAACTTAAGGCTGCATTAGAATTGCAACGACAAAAGGAATTTCAGGAGATATTTAAAAGCACATCTATTAATGCTATTGAAAATTCATTAATATTTATATTGAAAAGTGAAACATTCAAAGAACTTATAATCGAGATCAAGTCTTACTTTGTACATCATGCAGAAATTGAGTTAGAAATTGCTATGAGCATCGACGTCATGCTGAGATTGAAATATTATAGAGAAAGACTTGATGAGTATGCAAGTCGGTATTGTGAGGATCTTAGAGAGTTTTTTGATGAATCGTTTGAAGCAATGGATATTTTCTTAAAAAATAAGGAGTATGATAATGCGATTGCTGCGTCAAATAGCGTGACAATTGCATTTGGAGGAAAACCAGCAATAGAAAGCACAGAAGATCTTATACAGAAAATCACGAAAAAAGAAAAAATCAAAATTTAATGTTGAGATGTGAGATATGGATACTAATAAAAACAAATATGACGAAAAAAGTAATATTTTTCTGATAGGTGGTTTAATATTTACGGCTGCTAATGTAGTGGTAGGTGGTATTGGAAATATAGTATCTGGAGTATTCAAGAAAAAGGCAAAAGCTATCATAGATGAGGCTCAAAAACGATATGATCTGATACAAAGTGATTATCAATTAGCGTTAGATACTATAAAAGAAAAAGCATTGCATATTGTTGAGCTTAGAAAATCTATATATAAAAAAGAAGAAAAACGATTTTTCAAAGCGTTAAAAAGGTTGTCTCCTAATTTTGAGTGTACAATTTCTGGCGAAACAAATTGGATAACTGAGATAGAAACTTGTTTGAATAATATCGACGTAAATTTATCAAACATTGACATCTATATCAATAATTATACAATAATAGAGCAAAATAGAGATAACAGTGATCTTAACTATTTACTTCAGGACCTTTTTTCAGAACATAAGTTAGCACAGCTTTATGATGATGGAAAAGAAATACTTAATATAATGAAAAATAAAGAAAAAGACGAATACAAAGAAAGAATTGATGAAATAAAACTAAGTAACGTAGAAAATCTGTTAGAAGCCTGCACTTGTTCGGTTTTAGCTTCTTTAAATAGTATTAAAAATGTTTTTTCATCAAAATCTTTTGTAGATAATGCACGGCTTTTCTCTCAAAAATGCGATGAAGAAATTGAAAAGCTGAAATTAGCTAAAACTATGCTTGACAATACATTGAAGATGATCAGCCTGCAAATAAAAGCGCTTTATGAGTGTGATAAGGTAATGCGAAATTATGTTCAGCAAACTATTGATCTAATAAAAGAAAAAGACAGCTTGATACATTTCAGAAGAATATCTTTAAATAAATTTACACATGATGAAATAGGTGAGATCGCTTTTACGATATCAATAGTGCATAATGTAAATGTTATACTTAACCAGCCACTTTTTCAGGAAAATGGTTTAGAATACAATGGGGATATGAGTGACTTTAATGATGCGTATCAAAGTGTTATAAATGCAAGGAAATTGATAAAAAATGATGAGTGGGATTGACATTTGGCTAGAGATAATTTCGAAAATATTATAATAAAAAAGCAAAGCCCATAATGAACAGGCTTTGCTTTTTGCATATATAAGATGTTATTTCACCAAATAATGCAAGATAGTAGTATCTGTACGGAAGTGGTGTAGAATGAACAAGCTCACATACATCGCCGCAACACGATCGTAGACTACTGGCTTGTTGATAGATTCAGCTGCCTTTTTGTTATATCCCCTGAGGCAATAAGGTTTGTTAAGATCCTCCTTGAGCTTTCTCTTGCAACGTTTAAACTCGTCCTTAATTTTCTGAATGTATTCTGCACGCTTTGCAGGATCATTTTCCATGTCCTGCAAAACGGCATAGTATGTATTCTGTGCGCACATAGCCCTGCAATAGTGGAGTCCATCCGGGACGCGTGCTTCTGCCTTTGTCAACAAAAAATCATTGCCCGTTTTTTCAGCACGACTAATATATTCTTTTAGCTTTGCCACTGCGACAATTCCTTTCAACACCGTACGATTATGTTTGCCACCCTTTCCAATACTAAAAATGTGGACAGTTTCGCTGTCAATGAATTTAATATCATCGACTTTTAAGTGAGCAAGCTCACGGCGTCGTAAGCCTGTGGTCACTCCAACATCACGAGTTGTTTCACCCGTTTCAGTATTGTATTTTGTCGGATCATTCTTTAAATGAGCTCCATGGCGTGGAGGGTGTCTAAATTCAATTGTTCTTCTGCCGAAAACTTTGCAAAGTGCAGAAAGATCAGTGTTGAGAGTATCAGCGGACAACCCCCTTGCTTCTCGTACATCAATGTACTCCTGTATATATTTTTCAGCCTCGAACATTGTTAGGTGACTTGTCTGAAACTTTTCTTTAAGATATTTACAAAATCGTTTTATTACTTTAATATATCTATTAAAGCTGCTTTCTGTAAATATCCTCCATTTATAAATGACTATTTCATCTAAAAACTTTTCAATTTCTTCATCTGAGAAACCTTTGTCTTTTAAATTCTTAATTCTGGCTTTCTTGATACTATTTTTGATTTTTAGTTTATGTTTCTTTGTACCAAAGAAACGCATTCCAGTTAGCCTATTTATTAGGACGTACTGCAACGTATTGTGACCAATTTCTACTTCTACATTTTTACCGTCAATAATTCTATTTACAATTTTAAACTTGCTCATCGAAATACTCCTTTTTATGGTCCTTGCTTTGTGTGTGGGTGGGGTCAAGTGCGGTTGACACTAACAGTATAAAGGTGTTATTTAGCAGCACGCTAAGGCCAGTGAATCGGATCATTCTCCGACCACCAAATGAAGACGCATGTCTTTTAAAAGACATACTCAGTGGACACCTTTATAGTGTTAGTGGCTTTCTTACGCCGAACCTCGCGCTACTGGTCAGGTAGACTAATTGATCTAAAAAACAATTAGTGGAACCATTTTGGGAGTATTATATTTTTTTATTAATAAATTTGTAAAATGCCAAAAGCTTCTACAAACCGTATGATTTATAATGCAAACTATAACAAAGTGGGTCAGTGCATTTATAATAAAGATCTATGGAATAGACCTTTATTAGATTTTGAATGGAATAGGTTTCATATATGCCAATATTTTAAAAAACGGTCATATATGCTATACAAGACGTTATTAGTCTTAACTGTTTATTCAACTACATATTTTTTACAAAACTTTTTTTTGCGTTTCCGAAAATCAGGAATGCAATGATTGACTTTTTAAACAAGTATTTCCTTGTTAGTATCGTTGAGCTTGTCAATTTCATATTACGTAAATCAATAGCAAATAGTATAGCCTGAATTATTTCAAATTAAAGATATTGTTTTTTTAATGTAAAATACTTTTGTTGAGCTGACATGCCACAATATGGATCATGAGCATGTTCAGATTTTTTATTGTTTTTATTTACTTCAACAAATGTTTCCTGCTGGAATTGCTGAGGTGATTTTTTTTGCCACATTTAGCAAAAACGACAAAAAAGCAAAAAGAGAGCCCACATTCTTTTTTTTAACGAATGTGAGCTCTCTATTTTTTGATACAAAAAAAGAGCATCTAAATGACTTAGATACACTAAACTTATACTTCTTTTAACAACCTTATATTATCATATTTCTTTTCAAAAGTCAATGCATTTTATCAATAAAATAAAAATTTATCTGAAGTTTATGCGTTTTCAACAAGGAATAACAAGCGTATTCGTGTATAATGTACAAACTGATTGGCGGAAAATATCAACTATCTAAGTTGAACACTCATTATATAATAAGAAAGACAGTGAATTTCACTATTGATAGTATCTTTGTTATTAGCTTGAATAAGTAAAGATACCGAGTAACTTATTATTCTATTTTATTATGAGCAGTATAAGAAAAGAGATAGATATAACATATAAGTCAATTACATCTTTTTTTATCTTGCAGCTAATTATAGGTGCTTTGTCAATAAAAAACTGAGCCACTTATCCTTATTTCTTATTTATTTGCTTACTTATTATAGTTTTATGTTTATATAAATGAAAATTTGTTGCTTTCTAATGCATTATCTTTAAGAATTACAGCAATACCGCCAATGAAACATTAACATATTTGTGCAATACGCTGATTTTATCTTTGAAACAACTTGAGCTATTGCTTTTTTAAGGCGAACGTGATATGGAAAAGAAACAACTGTTATTTGCATTCTTTCTTTGTAATATAAAATGTGTTGTTTCTTCTTATTTTATCTTATAACAAGAATAAGTAAACATACTGAGTATATATGATCAAATAAAACTGAACCAATTATCCTTATTACTTATTTATTTGCTTACTTATTACAGTTTTATGTTTATATAAATGAAAATTTGTTGTTTTCTAATGTATTATCTTTAAAACTTCTTGAGCTATTGCTTTTTTAGGGCAAACGTGATAAAGAAAATAAACAACTATTATTTGCATTAAAACAATATATCTTCTTTATTTTGAATATATAATATGTCATTTATTTTCTTATCTTATAAGTTGAACAAATATATCGAGTAATACAATTTTATTTATAGTAAAACAGTGTCAGGGTGATCTGCCGTGGCACTGTTTGTATCTTCATCTGGGTACTTTTAGTTGATAAATATATATGCTTTCTTTTTTTGCTTTTTCAAAAAGCTTTAGCAAAAATTTTTGGCTATCTTCAAATATCACTTTTTTTGTGTCTTTTTAATTTATTCTCTTTTTGTTATATTCCAGAAATCTGTATACTTTATGGATTGTGTATTATACAAAAGCACAGCTGTCCAAAATTGTTCACTTTTAAATTTGACAGATCGTTTTGATGTATGCTACAATATATTTGGCAAATTAATGTCAAAATGTAATGAAGTAAACATTATATAAATAAAGGGGTTTTTGAATGAACAATTATTGTTTAACAATGTGGGCAGAAGAGCCGATAATATGCAGTGAGTGTGGAAAGGATATCGGGTGGGAAAAGGTAAGTATAGAACAAACACCTGTAAAGGTCGTTCCAGAGTTACTGCGGAGAGATATTGGTATAAAAGAGGGCGAAACCACCGAGATAACTTTAAGTGACAGAGAAATAGATGATATCCGAATATATTTTGAGGAACAACACTCTTGGCATACTTTTGATATATATAGAATGTATGATTATAAAATGACACACCCTGGCAGCAGGATAAGAGCAAGGGTAACGTCTGTAAAAATGGAACTTGTTGAAAGACCAGACTTTGATAGGATACACAAGAGCATTTTAGTTATATGCTCAATATTAGGTATCTTATTTGTGGCATTAAAAGCAGAACGAATTTGTTTTATTTTAGCTTATGGTGTCTTGACCGGCAGTATAGCCTTTAGAATGTTTCTTAAATGCATAAGCACAATAAAAGAATCAAAGAATGTTCTTCTTTTTGGCGGTGAACGTCTTACGCTGTATGTAGATAAAAAATTAAAATGCGACTACTGCGGCTGTGAAATAAATCATCAATATGATCATAAGCACTCTGTTACTTGGACAAGTGATCCGGAAATGAAGCTTATAAAGCAAAAGATAAATAAGATATCAAAAACAAAGTGTACGTATGGTATGCTGGATAGAAGAAATGATATTAAGCTTTTATCTTGTGAGGATATGGAGGATATAATAAAGCTCCAGCAGGATTTTTCTAAAAAAGAAAGAATAAAAAACGCTGAAGCTTTGAAAGACATAAAAGATATGATAAATAACAATGAGTGTTCGGCTTATCTTGTGTTTGATGAGGATATTAGTGAGTTTGAGGATAAATGATTGGTTGGTACAAAAAGGCTGGATTTTGTACCAACATATTGTTGAAAAAATAAACCCTACCCCATACCCCAAAAATAATCTCTATCCGTTGTAAACTGTATGACCTTTGAATAGCCCTTGGTCGTATAACCTTTAGGCACCAATTCTATCTCCGAGAAAACATAATCCGTGTCATCTTGGTTATAGTTCGTGTTAAAACGAAACACATTCTTCGTCATATATTCGATATAGTCATGATAGTTGAAGTCCACACCATTATATGAAGCCTTTACATTGTGATGAAAAGTCCGTCCTGCAATTATCCCCTCACGCAGTTTTGCCAACGAAATGTATTTTCCATTGTCATTGGTCAGATAAAGCCGATAAGTCGGGTCGAGCATTATTCTTGTACCGGAGGGCATAAGGCAATCCACCACAACATGACAATCCACAAACGGCTCTTCATAGGGCTTGCAAGTCACTATCCTTGCTTTTATGCCATTCATTCTGAGGGCTTCCGCAAGGATAATAGACAAGCCCCTACAGTTGGTTTTTAGCCCATTCTTTTCGCAGCTTTTTATTACACCCGTAATGCTATGATCCGACTGTAACACTGCGTCACCTGTGTGACTAAAGTTATCACATACAAAATCCAGCATTGAAAACACTAGCGCATCTTTGTTTTCCAGGTCAGCTGCACAATATGAGCGGTAATTATACTTGTCTAATATCTCAGGAGCAGGTCTGTTCAGCACCATTTTCATAGAATGTTTTTGTATTTCCTGTTGACTTTCATAGTCGCTGTATCTTCTTAGAATATCAATACGGCTTTCGTCAGGAACAGGTTTTTTAACCCTTTTATTAAGCATTTTGAAGATTAGCCCGCAAATAGAGCCGAAAACAACTCCTACGCTTACTGCAAATATGATTCTTAAAATCATGGCCCTATCCCCTTTAATATTTTTTGTCAGCATTATTATATCATACTCATCCACAATTTTAAACTATTTAGCAATTATCAAAGTTCTTTATACTATCCATGTTAAAATTTTGAAAAGTTCACAGATGCGATTTTTTTTGATCGTATTCTTGGGCTTTTTTATTTAGATTTCAGGAATTTTAGCATTAACTATTGCTCAAATTTTGGCATCTGAGCCGTTTAACTGAAAACTTTGATTATATTCATTATATCATTCTTTTCTCCTTATATCAAGAATGAAACTTACTTATTAATAAAAATCACAACATAAAAAATCTCGCAAAAAAATATAAAAAAAAGAATATATCATAATTGTGCCGAATTGGTTCAGTAAACTGTACTAAGTGGGTGCTATAATATATACAGAAGCTTGAAAAGGGAATAAAATCAAAAAAACACACCGCAGACCATTTTGGAACAGTAAACAGAACCTTAAAGGTGCTATAATAAGCACATAAGGTCAAGACAGAGTTGATACGGAGGTAAGGCTATGAAAAAGAACACAAAGATTTTTAACACAGAGGTCATTGAGAGATTGGCATTGTCAGATAACATTCCACCATTTGACGAGCAAAGAAAGGGTACACAGGTCATCATGATCGAGGAGGGCAAAAAGATGGTCATATATGATGATTATTCTATGTACTGTGACGCTGACGCAAGAAAGTGGAGAGTAGAGGCATACAACAGAAAAGACGGCAGAAAGTATGATAGATTGTGTATGTGCGGGGGCATTTATCCTACAAGAAAAAGGGCTATAGCTGAGATAGACAGATTTGCATACAGAGGTAAAAATTTGGTGTTCTTTGTCCTGCCAATAGATTTTACATATGACAAAAAGGCTATGATATGGCAGGGCGAGGAGCAGTACTCATGCGATGATAAGCTAGTCCTTGCAACTAAAAAAGAGCTTGTGGAAGAAAGCAAAAAGCGCATGAAATTCATGACAGACAGAATGGGGAGTGGAAGAATAAACAGAAAGAAGCTCACAAAAGCGGAAGCAGAGGCTCTGGCGGCGTTTGATGAGTTTCAGAAGTATCGTGAGGATAAGTGTTATCCATATGCTATCATAGGTGGCAATGCAGTGCTTTATGTTAGTCCGTACAAAAACGATTGGAAAGCCGAGCGTGAGTGCCTTGATACGAAAGGCGACGGTATAGACGGCTGTGTTTCAGCCTTTGTTTATAACAGTATAACTCCTGAAACAAGCGAGAAAGGAGATATTTTTTTCAAGATAATTTCAAATACTATAATTCGTGTGGCATAGCTGATTGACAGGAATATATTCCCTGTGATACAATATAATTATAGAGATAATTGTTATAGGAGGGCGAACTATGGCAGAAAAGGAAAATATAAAAGATAAGCTTGAAAACCTGAAAGAGGGGCATAGAAAGAGCAATAAGGATATCATAGAGTCGTTGTTTGCGATTCTGGGGTATCTGAAAAATAATACAGATGTGGACAATCCCACAAGTCAGACGCAAATGCGCAAGGTGGAGGAAATAAGCGAATATCTTGGTACCAAAAGCACATTTCACAACAAAATGGTGAACATGGCGATAGCCCTCGATTCCGCCGACGGCGTAACATTGAATGAAAGACGTGAATGCAGGCTGATGTTTGACTCCATAGACGCACTTATCAAGGAATATGAAAGCGACGAGTATTTTGATGACGATGATGACGAACTGACTCTTGCAGAGAAAATAAACTCTGTGAGAGGTATATACTACAATCACCCATTTTCCAAAAGCGAGGTCACAGATCTTATAAATGCCGTGAAAATGTCAAAGGCGATAGACGAGGATAAAAAGCCAGACCTAGTTGAGCGTATAAAAACCGAGCTTGCTTCAAGCCATTATAAGGAGTATACCTGTCCCATATACAACACCGAAAATACAGATTCTCAGGGGCTAAGAGAGAATCTGAATACTATCCAGCAGGCAATCAGCAACAGGCAGCAGATAGCCTTTAAGTTCAATTATTATACCACAGAATATGACCTGAAAGCCAGCCAATATATACTCAAACCTGTTTTGACAAAACGCAAGGACACTTTTGTAAGCCCGCATTTTATCGTTGCCGATAAGGGCAGATTTTATATGCTCGGCTGTTTTGAAAGCGACAAGCCGAGATATACAGAGGACAAAAAGAAGCTTTGTATATATCGTATCGACCTTATGTCTGATATCAAAATAAGAAAGATAGGCAAAAGCTTTGCGGCGGCAACAGGTGCAGACAAGGTCAATAATGCCGTTCAAGGGAGCAGTTACGAGCGTTTTAAGAACAATCACCTTGGAATGAGCTATGACACCCCTTCAACTGTTACCTTGAAAGTGAGAAATCCATATAAAACAGGAACGAACAATCTTACTTTTATCCATGACAGCTTTGGCGAGGATTATAAGATAACAACAGAGGCGTATAAAAAGGAGCACAAGCTCCCTAAAAATCAGACGGATTTTGAGATAGTTGAAGTAAGGACAAGCCCATACGGCATAGTAAATTGGGCTTTGCAATATTCAGACAAGGTGGAGGTGCTAGGACCTGAAAATGTGGTCAAGAGCATAAAAGAGCGAGTTGAAGAACTCAGTAAAAAGTATAATGTGAATATTTAGGAGGAAAAGTTATGGAAACTAACAAGAAGATAAAATCGTATGGACTTACTAGTTTGAATGGCGACTATAAGAAGTATCTGATATATCTGTTGGAAAATGAATATGAATTTTATAAAAGCAAAGATGAAGCGGAGGACGCATGCCGTGAGCTGTTAACAAAGCTCAACAAATCTGGCGATATAGTATATGATGTGTGTAAGAGTGAATGCAAAATCTATAATGACCCTGACGGTAAGGAAAATGAAAAGTTTTATAGAGCCCTGTCAGATTTTCTTAATGCATCAAGAATAAGTCGGAAAAATAATAAAATTTTGTCATTTGAAGCAAATGAAGCTCCCTACGGCATGATAACTGTTCACTATAAGGGCCAAAATGGTAAAGAATATGGTTTCAGACTACACTCAGATCAGCTTGGTTTCAGCGCAGTTCCATGTATATATTTTAGGAATAATTATCCATTGAGCCGATACCTTGAAATGCAAAAAAATAAATTAGACAAGCTGAAAAATAAATCAGACATAGACGTAGTAGCTGATTTTCTCACAAAATATGTTTATACCACAAGAACGCTTGGCGGCTCTTTTCTTTGGCCTGAGAGTTGGTATAAAGGATACAATATGAGTAGAGGTAATGGACGGGAAATTAAAGACAAAATAATAAAAGGTAATGCCGGTTATATTGAAGATAGGGTTGACTTGACTTTACTGGAAATAAAGCATTACTTTGAGTATAGAGAATTGGACGATAAAAAGAATTTTAAATATAGCGGAGATATTCTTTTCCGTTATTATGATAATTTAGACGCTCAAACATGGTTTGGCTTCTTTGACAGCTTCGAGGACTATGTAGACTTCTTTATGTTCAACGATTTTGTAGAGGATATAGGCATAGGCGGTAAAAAAGAGTATATGCCTATAAATATTCTCAACGGAGAGCCTTTTGAAAAAGATTGCTTATATTACGAAGAAGACATTCTAAAAAATATTTGCGAAAAAGGTCTTAAAGACGTACTCGAACGAGTTATGAATATGGTCGCAAATAGAACAAAGAACATGGAAAAACTGATAGCTAAATACAACCAAACTAATGATACAAAAGGAGAAAAGCATGAAAATATACTGCATGAGTGATATCCATGGCTGTTATTCAGCACTTTGCGACGCTTTGGAGCTTGTCATTGACCACCTTGACGAGCCTGACACAAAGCTTATCTTTCTGGGAGATTATATCCACGGCGGTGAGGACAATATAGCTGTGCTTAAAAAGATAATGGGCTTGCAGAATATATATGGTCATAGGAAGGTGGTGGCGCTTCTTGGCAATCACGAGGAAATGGTGATGAGCGGTTTTTCTTCGGTCAATGAAATGCTAGGCAGCGGCGAATATGATGACTCTGATGACTCGTATAGATATTGGTTTGAACGTCTGCCGAGATACCATGTTGAGGGCAACACTATCTTTGTCCATGCAGGCATTGACGAGGATTCGGGCAATGCTTGGGAATACTGCACCGAGGATTATATTTTTACAGAGCAGTACCCTCACCGGCTTGGCAAGATACACGGACTTGACAAAAAGGTGGTGGCAGGGCATGTCCATACCAACACGATTTCAGGCGACCGCAGATTTAACGATATCTACTATGACGGAGCGAGTCACTACTACATTGACGGAGATGTGCTCAGCACAGGAGATATAAATGTTCTTATGGTAGACACTGACACTGATAAGTATTATAAGGTAACAGAGAATTACAATATTCCTATTGAGCCTTA
>OGMP01002212.1_pt1 | contig 12596 bp, 9 predicted proteins | sample 1573261 | NCBI WGS metagenome assembly OGMP01 (sample SAMEA2581878, study PRJEB24529) | metagenome | biome: Human gut stool | place: China | collected 2011 | reverse complement strand
CGGAAGAAATTACGAAGCGCTTCTCAAAGCGAATTGAAGATGTGTTGCCGCTGGAGGATCATTGCCTGCTGGTGTTTTTCCGGGATGGCGCGGTGAAGAAGTGCGATTTGCAGAAGCACTTTGAAAAGACGAAGGCGTTTCAAATCCTTCTCAAGAAGCCGGACTATTTTCAGCATGTGCAGATGCAGACAGGCGGATACGGCGTTGCGTGGGATGTGAATATGACCGTTTCGGATACGATGCTCTACCGGATTGGGAAAAGCGTTCCGCTGACGGCGGCTGATTTTCGGAACTTTGCCGCCCATAGAGTCATCAATGCGGCAGAAGCGGCGGATATCTTGGGCTGCTCCCGGCAGAACATCATTGACCTAACAAAACGCGGAAAGCTCCATCCGATCAAGACGTCGGAAAAGAGTACGCTGTATCTCAAAAGTGAGATTCTGAAACGGAATTGGCAGTGAGAGTCAAGACTACCCGTTTCATGGCTGGTTTTGACTCCCTATTGGGTATAGCCTACTTTTCTGTAGATTGAAAAAATAGTGAAGAAGCAGTAATGTAATGATGATGGGAAAGCCTTATGAAAGGTCGCATGATTAAGGAGATGATGCGCATGAATACTACAGAGATAAAACTGGAGGCAAAACTTGTAGGCGATATTCAAGGCTTCTTTTTTGTTCCCTCTTATCAGAGAGGATACAGATGGGGCGATGCGGAGGTCATTCGCCTGCTGGATGATATTTATGCCACAGAAGGAAAACGCAATTACTGTCTGCAACCGGTTGTTGTTCGCAAGAATGGTGATCGTTTTGAATTGATTGATGGTCAGCAGCGCTTGACGACTTTATACCTTATTTACAGGTACATGAACGAGGCTAGCTTTGGTTTCATTGATGAACCTCGCTTCTCTCTTTCCTACGGTACCAGAGAAAAAACGGAAGAATTCTTGAAATCACTCGATATTTCGCGCAAGGAAGAAAATATCGACTTCTGGTTTATTGCATCTGCTTATGAGAGTATTCGTAATTGGTTTGAAAAGAGAGATCGGAAATCCACACTGACCAATGTAAATAAGTATTTTGACGAAATTGTAAAGGTAATTTGGTATGAAGTCGGCGAAAATGAAGATGCCATTTCTCTGTTTACACGTCTGAACATTGGAAAGATTCCGCTTACCAGTGCAGAGCTTGTAAAGGCGATGTTCCTAAGCAAAGGTCTTGGAACTGATATGGATAAAGAAAAGCAGGAAGAGATATCTTTGCAGTGGGACAACATGGAGAAAGAGCTTCACAATGATTCTCTTTGGTATTTCCTGACTAATAAAACCAATGTTAGATACCAGACCAGAATTGATCTGGTGCTGGATCTAATTTCTGGGAAACCAAACGATAATCGTGAGAAGTACTACACCTTTTTCAGATTTGATGAGATGCGTCAGTCAAAATCTTTGGATGATATCTGGCGCAAGATACAGAAAACCTTTCTGCTCCTAAAGGATTGGTTTGAGAATCATGAGCTGTACCATAAGATCGGCTATTTGATTGCATCCGGGACGATGACCTTAGGTAAGATTTTTACGTTGTCTCAAGGCAAAACAAAGGATGAGTTCAGGAATTCTCTGGATGACTATATTCGTCAGAGTATTTCAATTCAGGTAAACTACTCAGAGCTTACATACGAAAAACACTTAGATCAGAAAAAAATCAGCACGCTGCTTTTGCTCTTCAATGTTGAGTCGGTTCGTCGCAATGGTGAGAATACCCAATGGTTTCCGTTTGATAAATTCAAGTTCGGCAAGGGTGGAAAAGTAACATGGAGCCTGGAGCATATCCATGCGCAGCAGTCGGAAGGTCTCAGAACGCAGGAAATGTGGAAGGAGTGGCTGCGTCTTCATATTCCATCCGTACAGGCTGTTGGAAGTGATTGTGCTGATCTTATTGCACAGATGCAGGCTGCGATAGCAAAGGAAAAGCTTGAAAGAACAGAATTTGATCAACTGCAGCAGCAAGTTATTGACATGCTTTCCGTAAAAGGTAATGCTGAATATCTCCATTCTATCAGCAATCTGGCCCTGCTGAGTTCCAGCGACAATGCTGCCCTTAGCAACTCAACGTTTGATGTAAAGCGAAATGTCATCATCGCGATGGATAAGGGCGGTCAGTATATTCCGTTCTGTACCAGAATGGTTTTTTTGAAATACTATACACCGTCTGCAGAAAACCAGTTGCATTTCTGGGGGCAGGCAGACAGACGGGCTTATGTGGATGCCATCAACGAAGTTTTGAAGGATTATTTGGCAGAGCCACTTACACTTGAAAAGGAGGATGAATAAATGAGTACAGCACTTCACTCCTTTATCGATATTTTTGACACTGAGTTTGGCGAAGGTCAGGATGCCGTTCAGCTTAAACAAATTGCGATTCCAATCATTCAGCGTGATTATGCTCAGGGGCGCCAGGATCCGGATGTAAACAGAATCAGAAGCTGTTTTCTGGATTCCCTTTATGCTGCGGTGACAGAAAAACCGATAACGCTTGATTTCATTTACGGCAATATCGACGATAAGGGTATTATGACGCCTCTCGACGGTCAGCAGCGTCTTACAACACTGTTTTTGCTGCATTGGTACGCAGCCAGAAAACAGAATATTCCTGTGGAGGATATGGAGTTTCTTAAACGCTTCAGCTATGAAACCCGGTATAGCGCCAGATATTTCTGCCTCGAATTGATTGATTATACTCCAACTTTCGCTGACGTTCTTTCAAAAGAAATTATTAATCAGGCATGGTTTCCGTTGGACTGGAAGAAGGATTCTACGATCAGTTCAATGCTTGTTATGTTGGATGCTATCGATGCAAAGTTTTCTGATGTGCCAGATCTCTGGGATAAGTTGAAGGACAATGCAATCACGTTCTACTTTCTCCCAATCAAGGATATGGGTTTGACAGATGATCTTTATATCAAGATGAACTCCAGAGGAAAGCCTCTTACAATGTTTGAGCATTTCAAGGCGGAGCTTGAACGTGAGATTCGTTCACAGGATGAGGAAATTGCCAATCGGGTAATTGCAAAAATAGACCGTGAATGGACCGACCTTCTGTGGAACTATCGCGATAGCGGAAACCGTTTAGCAGATGATGTGATCACGGATGATGAGTTCCTGCGCTACTTTAAGTTCATCTGCGATATTCTCTGCTATCGAAGCGGTGAATCGCCGCAGGGCAGGAGCAATGATGAATTCGATCTTCTTGAGCGGTATTTCTCCTCGAAAAATGCAGATTCTATCAAGAACATTGAAACTTTAGAGAGTTTCTTTGACTGCTGGTGCAATATCCCCGGATACGATAATGCGACAGATTTTCTGTCGAGCTTTATGGCTACTGTGCATACACCGGGCAGTATTCTTGTAGAGAACCGATATAAAATCGATATTTTCGAGGATTGTCTGCATTCCTACTCAGACAAAACCGGAAGAATCAGACAGTTTCCGTTAAACCGTATTGTGCTGTTATACGCTATCACCATATACCTTCAGAATACCGATAGTATTACAGTGGAGCAGTTTGCAAGAAGAATTCGTATCATCAATAACCTGATACAGAATTCTGAAGATGAGGTCAGTGACAGAACTGACCGTAACCGTATTCCTGCCATCCTCAGCGAGGTGGATGCGATTGTTTTTACTGGTGAAATAGATGAGACCATTGAAAATAATTTCAATGTGAATCAGTTGGTTGAAGAGAAAGAAAAAATTGCATTTCTAAAAAGGAATCCGGACAAAGCTGAGGCTGTTTTCAGACTGGAAGATCACCCTATGCTGCGCGGACAGATCAGCATAGTTGGTTTGGATCATATCGATTACGTTGATCGTTTCTATTCGTTGTTCTCATGCACGTGGGATAAGATTGACTGCGCGCTAATGTCCATTGGAAATTATGGTCAGCAAGAACGAAATAAGTGGCGTTATCAGTTTGCTTCTAAGGGTATGCTGTACGCTTGGAATGAGCTGTTCCACAAGAGCGCTAATTCTGGTTTTGAAAATACAAAGAAGACTTTGGTTCAACTGCTTGCTTCTGCTGAAACCTTCACAGATGATACACTGCAGACTTTGACGGATAAATATATCACTGCCTGTGAGGCCGCGGGTCTCTATCCGTGGAGATACTACTATGTGAAGTATCCGGTATTTCGCCCGGGAGTTTACGGGAAACTCAGTAATAGTCATGCGGATGAGAAGCCGTATCTGTTCTCTGTTATGCAGACGAAAACACAATGGTCTTCCAACACTTATATGCCATATCTGAAAGCTGCGGACGGCGCGCACCTTTCGAAGGATTTCACGGGGCAACGTCTTATATATGGAGATAGGCACATTATCTGCGCAAATAATGCTTATTTACTCCGAAACAATGACGATGAATCAGTAATAGATATTGTTCGGATTTCTCAGTCTGAGGTTGGTATCGACCTTGAGGACAGGATAAAAAAACTGAAAGCATATATTACCACTCTATAAATAATTTTGGCATCTATGTCTGGAGAATCCCGATACATCATCCGGCTGAACGGTAAAATGGTTTTATCTGTCATTCTGATTCTCACAAATCATCCGATCCTCTCACCCCGACAATCATCTATCTCAAAAGTGAAATTTTGAAACGAAACTGACAGTGATCATGCCCTACGCAGAATGACCTGTATAGCATGCATCGCTCATTTCATCAATCATATTTTGGCCTTGCATGAGCGATGCTCTCAAAACTGTATCATTTAGGGTGCGAAAGCCTCTGTTTTTCCCTCTCAGTTCGCCGCAAGCGGACGGGCGTGGGTGTTTTCCTATGGAACACATTCGGAAGGCAAAACGGAGGCTTTTTCATGGAAATCGACACTTTTCAAAAACCGGAGAAAACGTTTTTCTCAGAAATATTTTTAGATTCTTTCCTCGGTACCTTTTCAAATGGATTCCAATCCGTTATAATATATCTACCAACCTAACGAATAGCGCGAGGTGCCGACATGAAAACGAAAGATACACCGAAGCAATATGTCATCTACTCCCGCAAGTCCAAATTCACCGGCAAGGGCGAGAGCATCGAGAACCAGATCGAGCTGTGCCGCCAGTACATCGCCATGCACTTTGGCGAGGAAGCGGCGGAAAACGTGCTGGTCTACGAGGATGAGGGCTTTTCCGGCGGCAATCTGGAGCGCCCGCAGTTCAAGAAAATGATGAAGGACTCCCAGAAGATCGCCTTTGCCGCCATCGTGGTCTACCGCCTCGACCGTATCAGCCGCAACATCGGCGACTTTGCCAAGCTCATTGAGGACTTGGGCGACCGGCACATTGACTTCATTTCCATCCGCGAGCAGTTCGACACGTCCTCCCCCATGGGCCGGGCGATGATGTATATTGCGTCGGTGTTCTCTCAGCTGGAGCGGGAGACCATCGCCGAACGCATCCGGGACAATATGCACGAGCTGTCCAAGACCGGGCGCTGGCTGGGCGGCACAACGCCCACGGGCTACGCCTCGGAAAGCCTGTCCAGCGTGACGGTGGACGGCAAGGTGAAAAAAGCCTGCAAGCTCAAACCCATCCCGGAGGAAATTCAGCTGGTCAAGACGATCTTCGAGGTGTTCATGGAGACCGGCTCTCTCAGCAAGACTGACCAGTATCTTTTGGAGCACCGCTGTGTCACGAAGCGCGGCAAGCAGTTCACCCGCTTTGCCATCCGGGGCATTCTCACGAACCCGGTCTACATGATCGCCGACGAGACGGCGTATCAGTATCTGAAAGAAAACAATGTTGACCTATTTGCCGAGCGCGCAGAATTCGATGGCGAGCACGGCATCATGGCGTATAACCGCACCCTCCAGCGCCCCGGCAAGGCAAACCAGATCCGCCCGATGGAGGAATGGATCGTGGCGGTGGGCAAGCATCCGGGCATCATCGCAGGCAGCGACTGGGTGCGGGTGCAGGCCATGCTGGATGTCAACAAATCCAAGAGCTACCGCAGACCCCGCAGCAATGTGGCGCTGCTGTCCGGGCTTCTGCGCTGCGCCGAATGCGGCGACTATATGCGCCCGAAGCTGTCCAACCGCAGGAATGCAGAGGGCGAACTGATCTACACCTACATGTGCTCCACCAAGGAGCGCAGTCACGGCACGGTCTGCTCTATGAAAAACTGCAACGGCAACACACTGGATGCCAAGATCATTGAAGAAATCCGCAAGCTGTCTGCCGACAAGGAGACCCTTACCCGGCTACTGGCGCAGACCAAGAAGGTTATCAGCGGCAGCAAGGAGGGCTACGACGCAGAGCTTGCGCTGCTGAAAGAGAAGCACGCTGAAACCGAGGATCGCATCAAGCGGCTGGTGGAGTCCCTGTCCGTTGCCAGCGAGACCTCCGCGAAGTACGTCATGGAGCAGATTGACGCGCTCCATCAGGAGAGCGAGACCCAGCAGCTGCGTCTTGCCGAGCTGGAAGCCCTCACCGAGCAGAGCCGAATGCTCCATCAGGAGTTCGCCTTCCATCAGGAAATGATCGAATCCTTTGCCAGTGCAGTGGATTCTGCTACGCTGGAAGAAAAACGCCGCCTGCTGCGCACCATCGTCAAAAAGGTGGTCTGGGACGGCAAAAATGCCTATGTTTACCTCTTTGCGGAGGATGGAGAGGCGGATTTACCGCCCATTGACCAACCTATGTATCCGTTAGGAGAGGATAGCGAATGAGCTCCGCATGGATCTGCGGCGGGGGCGGCGGACGGGAGTGACGCTGTCGCTGCAGGAGCCGCTCGAGGCGGACGGGCAGCTGACGCTGGCGGACACCCTGCCCGATGAAGCCGACATGGAGGCCGGCTGCGAGAGCCGCGCCGACGCCGCCCGGCTGCGTGCGCTGGTGGATGCTCTGCCCGCCCGGGAACGCGCTATTATGCGGCAGATGTGTGGCATGATGCGGCAGAACGCGCCACATATATGCCACACTTTTGTAAACTGTCGAATCTATGACATAAATCGGGAAATGCACGAAGCTGCCCGCTAAATGTGTCAGATTTGTAAATCCGTTATAAAATAACACAAAAAACTTGAAAAATTTTCGGAAACTCATTGACATTTCGCTGACAAGCGGATACTATAGAAGTGTAGACAATTTTTAAAGCGAGGTATACCAACGTGCATCTGACAAAAAGCGAACAACAGATCATGGAAATTTTTTGGCAGGCGGATCACGCGATGGCACAGACGGAAGTCGTGAAAACCTGTGTTGACCGTAAATGGAAGGAACGCTCGATTTTCTCGATGCTGAACAGCCTGATGGAGAAGGGTGTTCTGCGGGAGGTTGGCTTCGTGCGCAGTGGTAAGACCTATGCCCGCACGTTTGAGCCTGCCATGTCCCACGCTGAGTACCTGGCCTCGGTCATTGCAGAGCAGCTGCCCGCGAAGCAGCTGCCCGAGCTGATCGCGGCCCTGATGCAGAAGGTGGAAACGACCCCTGCCATCCAGAAGGAAATGCGTGCCGCTCTGCGTGAAAACGCACAGTAATCAATGATTTGTTCAAAAAAGCACCGCCGACCCGTGACCCGGATCGGCGGTGTTCTTTATTAGGAGGGGTGGCTCTGCCGGGGCGAACTTTTCGTTCGCCCGCTGGCCGTATGCAGTAGGGGCAAGGTGCCAGGGCGGATATGGAATCCGCCCCTACGCTGTAGGGACGATGCCTGCATCGGTTCGGAGGGTCTGCAGCTGCCGCGTGTGCCCGGCGGGCAAACACAGCGCACCCCCCCAGCCGCCTTAAAAAGCGGGCAAATTACCCCAGGATGCCGCTGTTTTTGATCGCCTGTACGGCCTCGCCGATCTTCTCAACGGGCATCGTCAGGGCAAAACGGACGTAGCCCTCGCCGCTCGGGCCAAAGCTCGAGCCGGGGGTGCAGATGACGCCGGCCTTGCCGATCAGGGCCAGGCAGAATTCCATGCTCGTCTTGTACCCGGCGGGCACCGGGGCCCAGACAAACATGCTGCCGTGGCTGTCTGGCACATTCCAGCCGATGCCGCGCAGACCGCCGCACAGGGCGTCGCGGCGGCGCTGGTACTCGCCGCACTGGCGCTGCACGCCGTCCAGCGGGCCGGTCAGGGCAGCGATGGCGACCTTCTGAATGGGCAGGAACATACCGAAATCGATCTGGGTGCGCAGCTTTTTGCAGGCGGCGATGACATCGCGCCGCCCCACCAAAAAGCTGATGCGCGCGCCCGTGACGTTGAAGCTCTTGCTCAAAGAGAAGAACTCCACCGCGCATTCCCCGGCACCCGGTGTGTTGAAGATGCTGCCGCCGTGGGCACCGTCAAAGATAATATCGCTGTAGGCGTTGTCATGTACCAGCAGAATGTCGTACTTACGGCAGAAATCAACGATTTCGGCGTAGAGCTCCGGCGTGCCGATGCTGCCCACGGGGTTGGCGGGCAGGCTGACCAGCATGAGCTTGGCCCTGCGGGCCACGTCCTCCGGGATGGAGGTGACGTCGGGCAGGAAGTGGTTCTCCTTCGTCAGCTTGTAGTACCACGGCTCGGCACCGCCCAGCTTGGAGCCGGTCATAAAGACGGGGTAGCAGGGGTCGGGCAGCAGCACCAGATCGCCGTCGTTGCAGAGCGCCAGGCCCAGATGGCCGATGCCGTCCTGGCTGCCGGAGAAGCTCATGACCTCGTCGGGGGTGATGGTGTCCACGTTAAAGCGGCGCTTGTAGTAGCCGCAGACAGCCTCCAGCATCTCGGGCAGGTCGCGCAGGCTGTACTTCCAGTTTTCGTTGTCCTGCGCGGCGTCGATGAGCGCCTGCTTCAGGTAGTCTGCCGGTGCAAAATCCGGCGTGCCGACGCTTAAATTGTAAAGATGACGGCCCTCGGCCTCCAACGCGACCTTTTTGTCGTTGAGCGCCGCGAAAATTTCCGGCCCGAACAGGTCCAGACGACGAGAAAACTCCATATCCCAAAACCTCGCTTATTGATGTAGCTTTATACAAAAAACGCACATTTTCTTGTATAAACATCCTCATTATACGCCGCCGCGCCAGCGCTTGCAAGGGGGTTATAAAAGAGGTATAATAAAAATTAAATTGAAATACGGTAGGGGCCGCATATATGCGGCCCGCAGCTGTATGGCGGGCGGACGCCTGCGGGAAGGCCGCGGGCCGGGCATGCCCGGCCCCTACCGGTGCATTACGATCAGGAGTATTATCACTATGGACAAACGCAATAAAACTGCTCTGGCTTACCTGCTTGTCGGTGTGGCGGCGGCGGGGCGCGCCCTGCTGGCTGTGCCGGAAAATGCCGCCATACAGGAGGTCTCGCTCACCGTGCTGGCCCTTGTGGGCTATCTGCTGCTGGCCTCCAAAACCAGGCTGCCTACCGTGTTCGGCGCGGCGGGGCTTGTGCTGGAACTGATCCTCTGCGGCAGCCAGACCGGCGGGGCGTGGGCACGGCTGGCCCCGGCGCTGCGCGCGGCAGACCTGTGGCTGTTCTGGGGCGCGGCGCTCGTGCTGGTGCGGCTTGCAGGGCGGCAGCAAAGCAAAATGCCGTACATTGCCGCCGTGCCGCTGGCCGTCTACACCGTCACGCACTTTATCCCGTCGCTGACCTCCGTCGCCGCCGTCAGCTTTGTGGTGTTCAGCGTCGTCATGCTCTGGTTTGCGGCCATTATGATCCGCGCCTACAACGACGCGCGCATAAAAAAATAAGGCGATTTTGCGCAAATCCGTTCCGCGATAAAGTGACAAATACCGCAAACTGTGTTATACTAAATACGATTATAAAAATCCAGCCGGAAGGAAGGCTTTTACTATGATCCCTTTTAACGTACCGCCCTGCGTGGGCGACGAGCTCGACTACGTCAAGCAGGCCATCGACTCTCATAAAATCTGCGGCGACGGCGCCTTTACCAAGCAGTGCAACGCCTGGTTGGAGGAGCGCTTCCACGCCCAGAAGGTCCTGCTGACCACCAGCGGCACTACGGCGCTGGACATGGCCATGCTGCTGTGCGATATTCACCCCGGTGACGAGGTCATTCTGCCCAGCTACACCTTCTCCAGCACCGCCACCGCCGCTGTGCTGGCCGGGGCGAAGCTCGTTTTTGTGGACATCCGCCCCGACACGATGAACATCGACGAGACGAAGATCGAGCAGGCCATCACCGATAAGACGCGGGTCATCATCGCCATGCACTACGCCGGTGTCGCCTGTGAGATGGACACCATCATGGACATTGCCCGCCGCCATGACCTCAAGGTCGTCGAGGACGCGGCGCAGGGCGTTATGAGCAGCTACAAGGGCAAGGCACTGGGCACCATCGGTGATTTCGGCTGCTACTCCTTCCACGAGACAAAGAACTACTCGATGGGCGAGGGCGGCGCACTCGTCATCAACAATCCCGCGTACAATGAGCGCGCGGAGATCCTGCGCGAGAAGGGCACGAACCGCGCCAAGTTCTTCCGCGGTCAGGTGGACAAGTACACATGGGTCGATTTTGGCGACAGCTACCTGCCCAGTGAGCTGAACGCCGCCTATCTGTGGGCGCAGCTGCTCCACGCCGACGAGATCAACGACAACCGCATGGCGACCTGGAACGCCTACCACGATGCCTTCCGGCCACTGGCCGACGCGGGCAGGGTCGAGCTGCCCACCATCCCGGCGGACTGCGTGCACAACGCCCACATGTTCTACCTGAAATGCAGGGATCTGGAGGAGCGCACCGCGCTGATCCGCCACCTGAAGGCAAACGATATTCTGGCCGTGTTCCATTATATCCCGCTGCACTCCGCCCCGGCGGGCAAGAAGTTTGGCCGCTTTGACGGCGCGGACGTCTACACCACCGCCGAGAGCGAGCGCCTCGTCCGCCTGCCGATGTACTACGGCCTGACCGAGGCAGACCGCAATAAGGTCATTGCCAAGGTCCTGGAATTTTATGCGCAGTAAGGCCCTGCCCGGCTGGGCGCACACACTCTGCACCGCTGCCGCCGCGCTGGTGTTCCTGCTGGCGTATGAGCTGGTCGTCTACAGGGTGCCGGTGACGGAGATCTTCCTGCCGGTCAGCTCCTGGAGCGACGAGGTCATCTACAGCAAGCAGTTGGCCGCCGCCGTGCAGTACGGCGGGCCGCAGGGGTACTTCGGCTTCAATGAGTCGCACGCCGCCGTCGGCACCTACGCCGCGTGGGGGCCGGCGGTTTTTCTGGTCTATGCGCTGCCGGGGCTGCTTTTGCGCGGGCAGAATGCCTTTTTGTGGTGCAACCTGCTGTTCGTCGTGCTGGGCTGGACGTTTTTCGCCCGGGCCGCACGGCTTGGCTGGAAGCGCCAGCTGGCCTTTGCCGCGGCGCTGGCCGCCATGAACGCGCCGATCCGCTATGTGTTCTCCGCCATGCAGGAGCCGCTGCACTATGCGCTCATGCTGGCGGTGCTGGGCTGCGGCATTCTGGCGCGGCGGGACAAAAGCCGCGCCGCGTGGGCGGGGCTGTGTGTGCTGTGCGCCGTGGCCACGCTCGTGCGCCCCTATGAGGCCGTGCTCTGGCTGTTCCCGCTGGCGCTGTGCCGGCAGGACCGCCGCCGCATCGCTGTCTGCGTGGCGGGCGGGGCGGTTTCCTTGGGCGGCACACTCGTGCTGATGTCCAAATTCTACGCGCCCTACTTTTTTACCAATGTCGATGTAAGCCCGCTGCAGGAGCTGGCCCGCGGGCAGGTGATCTCCGCCGTCAGGGACATGGCGCACAAGCTGCTGGACGCCCTGCGCACCGTGGCAGAAATGCTGGCCGACCAGCTGGCAAACCGCAGCGGGGGACAGTACCTGCTGTTTTTCCTGCTGCTGGGCGTGACGCTGGTCTGCCTGATCGTGGATGCCCGCGCCGGGCGGCCCGTGTTCTGGAAGGGCTGCGCCGCCGTGACTGCGGTCATCGTCTTTCTGGCGCTGCTGCTGATGTACCGCCCCGTTGAGGGCTCCCGCCATACGCTTGTACTGGATGTGCTGCTGCTGGCGGCGCTCCTTGTGGAGGACGCCCGCCCCGCCGCGGGCACGGCAGCCGCCGCGCTGGTGCTGGCCGCGCTCGGCGTGCTGAATCTGGCGGACGGCTTCACCATGCCGCGCTACAGCGCCGCATGGGACGCCGCGGTGCAGCAAATCGAGGCCGCGCTGACCGAGAGCCGGTCCGCTGTGACGAGCGCCGACCCCTGGGACAGCACCGTGGCCTACGCCTTTGGCGACCCCGTACACTGCGGCCTGCTCTACGGCGTGCCGGACGGCATGGGCATCCAGTTTGACGAGGCCGCCTACCTGACCGACCCGGCCCATGAGATTCATTCCCGCTACGTCCTGACCGCCGCCGACACCCCCACCGCCGCCCGCTTACAAGCCGACGGCTGGACGATGCTGTACGAGAGCGACAGGGGCGTGCTGTACGAACATGGCACAATGTAGGGGCCGGGCATGCCCGGCCCGCGGCCTTCCCACAGGCGTCCGTCCTATAGCTGTGGGCCGATGCAAGCATCGCCCCCCGCACTGTAGGGGCGGATTCCATATCCGCCCGGGCCGTCTGCCCCAAACGCCGATTTTACGTTGTAGAGACTGTAGGGGCGAA
>OGMP01002210.1_pt1 | contig 12614 bp, 10 predicted proteins | sample 1573261 | NCBI WGS metagenome assembly OGMP01 (sample SAMEA2581878, study PRJEB24529) | metagenome | biome: Human gut stool | place: China | collected 2011 | reverse complement strand
CAATGTAAACGAACTCCACATATTCATCCATAGTCGGACTTTTTGCCATGACTGTAACCTCTTTTATGCCTACGGGAGAATAAAATCTCATGTGCAAACTATCTTTCTCCATATTTATCTGCAAAGGTTCGGCTATACGAAATGAGCGCTGATTTGCATTGGCATAGACAGAAGCAGGTTCTTCATCAGTTAGAATCGTATAATAATTTAGAGAAGTGAGTTCATCGGCAAGGTTAGTACCCACATTGTCTTCCGGATGTACAGCCTGTACATGTACGGTAGAATGCTTGGCGGCATCTAAGGTTATCTTTGCATCATACTCCGTGTCAACACTTTCCTTTCGGTGATTTATTGTATTTACTACTACTTGACCGGAAAAACCATCCTTTACGGTAGGGAAAAATAAGAACTGTTTTTGTTCCGATAAAGAGAAGGATGCTATGCTTCGCTGCCCCGAATGGCTGCCGTCTGCATGCAGGGCAGAATAGCTCCTGCTGTCTTCCGAGGGAATAAATTGACAGTCGTGAACCGATTTGCGCACGTAATCGCTTTTGTATTGTACATCGAAAGAAACCATCCCTACAGCTTGGGGAATGCGTATTTCCTCTATCTTGATTTTTCCGTTTATTACCGAGAACTTGTGATTTGTATAATAATATTGGGCTTTCAGAGGCTTCGCCGACGTATTTTCAGGAAAAGACAGCCACGGTGAGGAACTTTTCTCTATTTTATGTATCCGGGCTCCATCCGCTTCATAGTTGCCTTTCATGGCTAATACGAGAAGGCTGTAGGTGCCGGTTTCGAGTCCTTCCACCATAATTGTTGCAGGATCGGGGAATTTAACTTCACGGTCGATGTCAATTTGACCCTCTTTGAGAATATAGGCACAAAGAGTATCGAAAGGTGCGGTCAAATCCACGGTGCGGGTAGCGGAACCCGTATCGTCAAAAGACTCTGCCTTTAAATGAAACAAAACACCCGTGCCGTCATATTCGGATAACGGATAACTATTGTCTTCTATTTCGTCCCGGGTGCAAGAAGCCAAGAACGGCAGAAGAAAGCAGCAAATAAAAATTACTCTTGAGATACGCATAAATAATTCGGTTAAAAATGACCTTTACCACAAATAGGTTCGATTCTCACTTTAGGAAATTCTCCTCAGGCTTTATGCACAAACAGCAAATCTTCAATCATCAGGTCGAGTTCTGCCGGATGGATGCTGTCCTCGTGATAATGGAAGTAATGGCTGAGCAGGGTGCGTACCTGCTTCACGCGCGACTCGGCAGTGTATCCGTGCCACTGCCACACGCCTGCATCGAGTGCATGGCGGATGACGCCTACGGCAGGGGTAATCATGCCCCGCACATCGTCGCCGGGATAAATCTGAATTTTCTCCTGGGGCAGGATAATGGTTACCTCAGGATGGTAAGCACGTACTACGCGCAATGCTTCGGTCCAACGGACGTGCTTGGCTATGACATCACGTGTTTCTTTCTTAGGATTCTTCATTACGGGTTATCAATTATTAAAACTATCAATACTTCTGTTATCTGTCATTCATCTATCTACCGGCTCTCACTCAATATTCATTTGCCGATTATCATTCATCTGCCGGCGTTCACTACTCTATTTTTCCTGCGTGCCTCCATCCGCTTCTCGAAGAACTCGGACACCCATACAGGAAAGCCGAAAACGGCTACGAAAATCGCTAAAAACAGGACGCCTCCGCAAGCGATTCCGTAGCATATCCCTCTGTGTGCAAACAAACAAAAACACGAACAAAGTCGGGACAAACCTTTTTTATTCATAACATAGGGATTGTTTTCGGGGTTCTATTAACTCTGTTATCATTCAAATTCTATCGCCTGATTCTAAATTTCAGACGAGTGGGCTATCAATCAAGGTCGCGTATGCAACGGTAATAATTGCCCGTACGTCTTTTGTCAACCCTTTGAATAGTGCCATTATCATCGTAAGTCACATACGGAAGTGTGGTTCCGTCTCCGCCCGCGTCCGTGCCCGAGCCTCCGGCAACACCCGTCAGGCCCGCCTTCGTCAGTTCCGGCCACAGGATGTAAATCAGCGCTGCTTCCTTGTAGGTGGGCAAGCGCCAGCCACGGCCGTTTTCGTCAAGATTTATACAGCGGGTTACGGCAAACAGCCAAAAGCCGGTGAAGCGTTCTTGCGACAGTTCGAATTTATAATACACTTTATCATCGCTCACCACGGAACTGATATTCGAGGCATTGTTCGTGCCGCGTTTTGTGTTTGTTCCGTCAGTAGCCCGCGCTTTCTTCACCCGGGTATGCGGTATGGCGGAAGCGTCTATGATAATCTTCCCGTCTTCCACCAATACCTCCTGGGCATAGCCCACAGTTGCCGTGAGGCAAACCAGTATCATACATAGCGTTTTTATATTTCTCATAATCATACTTATTACAATTTCATTCCGATATAACCATGTGCTCATTTCCGCACTCTTATCTCAACACCCTGCAACAGCGGACTGCAAAAGTCTGTGATCCCTTGGGCTGCGAATTGCTGTACGCAAAAGGATAAGAATCCCTCATGCCGACCGTTACGTGACTCATGTTCCCTTCTCCCAACTCGGTAGAAGACATAAGCGCGTTATATCCCGCAAACTGATATTCGCTCTGGGGAAGGGAAATAGCCATCAGGAGCAGCTCATTCTGCGACGGCATATACCAATGAATCTCAGAGGGCTCGAGAATACCGTTGCCGTTCAGGTCGCGATTCTTCTCGTGGCAGTAACGGGCTGCGGAAGTCTTGTATATGGGGTGATAAATATTCGCAGTGGGTTCGGGATGATAATAAGGCGCACCGGTAGTCCTTCCGTTATAGGCCGGTATAGCCGCCAGATTGCCGTCCAGCCCGTTGCCAAACATTCTCCGGTACGAATTCGGTCTAACTCCGAAATCAGAAGGCTCATTATCCACCCGCGTAAGATCCTGATACACCGACTCCGTTGTCACGTACCTACCGTTGCGGAATTTATCATAGTTATTAGAGACATATACTTTGAGATAGGGAAATCCCCATTGCATACTGTTTATATTCTGCACCGAAGGGTCGATACCCGGATTCATCGTCATGCGGTACTCCGGATACCTCTCCAGCACCATGCGCTGCTTGACGTCGCTCGGTGTTCCGTCCTGATTGAGAATATACAGCCCGGCATACTGGTTATTATCATCCGTATAGAAAGAGAGATACCCATCCTGGCTGATGGTGAAGTTACGGACTTCCGGCTGACTCTGGTCTCCCCCATCCTTGTAGAACGAGAAGCGTACCGTTGCAGAGCGGAAACCGTTTCTCTCCACAAATTCATCGGCATAGACGTATAGGGTGTGGTTGGCAACCGTAGAGGTATTGCCGAAAGGCAGGTTCGTAATTTTATAGCACATACGGTAGGTGGCATCGGCAAAGGACATCTCATTATCATCCTCCTTACCGTCAGGAATGGTGTTCCAGCCGCCTATGCCTTCTTGAGTCAGTTTCTCCCGGACACTCTGGTGCGGAATGTACTTGGGACGCACGAGTTTACTTTCAGGATTCGAAGCCTGCTGCCAGTCATTGGCGGGCGACGACGACTGCTTCACCTGGTGATACATCAGGTTCAACGGAGAGATTTTGAGCCAGGTAGCATCAAATGACGGATCGGCATAGGTTCTGCCTTGCGAGTCGAGTATCTCCATCGTTCCCGTGCCACCGGCAGCATGCATACGCAGGGCGCGGAAGTCGGGGTGCGCGTCCATTCGCAGGTTGTCACTGTAATCCACGAAGAAATCGCCTGCCTTGGAATCCACGTTTGTATCTATCTTGATATCGTTGATTCCATACACCGTGATGTTGAATGTATAGTGATTCCCGCGAATAATATTGTAATCGCTGTGGTTGTCATTGCCCAGATAGATGTATGCCTTTATCAGTTCGGATTGGGTGCCGGCCCTGTGTATGGCATTAATGACAACGGCAGTGGCGCGTCGGGGTTTGAACCATGCCTTGCCGCGGTGGTCGGTATCGTCCAGAGCCATATCCGGATATTGCTCGTCGGTACCAGGCAGTGACCTTGCCACACGTCCGCCCCTGCGGTTCTCGAAGAGGTAGAGCGTTTGAGAAGCGCTTTTATTCCGGTTGACCTCGAAAGGATAATCCGACGCGGTTGTCAGCCAGTATTCTTCTTTATCAGCACCTCCTTCCGGAGCGGGATTGGCATCTTTACTATCGGGAAAAAGATAGCTGCGTGCCGGAACGTCCTGTACGTCCCATCCAAGAATGGTGACAGCATGTCCATCAGGGGTCGCGTCGGTAACCGTGAGCGTGAGTTTTGCCGCAAGGAATTGAAGCTGTATCGGGTCACTAATAGTATCGGAACCCGGCTGCACGTTTACGTTCTCCACAATGGCAGTCATAATAAGAGCCCCGGTGTCGCTCAGACCGAAGTTCAAGCTGGAAGCCGTTACCATGAATTCACGCAGATCGTTGTAGGAAGTGACGACAGCCAGCCGGTTGTCCAGATCGTCCCTACTGTTAGCCACAAAGCAGAATGTAAGGTTATTGCCCGACCAGGTGTCTATCTGGAGAGCCGAAAGCGCTCCGTCGGACTGTGCCGTGTATTTGCGGTTGGTTACTATCTGGCCGCTGCTGTTGAATACCAGTACGCGCAGGCTGTCCAGCCGATTCTCCACAGCGGCATCGACAGCGCGGGTGTTGGCAGAGGTGCGGGTATTGCCCGCACTGACTGCGCCGTCCATATCGGGCAGCAGCACTCTCAGACTGACACGTGCAGCAATGCCTTCTTCCACACGTGTAGTATCGAACTCATCGCGCATACACCCCGAAAGGAGCAGTGCACCGAGAAAATACAGAATTATTATCTTTTTCATCTAAATCAACTTTTATTTTTAATTTTATCCGGTTGCTACATCATTATATAGCTATCAAAATTCTTTCCATATATCCTGCTTGCCCCAGTCGGTGACGCTGATGTCTACGTTTACAGCTCCCTGAAAGTCTACCAGTACATTGAGCAGCCTGCCTTCCGCCACACGCAGGGGATTACCGTTTCTGTCGGCAATTACGGTGGTTTTCAGCACGTCGCGGTGGTAGATGTCTATCTTGATGTCCGCTTCGGTGGGGAAGATATTGAAAGCAGGGGATACGAATTCGCCGTTGTCATTGAATGCCGCCTGGGGGCGGTAGCTTACTTCCGTGCCGTTGGGCTTGCCGTAGAAATCGAGCTTATCGGTGGTTTTGCGCACGATGTAGTAGAACTCGCCTTCGGTGCTGCCTACATACTCTCTGAGGTGGCGCGCCGTAATGGCTACCCCAGAGACTTTACGGCGCAAGGGGAATTCCTTGGCAGAAGCACCGGCAGCGGAGGTTACATCCATAGTGCCATAGAACAGGTCATCGGGCGAGCCTGCCACGGGTAAGGTTGTCCGGGTTTGGATGAGCGACACGAATGCCGTTTCTAAGTGGTCGCCCTCTTTCAATGCGGGCATCGACTGAGCGCCTTGTTTGCCATTGCCCCACGCCACCAGTGTCAGGTTGTCGTGTCCGGGATAATCCAGGGTCACGGTTTCCGAAAGGAGAACGTTGCGGGTGTCGAGCAATGCTTTACCGGCATCGAATATATAGAGCGTCAGGTCTTTTATAGTCTCATCGCCAAGGCTTCCGCCATCGGCATCGAAAGCCTTTACCTGCAAGGAAAAGCCGGGAGTACTGGGAGTACCGGGATCTGGACGATCGCCTTGGTCGTCCTTGATGCAGCTTGCAGATACAAATGCCATAAAGAACAAGATAGGCAGTATGTGCAGGCAATAATGGAATTTGTTATTCTGCATGAATTGTTTTTTTTAATTGATGGTTAATATTGTTTTTAGTTATTGAATTTTATCAATGGCATGAGTGAAATGAAAGGCGGGCACGGGAAACATACCCGCCTTTCGGTGCAGCTTTAAAGAATAAGATGAATGTCTGCAATCAAATTAATTAAACGTTTTGTTTACGGTTACGGGACTCCATGAGGCTGCCGTTACAGTAATTCTTATTGATGAATTAACCAACGGCTGTTCAGGATCGGTAGTACCACCGCCTTCACCGGCATTTACGTCACCTCTCAAAGTAAGGGTTACAGTGTAATGCTTACCCGGCTCGATGGTGTATCCTGCATCGCCTGCCGAGAACTGAATGGGGTAGTAAATGGTTTCAGCAACGCCGTTTACCGTTTTTTTAGACTGAATGGCAAGAATTGTCGGTTGAGTCGCACCGTTGTTTCCGAAAGTATAGAAATGATTGAATACAACGCCAGCTGTGTTAGCTGAGAAACCGCTTACATTATCTGCCAAGGCAGTAGATGTTGTGACCATGTTTGAATTAAAACCCGGATAAGAGGCATCACCCGAATAGAAAGCGGTTTGAGCAACTTTTTCGGCTGTTGTTCCAAAGAATTTTCCGCTTTTACCTGCATACAGCAATACAACCTTTTCGTCTGCAATCGTAATACTACCACTACCGGTGAGATTGGAACGGTTGTCCTTAACAATAAGTTCAATCTTGGCTGCAACGAAACTTAATGGTACAGTAACCGTACCGCTTGTACCGGAGAAGGTGACATTGCTTGTACCGGACATCCAAAGGTTATTTCTGGTCTGGCTAGCCGTGTTGTTACTGGCCATCAAGTCACCGGCAACGGCCTTAAGTTCAGCTTCCGTTGTTACATTAGCAAAAGGGCTGCTGGCCAATCTACCGACATTTGCCACTACATAAGCAGTCTTGGCAGCAGTTGAACCGTTGGTGATCGTAGCCGCAGCACTGGAAGAACTATAAAAAGGCGGACAGTCCAAACTACCGCCCTCACGGAAAAGGAATACGATGTAGTTGTTAATCGTAACATCGGTTGTAGTAACGCCTATAGCTCTTGACTGCGCTACATTATTACCTTCTCCTTCCACCTTAATGGTGAGAGTAGCCTTTTCGCCCGGAGCATTGCTGCCCAAATCGACAATCTCCTCGTTGGAGCATGAAAACATAGTGAAAGCTGCAAAAGCCACTGCTAATAAATTAATCTTCTTCATTGTTGTTTTAAATAAATAGTTAATAAAATGATATTTAATCGTTTAGTTATAATTTGTGCCGTTTATTGGAATTGCTTTAGATTGCTCTCCGCCTCGGACACACCGGCGGCAGCAGCTTTTTGGAACAAGGCACGCGCTTTTTCGGTGTCGCCCGTCAGCATATAGCACACTCCACGAAGATTGTCCGCCTTGGGATGCGTATTTCCTTGAAGGACATGCAAGGCTTCGGAGTAGCGTTTCCCGTTGAGCAGGTCGATAGCGGTGTTCAGTCCTACAAGTTCGGGGTCGGGCTGTGCCTCAAAGAATACTTTGATATAACCCGCATTACGAAGTTTCGGGAAGAAATGCCGTTTCATATAGTTGTAGGGCCTGCCCTGATTCAACCTCATAAGCAGGCTCAGGCGGCCTACTTTCTTGGCTGCATCCCACACAGGAGTGGTATCTATGATATCCAATATCTGCTGCTTCTCGGGCATTTCGCTGTCGGCAACCAACCTGCGCAGGAAATCCCATGCCACACTGTGATTGCTCACTTCAAAGAAAGAAGCCGAAAGTAAAGTGCGGTTCGTAATGTAATCCGCCAATGCCTGCGCACGCTTACCTGCAATGCGATTGTTCAGGTCTAACGGACCGTCGGGCGAAGCCGAACCTACTACGAGTATCTTGGCTATGCGGGAATTGTCCGATTCGGCAATCTTATTCAGAACAGACAACAAATGATCCAACCTGCTGAGATTGTTTTCGTAATCGGGCTGTATAGCCCATTTGCCCACCGGGAAATAGACAATGAGCGTGGCCTCATCCTTGTAGCGGGCAATATCTTCTTTACTGCCTATACTACCTGTCCACGGTGCGAGGAAACCGTTTTCCTGCGCCAGCTTGTCGGCAACCGTTTCCGTCACGAGTTTCGTCTCGGGTATCACCGGCACAAACAGTTCGGCAGGAGTGGCAAGCGCCACATCTTCTGCCAAGAGCACGGGCGGCAGCATTTCTTCGCTGCAACACCCTTTGCTCTTTGCATCCAAACGCAGGGAAGCGCCATTCATCCATTCCCCGTAGGGAAGGGCGAAGGTATAGGCAACCGTTCCTCCCACCTTGTGGTACGCAGAGACAGATTTCCGCTTTTCTTTCACTCTTTTTTCTCTCCACTCAACAATCTGTGCCATGCGGCTGCCGTACTCCAATGGCGGAAGCACAGCATGCTGCCCGTCTTTCCCATACAGCAACGGGGTAACTCTCAAAATGTAATCCTTAGTCAATCTTTCTACCCTCAGCCTGAAGGATACGTGCACGCTGTCGCCGCTACAGCTGATGTTTACGCCATCTGCCTGCAACCGTGCCCGTTCCTTAGCCGATAAACCGACTGCCTGCATCAGCAGCAGTCCACATAATAGCACACAATATTTCATAATCTTCCGCTTCGCGGTCCGTTACTTTATTATATAGATAAGGGAGATGCCTGCCTTGGTGGGGCCCAGGTAGTTCTTGCTGCCGCTGCCCAGCTCGTCGCCGTAGGTCTTGTACTCGAAGCGGTCGTATCCGAAATGGATGTACCCCACTCCTAACGTGGCTTCCAGGTTCCAGCGCTTGCCCAGCGCCCAGTTGTATCCGTAGCCTATTCCGACTCCCGCCATCCAACCCTGGTAGCGCTTGCTGCCCAACCCGGATGATGAAGGGGTGATGCCGAAGGGAAGCATACCGCCGTAGTTGAACTCTCCGCCCAGCAGGTGCGCTCCGAAGAAGTGACCGGAGAAACCGCTGCACAGCCAATAGCGCGCTTCGGGCTGGAGCATCCAGAGTTTCATCTTCTTATTGTCCGAGAAGCTCCACGGATTGTAGTTGGCAGACATCTCGAGCGTCCAACGGGGAGCTACCTTATACTCTACTCCGAGATTAATGGTAGAGGTGATGTCGTACAACAAATTACTTTTCACTGCAAAACGTTGCGCCGAAGCCGTTCCGGACAGAAGCGCAATAAATAGGGTAATCATGAAAATCGTAAAATTCTTTCGCATATTCTTTTTCGTTTTATTCGTAATCTTTTACTTGTTTATAGAGGTTAATTTTCCTTTTGCTGCTTTTAGAAATTTCATCTGTTTACATAACACAGATTATTAACGTACATTTCATTAGTAATCAAGTAATTAAAAAAGGAAAACCGTTTCAATGCTATCCGGCATGAACGATTTTCCTGAAACAAAAAGAAAAACAAGGATGTATCAGGACTTCGGTCTGATACCATTCTGTCCTTAAAATAGACGCAGTAATGAAGAGTTTCCCCCTTTAAACACCAACAAAAGAAACTCTACATACCGTTATAAATGACAAAATGACAATCAAGCCTTTGCTTCGATACATCCGTTTTTCTGAAACAAAAAATGAAACATGGTGATAAAACAACGAAATTATTAACTTTAAATCGAGTACATAAAATGGAACTGAACTACATTAAAGAACACACCTCGTGCGTGAACTACAAGACCGAGGAAGACGCCGGTTTCGCACTGAAAGAAGCTGCTTTGGGAGAACATTTCGACAACCGGCAACAAGAGATTAAGGCCAACCACCTGATATTTATTTTGTCAGGCGAAGTCAGCATCACCAAAGACAGCAAGGAAGAAACAAGAGTCCGTGCGGGCGAATTCATCTTCATTCCCCTTTCATCCCATTACACGGGCACGGTTATCCAGCCGGGTACATACATCAGTCTGTCATTCTTTCACGATACAATCTCATTGTGCGACAAGCACATGCTTAGTAGCTATTTAGACAAAATCCAGACCACACCCCTGTGCTTCGAACCGCTTTCCGTGCGTGCCCCTCTGGACATGTTCCTGCATCTGCTGGAGTCCTATCTCCAGGCGGGCGTCAACTGCAAGCACCTGCACGAACTCAAGGAGCGCGAGTTGTTCATCATCTTCCGCACAGCCTACACAAAGAGCGAAATAATCCAACTCCTCTACCCTATAATGGGAATCGAGGTAGACTTCAAGGCAGCCGTTCTCCAACACAAAGACCGGGTGCGCAGCAAACAAGAGCTGGCGGAATTGTTGGGCATGAGCGGTTCCGAGCTTCACCGCAAGTTCACGCAAGAGTTTGGAGAAACCGTTCAATCCTGGCTTCAGAAACAAAAAAACAAGGAAATACTATCCCGGCTCAATTACGATTTCATCTCTATAAAAGAGGTGGCATACGAGTTGGGCTTCAGCTCTGCAGCCGGTTTCAACAAGTATTGCAAGAACAATTTCGGCTGCTCGCCCAGCGAATTAAAGCAGGAAATCAAAAAAAAGCAGCAAAAATAGGCATTGATATTCAGCGCTTTGCAATTTTGGATAACAGATTGGTTAATTTGGATAACTGATTGACGGATTCGGATAACGCAATATCCAAAAATATCCTCTACCTTTGCAGTATCAAAGCACAGGGATAAAGTATATATAGCGAAAGCAAGTAGAAAAGTCCGGTTTATTTGAGTCGTTTCTTAGTTTTTATCTGTGTTATGTAGACAGATGAATTTTTCACCTGCATTTTTAATACAATCCGATACGGCATCCGCCACGTTTTCATTGACCTTGTTCAGGGTATCGACCGCAAAGGAATTCAGGTAGATTTGGGTTGTCTTTTCGGACGTATGTCCCAGTCCCTCACTGATTAAGGATATCGGAATACCTTCATTCTTGGCTATGGTGGCCCACGAGTGCCGCGCCACATAAGTGGTGAGCGGAATGCCTATGTTGAGCAATGTGCCCAAGCGTTTGAGGTAACGGTTGACCGTGCCCAAAGAGTAGCGGTATTGCGTGTAGGCATCTCGCGGTGACTGCCCGTGGATATAAGGAAAAATGTACGGGCCGGATGTCCTGTATTTTTCAATAATCTCCTTCATGGCTGGCAGCAGTCCTATCTGCAACCGTTGCCCGGTTTTGCTGCGGGTGTAGAATATCGTGTCGCGCACAATGCCGTCGTGCTTGAGGTGGATTACATCGACGAAGGACATGCCCCGGCAGTAGAAACTGAACATGAACAGGTCGCGCGCCGCTTCCAACTGGGGATACCGCCGCAGGTCGGCCGAAGCGATGAGCGCTATCTCTTCCTTGCTCAACGCCCGTTTCACCGTTTCCTGCCTGCGCACGTTCAGCCCGGCAAAGGGATTTTCGCCACATACCCTGATGCCTTGCTTGCGTGCCTTATTGTACACCGCCCGGAAATTGCTGAGGTACATGTGGATGCTGTTCTCCGAAATGCCGCGCATGCGCAGGTAGTGTATATAGTCCGTGACGAACACATAGTCGATGTCTTTGAAGTTGATTTTCCTCAAACTGCAAAAACGCAACAGCGAGTACAGCCCGCTTGTGTAGGAAGCGGCAGTGCTTTGCTTCCCCTCTTCGAGCAGGGTATCGATGTATTGCAGGATGAATTTATCCACACTCTGGTCGTACTGCTCCTTCCGGTGTTTCAGCATGAGGCGCTCCAGCGTAAAGCCGGGATCGCTTCTCTCCAGCAGACGGTAGTTCCTGACAAGGTCTTCTTTCTCGTTCCTGATAAGACGGTTGACGAGGCTCACTTCCCTACGGGTGAGGATACCCTCGGACGAATAAACCACCCGGTCGGCATCCCGCCGGTAATTCGACTCGTGGACCCGCCACCCCAAAGAGTATTCTTTCTTCTTACGGCAGTACAGCACGCGAATCGCAAGGGAGTAAACTCCCGCTGCGCTCGCTTTACAAGGATGTATGACAACACGAATACTCAACTTTTTCTTCTTGTTTTGTAAGTTCATTTACCAATTAAGCATTACTGCCTGCGTAAAAGTACACATTTTGCACCTAAACACAGAACTTGTTACTAAAATAATGAATAAAAAAATTGTTTTAGCAACAAATGAGAGGGGGGATTGTTTTAATGCCAAGGAAGTATACAGCTTATTATTTTATTAAAGGACCTAATCATTTTATTCTTATGATAAAAAACATGTTTGGAAAAGAAAATATCCGATAAACCCTTCTGCTAAAAAATATTCCCTATCTTTGCGACACTAAAAATGTGTTAAACATGGCGAATGCAGCTTTCAAATATCAGTCGGAAATAGATGTCTTAATCAATGAATATTGATATGAAGACAATAAACGGTTTCAGTATCAATTTTGATTTCAGTAAACTTATTAAAGTTGCTGACTTGATTTACCATGATGGCCCTTTATTGTCTCATTACGTAAGCAACAAGGGAGAAAACTACTTATTCTACTGGGTGGATGTAGATAATGAATATAACAGGTGGGTCGTTATCAGAACCGATATTTTTTCAATACAACAGTATTTAGAAAAGAAAAGTACGCTACATTCCATAATAACACAACCTAATGACGGATTTGTATACACCGTAGATATTGATGATAAGATACATTATCATAACATTAAACTTGTGCCGATTGCCAACTTGCCAGAAGAATACACTCCAACGGAAAATTCTTACTATGCCTTTGAAATCGAAGACAATATTGATTTAGCTGCTATTTC
>OGMP01002204.1_pt1 | contig 12646 bp, 8 predicted proteins | sample 1573261 | NCBI WGS metagenome assembly OGMP01 (sample SAMEA2581878, study PRJEB24529) | metagenome | biome: Human gut stool | place: China | collected 2011 | reverse complement strand
GGCATTTGCCGGTTGCCGCAAGTTAAAGTCCCTGACCCTGCCTGCCAGCGTGCAGACCCTGGGCGAGCGGGTGTTTGCCTATATGGCCTCGGACTTTGTGCTGTACGGTCCTGCTACCGGCGCGCTTGCTGATTATGCGGCGGCCAATAATATTCTTTATAATCATACCCACAGCTTTGCTTTGACTTCTACCGACCCGGCCACCTGCGAGAACGCCGGAAGCAAGACTTATACCTGCACCGCTTGCAGTGCCACCAAGACGGAGACCATACAGCCCTTGGGCCACCACCCGGTGCAGGCGCTGTACCCGGCTGATTTTCAGTATGACGGCTCGGTGATGACCTATTGCATACGCTGCCACTGGGTGCTGGAGGATAGCCGCGCCATTGCCCGTGTCACCGGGCTGAAGCTGTCTGCCACTGCCTATACCTACAACGGCAAGGTGCAAAAACCGTCTGTGACGGTAAAAGACAGCAAGGGCAAAGCCCTGAAGAACGGTACGGATTATACCGTGACTTACCCTAAGGGTATGAAGAATGTGGGCAAATACACCGTGAAAGTGACCCTCAAGGGCAATTACAGCGGTACAAAGAGTCTGTCTTATAATATTAACCCCAAGGGCACAAGTGTGTCTAAAGTGAAAGCCGCCAAAAAAGGCTTTAAGGTGACCTGGAAAAAGCAGGCGACCCAAACCTCCGGGTATCAGGTGCAGTACAGTACCAGCAGCAAGTTTAAGAAAGCCAAGACGGTGACGATCAGCAAGAATAAGACCACTTCTAAGAGTGTCGGTAAGCTGTCCGCCAAGAAGAAGTATTATGTGCGGGTACGCACCTATAAAACCGTAAAAATCGGTGGCAAGAGCGTAAAGCTCTATTCCGGGTGGAGTAAGGCCAAAAGCGTGACCACCAAGAAGTAAGATTATTTTGGCTTTCCAATAGGCGTAGGACGGGGGCTTGCTCCCGCCGAACAATCCCTCCGAATTTGCCTACGGCAAATCAACCTCCCTTTACACAAGGGAGGCTGATTACACACAATACGGCTCCCCTTATTGTAAGGGGAGCTGTCGCATTTTTGCGACTGAGGGGATAAAAGCGGGCAGATACGATTCGCCCCTACCAAACAATAAAAACGCCCTCTGTTTCTTAAGTGAAACAAAGGGCGTTTCCTATTTACCGGTGCATGACTACAAAAGGTCGTTGTACCAAAAGCGATGGTCGTGGGTATTATAAAGGCCGATGCCCGTGGTGTCCTTGCACGCAGCAGTCAGTTCTTGGCTGCTGCGGCTTCTTCTTTGTCCAGCTGTTCGGAGGTCTTGTTGTAGATAAAGTCGATCAGCTGCTTTTTATTCTCCTCTTTATTGATGGCGATGATGGAGTTGCCGTTGATGGTGTCATACCACCAAGTGTCCGGGAAAGGTACCCGGGCCTGGTGGGTGCTGGTGGCGCAGCTGCCGGCCTTGGCCACAAAGCTGCACAGTTCGCTTTTGGTCATATCCGTCTCAATATACGGGGCGGCGTTGCTGGCCATTTTATACAGGGTAAAGGGGTTGGAGGACTTCATTTTCTTAATAATGGCGTTCATCACCGTGCGCTGGCGCTTGGTGCGCACAAAGTCCGTGTCGATCTTACGAATGCGGCAGTAGGCCAGGGCCTGCTTGCCGGTTAGGTTATGCTTGCCGGCCTTTAACTTCACATTGCCGTAGCGCTTGGGGTGGCCGGTGACCTCCTTGGCCTCCGCCTTGGTGACCTCCACTTCTACGCCGCCGATGGCGTCCACCAGTACCTGGAACATCTCAAAATCCGCTACCACATAGTTGTCGATCTTTACGCCGAAGTTGTATTCAATGGTGTCTACCACGCCGCTGTAACCGCCGTACTGGCAGGCGGCGTTCAGCCGTTGACTCATATCCTTGCAAGGGATATACACCCAGGAGTCTCGCAAAAAGGAGGTCATCTTAATGGTGTGGTGCACAGAGTCCACGGAAATCAGCATCATGGTGTCACTGCGGGAGGCGCTGGCCTTGTCTTTGGGTCTGGCGTCTACGCCCAGCAGCAGCACATTCTTTACCCGCGGGTCGCTCTTTAGATTCGATGCTGTCACATATTCATTTTCTTTGTGTGCATTATATGTGATCTTGCCCAGCACGCCGGTGGCGCAGCCTACAAGAATGAAAATCAGCGCCAGCAGCACGCAAAAGATACTTAGCCCCACTTTTGCCTTTTTGCTGCCCTTGCCTTTTTTTGGCGGCTTGCCGTGCTTGTCGGTGGGGGTATGGCTGCGGCCCACGGTGCGGGGATCACGGCTTGTCCGCTCCCGGTGGTGGGCACGCGTGGGCATAGGCGTGTTGCTCCGGTCCGTATAAAAATCTGCCGGGCGCTCACTCTCAAACCGGCGGGGCGGCGCCGGTGGCTCTATGTAACCGTTTGGGTCATAGTCGTTCTTTTGGCTGTACGGTGCCGAGGGGGCGTAGGGATCCGGATAGTCGCAAGGGTTGATCCCGCTTTCGTCCTGCCGGTCGATCACATCCCGCTGCCGACGGTTAAAATCCAGGTCCACTCCCGGGTCCAAATGCCGGTCTTCCTCCGGCACCGTGCGGTCCAGGGCGTCGTTCTCCCGCCGACGGCGGGGGTCAAAGCCTTCCTGTTCAAATCTGGGCATTCCGATTACCTGCCTTTCTTTGCTCCATAGTATTACAAAAAGAACAGAAATGCAAGACCTGTTCTGTAAATTCTTGCCCGGCAGAAAAACAGTTGACATTCCCCGGTGCTATGGATTAAAATGGAGAAGATGAGCCGGGCAGGCAGTTGCGCGCAGGTTACTGCGTGAGGAAAGTCCGAGCAGCACAGAGCAGGATAACGGCTAACGGCCGCCGGGGGCGACCCTAGGGAAAGTGCAACAGAAATAAACCGCCGCTTTTGCGGTAAGGATGGAAAGGCGAGGTAAGAGCTCACCGAGGGGGTGGAGACATTCCCTGCCATGTAAACCCTATCCGCTGCAACATCGACTGAAGGGTTGTTTGCTCGACACCAAACTTCGAAGGATGGCTGGAGCGCACGGGCAACCGTGCGTCGAGATAGATAATTGCCCAAGACAGAACTCGGCTTACGCCCGACTCATCGCATTTTTTGATTTGTATTTGAGGTGTGCCTATGCTGGTGAATATGCGTGATCTGCTGGCGGATGCCCGTGTCGGCGGCTATGCCGTTGGCTCCTTCTCCGTTGCCAATATGGAGATGGTGCTGGGTGTGCTGCAAGCGGCAGAGGAACTGCGCGCTCCGGTGATCCTCCAGATTGCGGAGGTGCGGCTGCGCCAGTCGCCGCTGGAGCTGATCGGTCCCTTGATGGTGGCCGCTGCCCGGCAGGCAAGCGTGCCGGTGGCGGTGCACTTTGACCACGGCAAAACGGAGAAGAAGATCGGCCAGGCGCTGGAGCTGGGCTTTACCTCCGTGATGTTTGACGGCTCTCATCTGCCGCTGGATGAGAATATAGCAGAGACCTGCCGCATTATAGAGATGGCGCGCCCTTACGGTGCTGCCGTGGAGGCGGAGATCGGCTGTGTAGGCGGTTCGGAGGATGGCTCTGAGGAGATCGCTATGCATTGCACGGACCCGGCGGACGCGGTGCGCTTTGAGCAGGGAACCGGGGTGGACGCTCTGGCCATCGCCATTGGTAACGCCCACGGCAATTATAAGGCCACGCCAAAGCTACGGTTCGATATTTTGGCGCAGGTGGCCGAGGATACCCACACGCCCTTGGTGCTTCACGGCGGCACCGGCATTTCGCCGGAGGATTTCCGCCGCTGTGCCCAGACAGGGATCCAAAAGATCAACATTGCCACAGCCACTTTTGACAGCGTGGACCAGACGGTGCGGGGCGCTTACGACGCCGGTGCTATCGGCGGTTACTACGATCTGCAAGGGGCAGAGGTGCAGGGGGCGTATAAGAACGCCCACCGCCACATTTTGATTTTCGGCACAGACGGCAAGGCATAAACCTGTCGCCTGCGCATAAATTTATGGAGAGGGAACTATGAAGTACATTGAATTTGACAGAACCAAACCGCTGGATTTTATCCCCATCGGCCGCATTGCCATTGATTTTAACCCCACGGATATGTATAAGCCGCTGTCCCAGTCGTCTAACTTTAACAAGTATGTAGGCGGCTCTCCGGCCAATATTGCCGTAGGCCTGGCCCGGCTGGGCTGCAAGGTGGGCTTTTGCGGCTGTGTGTCTGCCGACCAGTTTGGGGACTATGTGGTGGAGTATTTCCAAAATGAGGGGATCGACACCTCCCATGTGACCCGAGCCAAGAACGGCGAGTGCATTGGCCTGACTTTTACGGAAATTCTGTCTAAAGAGCAGTCCTCCATCTTAATGTACCGGGATAATGTGGCGGATTTTTGCCTGGCGCCGGAGGATATTGACGAGGCGTATATTGCTTCTGCTAAGGCCATTGTAATCAGCGGTACGGCGCTGGCCAAGTCTCCGTCCAGAGAGGCCTGCTTAAAGGCCATGATGCTGGCCCAGAAAAACAATGTGCGCATTATCTTTGACATCGACTATCGGGCGTACACCTGGCAGTCCAAGGACGAGATCGCTGTGTATTACAGCTTAGTGGCTCGCGGTGCGGATATTATTATGGGCTCTCGTGAGGAATTTGATCTGATGGAGGGCATTGTGGGCGTAAAAGGCTCCGACCCGGAGAGCGCCCGCTACTGGCAGTCCTTTGGCGCGACGATTTGCGTCATTAAGCACGGCAAAGACGGCTCCACCGCCTACACCAACGACGGCAATTATTACTCCATTAAGCCCTTCCCAGCGGTGGTGCTCAAGGGCTTCGGCGGCGGCGACGGCTACGGCTCCGCTTTTCTGTACAGCCTGCTGCAAGGCAAAGAGATGATCGAGTGCCTGGAGTTCGGCTCCGCCTCGGCCTCTATGCTCATCTCCGCCCACAGCTGCTCGGACGCTATGCCCACCGCAGAGGCAGTGGCGGCCTTTATTAAGAAAAGCAAGGAAGAATACGGCGAAATGGTGGCTCGCGCCTGACGAACCGCCACCCGGAATAAAAAACAGACTCGTATGTAGTGATCCTATATACGGGTCTTTTTATTTTCAAATGGGAGGTTCTGCAATGCAGGCATACAGATGGACGGCAGAGCGGGTGCTGCGGGAGCTGAACAGCGCCCCCGGTGGGCTGAGCCGCAAACAGGCGGCTGCCCGGCTGGCAAAACATGGCGAAAACCGGCTGGCGCGGAAAAAGGGCGACAGCCTGTGGCGGCGGTTTATGCTGCAACTATCCGACCCGATGATCCTGGTGCTGCTGGCGGCGGCCGCCGTGTCTGCGGTGCTGTGTGTAGTGCACCGGGAATTCCCGGCGGATGTGCTGATCATTATGACCGTGGTGACGGTGAATGCCGTCTTAGGTGTGGTGCAGGAGAGCAAGGCGGAAAAGGCCATTGCTGCCTTGCAGGAGATGACCCCGGCCACCTCTCGGGTGCTGCGGGGCGGGGCAGAGTGTACCGTGCTCAGCCGCTCTCTGGTGCCCGGCGATGTGGTGCTGCTGTCTGCCGGTGATCGTATTCCCGCAGACTGCCGGGTGCTGGAGAGCATTGGCCTGCGGGTGGAGGAATCCGCCCTTACCGGCGAGTCCCAGCCGGTGGAAAAATCCGCGGCTCCTTTGCCGGATACCGGGCAGGAGTTGCCGCCCTCCGCTTGCAGCAATTTGGTATTTATGGGCGCCAATGTGGTGTACGGCCGCGGGCGTGCTGTGGTGATTGCCACCGGTATGGACATACAAATGGGACGCATTGCCCACGCCCTGAACACCGCCGGACAGAACGCCACGCCTCTGCAAAAGAAATTGACCCAGCTGTCTAAAATTTTGTCCCTGCTGGTGCTGGCCATCTGTGCCGGGATCTTTGCGTTAGATGTAGGGCGCAGCTTACTGGCAGGCGGGCTGACCTTTAGCGGCGCGCTGTCCACCTTTATGGTGGCGGTGTCCCTGGCGGTGGCTGCCATTCCGGAGGGGCTGGCAGCGGTGGTGACGATTGTGCTGTCCATCGGCGTGACCAAAATGAGCCGTCGCCACGCAGTGATCCGGCGACTGACGGCGGTGGAGACCCTGGGCTGTACGCAGGTGATCTGCTCGGACAAAACCGGCACGCTGACTCAAAATAAAATGACCGTTACCGCCCGCACCGGTGTGCCGCCGGAGCAGCTTATGACCGCTATGGCGCTGTGTTCGGACGCCCACCGAGCCAAGGACCGCATAGAGGGTGAACCCACAGAGGTGGCGTTGGTGCAGGACGCGGCAGACCTGGGGTTGGAAAAGGCGGCGCTGGAACGGCAGTACCCCCGGGTGGGTGAACTGCCCTTTGACTCTGCCCGCAAGATGATGACGACGCTCCACCGCACCCCGGAAGGCGTGGTACAGTACACCAAGGGTGCGCCGGATGTGGTACTGAAGCGGTGCACCCACACCTGGCAGCAGGGGAGAGTGATACCCTTGACTGCGGATCTGCGCCGCCGGATCCTGGACGAGAAAAGGCGTATGGCGGACCGGGCGCTGCGGGTGCTTTGCGCTGCAACCAGGCAGTACCCGTCTCTGCCGTCTGCCCGGTCGCCGGAGGCACTGGAACAGGGGCTTTGCTACCTGGGGCTGGTGGGTATGATGGATCCGGTGCGCCCGGAGGCGGTGGAGGCCATTGCCGCTTGTCGCCAAGCGGGCATTCGTCCGGTGATGATCACTGGCGATCATCGGGATACTGCCGCGGCCATTGCCCGGCAGCTGGGGATCTTGGAGCCGGAGGGGGAGGTGCTCACCGGTGCCCAGCTGAGCCAAATGGACGATCGGGCGTTGGACGATGCCGTTGCCCGGTGCAGTGTGTTTGCCCGTGTGCAGCCGGAGCATAAGGTGCGTATTGTAGAGGCCTTTCACCGGCAGGGGGCTGTGACTGCCATGACCGGCGACGGGGTCAACGACGCCCCGGCCATTCAGGCGGCGGATATTGGCGTAGGTATGGGCATGACCGGCACGGATGTGACCAAGAATGTGGCGGATATGGTACTGACGGACGACAACTTTGCTACCATTGTGGCGGCCGTGGAGGAGGGCCGCCGGGTGTATGACAATATCCGCAAGTCTATTCAGTTTTTGCTGTCTTCTAACTTGGCAGAGGTGCTCACCATTTTGGTGGCCACTCTGCTGGGCTTTACCATTTTGGAGCCGGTGCACCTTCTGTGGATCAATTTGATCACCGATTGCTTCCCGGCGCTGGCACTGGGTATGGAGCGGGGCGAGCCGGAGATCATGCGCCGTCGCCCTCGAGATCCAAAGGACGGCATTTTTGCCGGGGGTATGGGCTTCGATGTGGCCTGGCAGGGACTGCTGGTAACGGCGGTGACCCTGCTGGCCTACTTCAGCGGTCTGCTGCTTACCTGCCCGGTACAAATGAACTGGGCGGCACTGGTACGTATTACGGACCCGCTGGCCCATAAAACCGGCATGACCATGGCGTTTTTCACCCTGTCTATGGCGGAGATTTTCCATAGCTTTAATATGCGCTCGCGTCGGGCCAGTTTGTTCTCTATGGGGCAAAACGGCTATTTGTGGGGTGCCATGGCGCTGTCTTTGGTGCTGTCCACGGTGGTGCTGTATGTGCCGGCGTTGGCAGCGGCCTTTGATTTTGTTCCTCTGTCCGGTACAGCCTACGGTGTGTCAATGGCGCTGGCACTGGCGGTGATCCCGGTGGTGGAGCTGGTCAAGGCAGTGCAGCGAGCCGTCCATCGTTAAATCTGCAAAAAAAGTGCGGCAGGCAAGGAAATTTGCCCGCCGCCTTTTTCATTTTAACACTTCCTTTTCCCGCGGTTTTATGCTATGATAAAGGACGGTGATTTGGGTGCAACTTAAAAAGAATGACGAGATTCAACTGAATATAACCGCCCTGACTTCCGAGGGCAGTGCCATCGGGCGCAAGGACGGCGTGCCGGTGTTTTTGCGCGGCGGCGTGCCCGGCGATGTGGTTACGGCGCATATCATTAAAGCCAAAAAGAACTATGCCGTGGCCCGGCTGCAACAGGTGCTGGAGCCATCGCCTCATCGGGTGGAGAGCGACTGCCCGGTGTCCGCCCAGTGCGGCGGCTGTGCCTTTCGCACGGTGGATTATGCAGAAGAACTGCGATTTAAGCAGCAGCGGATCGACGATGCTTTTCAGCGGATCGGCCACCTGGATTTGCAGGTGGAGGGCGTGCTGGCAGCGCCCGATACCGTGCGCTATCGCAATAAAGCCCAGTACCCGGTGCAGCTGCAAGACGGCCGACCGGTAGCCGGTTTTTATGCCTATAAGAGCCACCGTGTGGTGCCCACCGGAGATTGCCTGCTCCAGTGTACGGATTTTTCCGCTGGTGTGGCGGCTTGCCTGCAATGGGCGGAAGAACATCAAATTTCCGTATATAATGAGGAGACCGGAACCGGCCTGCTGCGTCACTTGTATTTCCGCAAGGGCCAGGCTACCGGCCAGGTGCTGGCTTGTATTGTGATCAACGGCACGGATTTGCCCGGCGGGGACGCACTTTGCGCCGCCTTGCGTGCCGCTGTGCCCGATTTGGTGGGCGTGGTGCTAAACAGCAACACCCAGCGCACCAATGTGATTTTGGGTGATCGGGATCGGGTGCTTTGGGGCAAGGGCGAACTGCTGGACAAGCTGTGCGGCAAGACCTTTGCCATCGGCCCCCATGCGTTTTATCAGGTCAACCACGACCAATGTGAACGCTTGTATGCGCTGGCAGGGGATTTTGCCGGTCTGACCGGCGACCAGGTGCTGCTGGATTTGTACTGCGGCGTGGGCACCATTGGCCTGACTTTAGCGGATCGCTGCCGCCGGTTGATCGGCGTGGAGGTGGTTCCTCAGGCGGTGGAAAACGCCCGGGAGAATGCCCGGCGCAACGATATTGAGAATGCAGAATTCCTGTGTGCGGACGCAGCCGGTGCGGCAACGCAGCTGGCGTCCCAGGGCGTGCGCCCGGATGTGGCCATCGTAGACCCACCCCGCAAGGGCTGCGCGCCGGAGGTGTTCGCCGCTATTGATAAAATGAGCATTGAGCGGCTGGTGTATGTGTCCTGCGACCCGGCAACCTTGGCACGGGACTTGGCGCTTTTGGCCACCATGGGCTACACCGCCCGCCGCGCCTGCGGCGTGGACCTGTTCCCTCGCACCCCCCATGTGGAGACCGTGGTGCTGGTGGAGAAAATGGATAAATTTACCGATTGAATATAATTTGAATAAAATGATGTAAATGTAGAACGCAGATTGCTTGACGAAAGGACGAGGTAAATGAAACTGAAAGACGGTATGGTGCTGGGGCATGTGGATGGCGAGGATTTTGCCATTGCTACCGGCAAGGCCATGAAGCACTTTAACGGTGTGATCCACAACAATCCTACGGCGGCATTTTTGTTTGAACTGCTCCAGACGGAGCAGACGGAGGACAGCCTGGTGGAGGCGCTCACGGAGAAGTACGATGTAGACGCAGACACAGCTCGGGCGGATGTGCGTGAAATGCTGGATACCTTGCGGGCTGCCGGGGTGCTGGACTGAGTATGCAGACGATCACCGGAGACCTTTTGCAGGACAGTCTGCTGCACCTGCTCTATTGTGCTTTAAAAGAGGAAAAACCGGCGCTGCCTACGGATTTGAACTGGGAGGCGCTGTTGCAGTTGGCCAATCGCCAGCAGGTATACAACACGGTGCTGCCAGTGCTGGAAAAGGCGGCGGTGCTGCCGCCGGAGCAGCTGCAGCGTTGGAATGACTATCGCTTAACGGAGCTGCAGCGTACCCTGTATGTGAACAGCCAGCGACAAGCCGTTTGTGCGGATTTGGAGGCGCAGAACATTCGTTATATGTTCTTAAAGGGCTTGGTTCTGCGGGCGCTTTATCCCCAGACCATGATGCGCCAAATGAGCGATAATGATATTCTGTTCGACCCCGATCGGCGCGGCGATCTGGCCAAGATCATGCGTGAGCATCAGTTCACCTTAACGGTGGCTACGGACAAGTCAGATGATTACTACAAAGAACCCAACTGCCTGATCGAGTTCCATCGGGAGTTGTTTAACCACGCCGATTTGCAAACTGCCTTTCCGGCGGCGCTGGTGTGGCAACATGCGGTGCCGGACCCGGATCATCCCTGCTGCTACCGTATGTCCCCGGAGGATAATTATCTGTTCACTCTGGGCCATATGTACAAGCACTATATTATGGAGGGCTGCGGCGTTCGATTCCTTTGCGATATGTATTTGCTGCGCGCCAAGCAGCCGCAGATGAATATGCAATATGTGGAGTCTATGGTGGCGAAGATGAGGATCTCCTCCTTCCACCAAACGGTGATCGGTTTGGCGGAGGCTGTGTTTGCCGGCGGCGAACTGACTGACGACGGCCGGCAGCTGTTGAACGATATGTTTTCCGGTACCGTTTACGGCAAGGGCAAGACCATGGCGGAGAAAGTGGACGAGCACGGCGGCAAAGGGCGCTATATTCTCTCTCGCTTGTTTCCCAAAGTATCCATTATGAAAAACACCTACCCGGTGCTGGAAAAATGCCCCGTTTTGCTGCCTTTCTATTATCTTGTACGGTTGTTCAGCCGCCTGCGGCATCGAAAAAAAGAAATTCGCAGCGAGGTTCGCCAGCTAAAGAACAGCAAAGGGGATCGACCGTGATAAACGTACTTTTTGTAGGTCTGGGCGGCTTTGTGGGTGCAATACTGCGCTATCTGCTTGGACTGATCCCGGTGCGCCAAACGCCCTTCCCCATTATCACCCTGTTCATCAATGTGCTGGGCGCCTTTGGAATTGGGCTGCTGGCCGCATTGTGTGAAAGGCATAAAATCAATTCCCAGCCGCTGCTGCTGTTTTTGAAGGTGGGGCTTTGCGGCGGGTTTACCACATTTTCCACCTTCTCGTTGGAGACCTATGACCTGCTGAGCAGCGGGCACACGGCACCGGCGATCTTGTATGCGCTGCTGAGCGTAGGCTTGTGCCTGCTGGCCATCTTCGGGGCCCGGGCGCTGATTCATTGACTTTCGGAGGAAGACCATTGGCTGTAAAGAAAGAGAACATTCGCAATTTTTCCATCATTGCCCACATTGACCACGGCAAGTCCACTTTGGCGGACCGACTGTTGGAGCTGACCAGCTCTGTGCAGCAGCGGGATATGCAGGAGCAAATTCTCGATGATATGGACCTGGAGCGGGAGCGGGGCATTACCATTAAGGCGCATGCAGTGACGCTGGGCTATGACGCCAAAAACGGCGAGCACTACGAGTTTAACTTGATCGACACCCCCGGCCATGTAGACTTTAACTACGAGGTCAGCCGCTCGCTGGCGGCTTGCGAGGGCGCGATCCTGATTGTGGACGCCTCTCAGGGCGTAGAGGCGCAGACCCTTGCCAACACCTACCTGGCTTTGGATCACGACCTGGACATTATGCCGGTGATCAACAAGATCGACCTGCCGGCAGCGGACCCGGAGCGGGTGGCCCAGGAGGTGGAAGAAGTGGTGGGCATTCCCTGTATGGACGCCCCCCGCGTGTCTGCCAAGACCGGGCAGAATGTGGAGGAGGTGCTGGAGCGGATTGTGACGGAGATCCGCCCGCCGGTTGCCAACGACAATGCACCCCTGCGGGCGCTGATCTTTGACTCGGTTTATGACAGCTACCGTGGTGTGATCGTGTATGTGCGCGTCATGGACGGCAAAATCAAGGCCGGCGATACCATGCGTATGATGGCCACCGGTGCCCAGTTTACCGTGGTGGAGGTGGGTCGTATGCGGGCCACTTCCATGGAGAATACCGGCGTGCTCTCCTCCGGCGAGGTAGGCTATATTACTGCGTCCATCAAAACCGTTTCCGACGCCCGGGTGGGCGATACCATCACTTTGGCAAATGCGCCGGCAGCGGAGCCGCTGCCCGGTTACCGCAAGGTGAATCCAATGGTGTTCTGCGGTGTGTACCCGGCAGACGGTGCGGATTATGAGGCCCTGCGAGACGCGCTGGAGAAGCTGCAGCTTAATGACGCGTCCCTAAGCTATGAGCCGGAGACATCCGGCGCCCTGGGCTTTGGCTTTCGCTGCGGCTTTTTGGGTCTCCTGCATTTGGAAATCATTGAGGAGCGCCTGGAGCGAGAGTACAACCTGGATCTGATTACCACCGTGCCCTCGGTGATCTACAAAATCCACATGACCGACGGCACCATGGTGGAGATCGACAATCCCACCAATTACCCGGATCCGTCCCTGATTGACTACTGCGAGGAGCCGTTTGCGGACTGCAATATTTATGTACCCAGCGAGTTTGTGGGCACCATTATGGATATGTGCCAGGATCGGCGGGGGATCTTTAAGAATATGAGCTATATCACCCCGGATCGGGTAGATATTCATTACGAGCTGCCGCTAAATGAAATTATCTATGATTTCTTTGACGCACTCAAATCCCGCACCCGGGGCTACGCTTCCTTTGATTATGAGATCAAGGAATATCGCCGCTCAGATCTGGTAAAGGTGGATGTGCTGCTCAACGGTGACACCATCGACGCGCTGAGCTTTATTATCCACCGGGACAAGGCTTACCAGCGGGGGCGCCGCATTGCGGA
>OGMP01002200.1_pt1 | contig 12663 bp, 12 predicted proteins | sample 1573261 | NCBI WGS metagenome assembly OGMP01 (sample SAMEA2581878, study PRJEB24529) | metagenome | biome: Human gut stool | place: China | collected 2011 | reverse complement strand
GCCGCCGTGATGCTGTTCGAAGCGGTGCGCCAGCGAATCGCCGAATAATTCATCGAACCGTATAATTGACCGAAGACCATGAAAGCGAAACTGGAACGTTACCTGCGCTGGCTCCGCGAGGGGTTTCTGCAGATGCTGCGCCTGCATCCCGTCGAGAGTGCGCTTACTGTATACGCCTGCGCCGGATGCCTGCTCACCTATGAGTTGGATTGGGACCACTCCCTTCCGAAACTGGCCCTCGCGGCGTTGTTTTTCGCCGTCGCGCTGGTCGTCAATAACCTTGCGGGCCGCGGCCCGTGGCGGCGCGTCTACTGGGTAAGCTGGACGCCGATCGTCCCGCTGTCGCTCTGGGGAGGACTCGAAGCGTGGATAGTCTCGGAGCCGGCTTTCCTGACCTTCGGCATACTGGTCCCGCTGGCGCTGCTGATGTGCCGCCGCGCCGTGCACAACGAACGTTTCGTCTGCGATGCGCTTTTGTGGCTGCGGTCGGGCGTGCTGGCGGTGTTTTTCGCCAATGTCGCCCTCGGACTGTTCGGGGCGATTCTCTTCTCCACGACCTATATCTTCGGGCTGGAGGGGGCGTGGATCGACCATGTGTGGACCTATGCGCTGATCGTTTTCGAGACCTTCGCCGTGCCGGTACTCTTCCTGATGATGGCGGACCGCTGGCGGGAAGCCGGGTACGAGAGCAACCGCATTCTCGAAATCCTGCTCAACTACATCGTCGCTCCGGCGCTGCTGATCTATACGGCCATTCTCTACCTCTACATGGCCAAAATCCTCGTTACGTGGTCGCTGCCCGAAGGGGGCGTCGCCTATCTCGTGTTCGGATTCACGCTTTTCGCGCTGGCCGTGAAGGCGCTGCAGTTCCTGATGCGGAAGCGGCTTTACGACTGGTTTTTCGACCGGTTCAGCCTGATCTCGCTGCCGACGCAGCTTCTGTTCTGGGTCGGTGCGATTCGCCGTACGAGCGAATACGGGCTTACCTCGCCGCGTATCTACCTGCTTGTCTGCGGCGGTCTGATGACTCTTTGCGTGGTGCTGTTCCTCTCCCGGCGCGCGGGACGCTATATGTATGTCTGCCTGACGGCTTTCGCGGTCTTCGCGGCGTTCGCTTACGTGCCGTCGCTCGAATCCGAACGGCTGGCCGTGCGCTCGCAGGTCGGCCGCGCTGTCCGCATCGCCGAATCCCTCGGACGGCTCGGCGACGACGGGCGTTTGATCCTGACCCCCGTGCCGCCGGCTGACAGCGTATATCGGGAGGCCTATCACGGACTTTATGAATCGCTGAAGTTCGTCGAGAGGCGCGATACTGCGGTCTTTGCCCGGTTCGGGACCGAACTTGACGAGTTTGCCGCAATATTCCCGGAGCGGATGCGCAGCTACGTGAGGTGGGGTTACGATTACTGCAATTCATATTGCGTCAATAATATCATCGAGCTGGAAGCGCCCGTCAATGCCCGGTTCGAGGTAAATGCCGAATATCCGCATTACTATATGAATCTCCGGGGCTGGAGTGACAGCAGCTATCATTTCGGTGGCGATACGCTCCGGCTGTTTCTGGGCGAGGAGCGTGCCGTGCACCGGATTCCCTGCCGGGAACTGCTCGAACGCCAGCTGAAAGAGAGCGGATTCGAACCCTCCGAAGGGTGCGAGCCGACGTCCGATCAGCTGCTGCGGCTGCTGGACTACCGCGACGACCGTTGCCGGATTCTGTTCGAGAATATCAGGTTGGAACGTACGGATTCGGCCGTTGTGATACAGGGCATGTCGATCAACGCAGTGCTGATGCGATGATTTCGACCGTGACGCATCCCCGGCTGGGCGAGGTGACTCTTTCCCGGACGCGGCGCGCACGCCGCATCTCGATCAGCGTGCGCGGTACGGGGGCCGTGCGGGTCTCTTTTCCGTACGGCGTTTCGGTCCGCAGGGCCATGCAGTTCCTCGACCTGAAGGCCGACTGGGTCGAGCAGGCCCGCGTGCGTATGGCGGCCCGGATGCCTGCGGAACCCCCGCTTCCGCCCGCCGAGGCCAAAGCCCGCATCGAAGAGCTGCGCCGGGCCGCCAAAGCCGATCTTCCGGCGCGTATCGAGCGGCTGTCGCAGCTGACGGGGCTGAAATACGCCAAGCTCACGATTCGGGCTTCGCGTACCAAGTGGGGGAGTTGTTCGGGGCGTAATACCATTTCGCTGAGCCTTTTTCTGATGACCCTGCCCGAACACCTGCGCGATTACGTGATCGTCCACGAACTCTGCCATACCGTCCACCACAACCATTCGCCGCGTTTCCATGCGCTCGTGGACCGCATGGTCGGGGGCAATGAAAAAGCCCTTAACCGTGAGTTAAGGGCTTTCGCAATCCGTTGAGTCTCGGCAGTCCTATTTCTGTCCGAGTATCTCCTTTTCCCCCTTGTAGGTGAACGCCATGAATACGATCGAGAGGAAGCAGGCCGCGATGAGCAGGATAAACGTCCAGTCCCAGCCTGCGGCTTCGGCCACGGAGCCGATCACGATATTGGCCAAAATGGCCGTGCCGAGGAAGTAACCGAAGAATCCGGTCAGTCCGGCGGCCGTTCCCGCCGCGTTTTTCGGAGCGAGGTCGAGCGCCTGCACGCCGATGAGCATTACCGGACCGTAGATGAAAAATCCGATGGCGATCAGCGACATGGTAACGATGAAATAGTTCGACGAGAACTGCCAGTAGAGGAAGATGAATACCGCGACGATCGCCATGAAGAGGATCGTGGGAACGGCGCGCCGTCCGTGGAATACCTTGTCGCTCAGCCAGCCGCAGATCAGCGTGCCGGGAATGGCGGCGAACTCGTAGGCGAAGTAGGCCCAGCCGGCCTGCTTGATGTCGTAACCCTGCGCGTCGCGGAGGTAGGTCGGGGCCCAGTCGAGACATCCGTAGCGTACCATGTAGACGAAAGCGTTGGCGATGGCGATGAACCACAGCAGTTTGTTGTTCAGGACGTATTTGAAGAAGATTTCGCGGGTCGTGAGCACTTCCTCCTGCTTGGCACTGTAATTTTTCGGGTAGTCGTTGCGCCATTTCTCCACCGAGGGAAGGCTGCACGACTGCGGCGTGTCGCGGATGAGCACATAGGCGAGGATGGCGATGAAGATCGCGACGACCGCCGGGAAAAGATAGGTTCCTATCAGGAAATAGAGTTCCGTGTGGCTGCCGCAGAACCATGAGCCGAACCAGATGGCGCCGTAGACGGCCATCGGGCCGACCAAAGCCCCGCCCACGTTGTGGGCGCAGTTCCAGATCGACATCTTCGTGCCGCGCTCCTTGATCGAGAACCAGTGGGTCATGACGCGGCCGCACGGAGGCCAGCCCATTCCGTTGAACCAGCCCACGAGGAAGTTCAGGACCGCCATGATGAAGATGGCCAGCCGCTTGTGTTCCGGGCCGAGCAGCGTAACCGGAACGATCATGAACATCATCGACAGGGCGGCCAGCACCAGTCCCAGCGGCAGAAATACGCGCGCGTTGCTGCGGTCGGAGACGCTTCCCATCAGGAATTTGGACAGGGCGTAGGCCACGGCGTTCATCGCCAGCACGATGCTCAGTTCGCTCTGGTCGAAGCCGAGCAGGGCGAGCTCCGGGATCGCCATCGAGAAATTTTTCCGGACGATGTAGAATCCGGCGTACCCGATGAAGATGCCGAGAAACACCTGCAGACGCATGCGTTTGTATTTCGCATCGACCTTGTCGGCCTCCATTTCCGGTTTATAGGCCGGGGGTTGAAGAATTTTCCACATAATTGACGTGGGGCTCGACGCAGGAACCCGATTGAGTTGAAGTTGGTATTGGTTCATTCATGGCGACGTGCGTCCCTGCGTCGGACCTGCGTCGGGGCGTTCGGCTACGCCCGGTCATTTTCCAAATCCTCCCGAATCCCTCCTCGCGGAGAGGAGAAATTCGGGATTCTTCGGCTTTGTTCCCTATAAAAGTTGTTTCGTTCGTTCGGAACTCCGTTCGGCCTAAGCCTCGGCTTCGCCTGCAAAGATATAAGTTTTCGCCAATTCCGTGAAATCTTTTACCTGCCCGTCGATCCATGCCTGATCGCGTCCGAGTTCCTTGGCCATGAGCTGAGCCACCTTCGGAGCCGCGGCCATCGCTTCGCGGGCGTCGACGAAGAGCAGGCGTACGCGGCGCGAAAGCACGTCTTCGACCGTCATGGCCATCTCTTCGCGCACGGCCCAGAGTACTTCGGCATAGGTGTAGCCGTACTTCGGCGAGAGTTTTTCGCCCAATTCGGGCTGCTGCTTGATAAGCTCCAGAATCTTCGGCTCGTCGCTGCCGTATACGTACATGTGATCCGACAGATCGGGATTCTTGCGGTAACCGTGGATGTGCAGTTTCTTGGTGACGCACTTGCGGGCCGGAAGTTTCGCGACTTCGATCGCCTTGTCCACCGTGTCCTCGGCCATCAGACGGTACGAGGTCCACTTGCCGCCCGTGATCGTAACCAGACCGTTGTCCGATACGATGATCTTGTGGCTGCGCGAAATCTCCTTCGTGTTCTTGCCCTCCTTCTTGGGCGCCGCCAGCGGACGCTGGCCCGCGAATACCGAGAGGATGTCCTTATAGGTCGGCGCCGGGTTCATGTAGAGTCCCGCGGTGCCGAGGATGAAGTCGATCTCCTCCTTCAGCGGACGCGGCTCCTCCTCCGGGGTGGGGCGCACGATGTCGGTCGTTCCGACCACGACCTTGTCGTGCCAAGGCACGGCGAACAGCACGCGGCCGTCCGAGGTCTTGGGAACCATGATTGCGTAGTCGCTCTGCAGGAACTTCATGTCGAGCACGATATGCACGCCCTGACTCGGCGTCACCATTCTGCGGTGCGTCGGGCTGTCCATGTGCATGATGTCGTCCACGAAGCAGCCGGCGGCGTTTACGACGCTGCGCGCTTTGAGCGTGTGCTCCTCGCCGGTGAGGTTGTCCACGAACTTCACGCCTGCGGCGCGGCCCGCCGCGTCATGCACGATGCCCGTGACGGTAGCCTGATTGACGACCGTGCCGCCGTTTTCGACGCAGGTCTGCGCGAGGTTCACGGCCATACGCGAGTCGTCGAACTGTCCGTCGTGGTACACCACGCCGCCTTTCAGTCCCTTCTCGACCGAAGTCGGGATGTATTTCATTACCTTTTTCGCCGAAATGTATTTCGAACGTCCGTAGCCGAAACCGAACGAAAGCATGTCGTAGAAGGTCAGACCGCAGAAATAAAGAAAATTATCCCAATACCTGTAGTTCGAGATCACGAAGGCTTGGTCTTTCACCAGATGGGGGGCGTTCGCCTTCATGCGGCCGCGTTCGCGCAGCGCTTCGAGCACCAGCATGACGTCGCCCTTCTGCAGGTAGCGGACGCCGCCGTGTACGAGCTTGGTACTGCGGCTCGAAGTGCATTTCGCAAAGTCGGTTTTTTCGAGCAGCGCCACGCTCATGCCGCGCGTCGCGGCATCGACGGCGACGCCGAGACCCGTTGCGCCTCCGCCGACCACGACGATATCCCAAACTTTGTCTTTTTCGGATAGTTTTTTGATTTGTGCAAGTCTTTCCATAGTTAGTGAATTTCGTTTCGCAACAAAATTACATATGATTTTTTGTATTTCAAAATAAAATATGTTTTATTTCATAATATTCCGTTTCGATATGCTTCCTTTGCGCAAGAATGGTTATTTCTTCTGCCCGTTCCGGCGGATTTCGAATTATTTTTCTTATCTTGCATTACGAAACGATTAAACTTTACTCACATGAACAAATCCGGCGAAGAGACTATTTTGAGCCTTCCGGAACGTCATAACCGGATTCTTGCGCTGCTTCAGCAGAACGGCTCCATCTCCGTGGCCCAGCTGGCCGAACTGTTCAAGGTCTCGGAGGTCACCATCCGCAAAGACCTCTCCTATCTCGAACAACAGAAAAAATTGTACCGAACTCACGGCAGTGCGATTCTGATCAGTCCCTATATCAGCGACCGCCATGTCAATGAGAAGGAAAAAAAGAACGTCGCGGAGAAGCGGGCCATCGGCGCCAAGGCCGCCAGCCTGATCGCGCAGGACGATTCGATCATCATCGCGTCGGGAACCACCATGGCGTTTCTGGCGCGCGAAATAAAGCCCGTAGGTCACCTGACCGTCATTACGGCGGCGGTGCCCGTCACTTCGATCCTTTCGCAGGACGCCAACATCGACGTGATTCAGCTCGGCGGCATCACCCGCAGCAGTTCGGTGTCGGTCGTAGGGCCTTTCGCCGAACAGATGCTCCGCCACTTCAATTGCAGCAAGCTGTTCGTGGGCGTGGACGGCATCGATCTGGAATTCGGTCTTACGACGACCAACATGCTCGAAGCGACGCTCAACGGGGCGATGATGAACGCCGCCCAGAAAGTGATCGTGCTGGCCGACAGTTCGAAGTTCGGCCGTCGCGGCTTCAGCAAGATCTGCGATCTGGAGGCTGTAGACCGCATCATCACCGACAGCGGCATTCAGCCCCTTTACCTCGAACGGCTCCGCGAGCGCGGAATCGAGGTGATCGTGGTCGATGCATGACGCGGTTTTGGCGGGGGCGCTTCCGTCCGACCGGAGAGCTGTATAATAAAAGCGGCCGTGATTTCACGGCCGCTTTTATTATATATTGTAATTGTTATTTCAGCAGTGCCTGCAGGCGTTCGGGATAGTCGGTGGTGATGTAGTCCACGCCGAGGTCGATGAAGTAGCGCATGTCCTCCTCCGTGTCCACGGTCCAGACGTTGACTTCGAGGCCCTCTTTGTGGGCCTGCTCCACCCACTTGGGATTTTTGCGGAGCACGCTCATCGAGTAGTCGATACCGGTCAGGCCGAGTTTTTTGATGCTGCGGGGAGCCAGATCGCCGTTGAGGTAGAAGATGCGGCCGTCGGGCATCAGTTTCTTGAACGCAAGGCAGGCGTTGATCGAGAAGGCGATGATGTCCGTGCGGTCGAGCAGGTTGTATTTGCGCAGGGCCTTGACGATCTTTTCGGCTGCGAGATCCTCGCGCTTGAGGTCCGAAAGCGACTTCATTTCGAGGATCAGGCGCGTATTGGGCTTGGCGGCTACCAAACGCAGGTAGGCGTCGAGCGTTGGAATGTTTTCGCCGTTGGGGAGCACGATCGAGGTGATCTCCTTGAGCGTCGATTTCTCCATGTTGATGTCGGTGCCCTTGTAGACGCGGTCGTGGTTGACGATCAGCTTGTCGTCGGCCGTGAGCCATACGTCGATTTCCGAGCCGAAAACGCCGACCGAATCGGCCTTCGTGAACGAAGCCAGTGAGTTCTGGGCCGAATTGGGGGCGGTCCAATAGCCGCGGTGCGAAATTACTTTGGGCTGAGCGGCGACCGCGGCGCTTCCCGTGAGGAGCATGGCGGCTGCGAGGATGAGTTTTTTCGTCATATCGTTTGAAATGTTGGTTGAGTGCTTATAAAACGAAACTTTCACAAAGTTAGAAAACATTTCCGGAATAACAAGCTGAAAGCCCTGCAAAGCGTAATTTTTCGTAATGATCGGCCGCTTTGGTCTCTTTCGGGGCATTTTGAAACGAAACTGAAAATGACGAATAGATGGATTTTTCGGACGGAAAATGCTGGAAATTCAGGATTTTTTTCTATCTTCGTATGATGCAGAGACGATTTATTAACTTAAAAAAACTTCAATAACCAATGAAAGAAAAAGTCAGTAAGAAGTTCGGAGAGCTTTACGGCTCCGGAGCTATCCTCTTCGCTTCGCCGGGTCGTATCAACCTGATCGGCGAGCACACGGATTACAACGGGGGCTTCGTTTTCCCCGGCGCCGTCGATAAGGGTATCGTCGCGGCCATCAAGCTCAACGGCACGGACAAGGTGCGCGCCTATGCGCTGGACCTCGGCGAAAGTGCGGAGTTCGGACTGAACGAGGCGGACAAACCCGCCCAGAGCTGGGCCTGCTACATCTTCGGCGTCTGCCGCGAGATTCAGAAGCGCGGCGGCAAGATCGGCGGCTTCGATACGGTATTCGCGGGCGACGTTCCGCTGGGCGCCGGCATGTCTTCGTCGGCGGCGCTCGAATCGACTTACGCTTTTGCGCTGAACGATCTCTACAGCTGCGGGATCGACAAATTCGAGCTGGCGAAGATCGGCCAGTCCACCGAACACAACTACTGCGGCGTGAACTGCGGCATCATGGACCAGTTCGCTTCGGTGTTCGGCAAGAAGGGCAACCTGATCCGTCTGGACTGCCGCTCGCTGGAATATGCCTATTTCCCGTTCGATCCGAAAGGCTACAAACTCGTCCTGCTCGATTCGCGCGTGAAGCACGAGCTGGTGGGGTCACCCTACAACGACCGCCGCGCGTCGTGCGAGCGCGTCGCCAAGATGCTCGGACAGGAGTTCCTGCGCGGAGCTACGATGGAGCAGCTCGACGCCATTAAGGATAAGATTTCCGAAGAGGATTACAAGCGCGCCCGCTATGTGATCGGCGAGGAGAAGCGCGTGCTCGACGTTTGCGAAGCGCTCGAAAAGGGCGATTACGAAACCGTCGGCAAACGCATGTACGAGACCCACTGGGGCATGTCGAAGGACTACGAGGTATCGTGCGAGGAGCTGGACTTCTTGGCGGAGGTCGCCGAGGCGTGCGGCGTCACGGGTTCGCGTATCATGGGCGGCGGCTTCGGCGGCTGCACGATCAATCTTGTGAAAGACGGGCTTTACGACAACTTCATCGCTACGGCCAAAGAGAAGTTCAACGCCAAGTACGGCCATGAACCCAAAGTCTATGAGGTGGTGATCTCCGACGGCTCGCGCCGGTTGGAGTAACTCCCCGAAACCTATCAAGCAAAGGCCCCATCCGAAGATGGGGCCTTTTTATGTCGGTACGATCGTTTTATTCGGGCAGCAGGGACTGCGTGGTCAGTGGATGCTGGATATAAATGGGGTTGGTCAGGGCGATCATGCTGCCGTCCTCGGCGCGGAGTTCGGCCCGGACCCAGAGCGAACGCTCTGGAATGGGGACGACGACGGTGCCCGGCGCGATCGAAGTGTCGGAGAACCATCCCTGCTGGTCCGTCATCCGCAGCCGGCCGGCGGTGTTGCTCCGGAACTCGGCCTGCATCCCGCCGCTGCGGAGCAGGGTGTCGCCGATGTCGGCATGCTGTACGGGCGTCGCCGAATTGCGGACCTGCATGCCGATCTCGACCGAGGCGTCCCGCGCCACGTAGCTGCGGCCTGCGGCGATCGCGTCGATGACCGCCTCGGCGGAAAGCGCTTCGGCGCGGACGACCGTGTGGGGCGAGGCGATGTTGCCGCCGCGGTGGAAGTCGGTCGAAGCGACGGCGAATTTGCGGTTGCCGCCCACGAGCAGGGTATGCCATAATTCTACGGCCCGTTCGTTGGCGGGACTCCATTCACTGTTCCAGACCTCGATGCCGTCCATCGGGGTTACGTCGTACAGGAAGTCGAGGTTGTAGGGGTGGTTGGCGACCAGCAGCCGTCCGGCCTTTCTGGCTTTGGCTACGGCCTTGCGGTAGCGGAGCGTGTCGTTGTGGTGAATCCGGAAGTCGATCCATGCGTGCGGGTCGAGACCGAAGATGTTCCAATGTCCCTGCCCGTAGGTGACTTCCACGCCGTTGATCACGAGGAATTCCGGGTCCTGAACTTCGCCCCAGTGCAGGAGGGCCGAGGTGGTGTTGTGGTCGGTCGAAACGATGCCGTCGAGTCCCGAAGCCTTGCCGAGCGTTATGACTTCGGCCGGCGTCAGCCGTCCGTCCGAGTGGACCGTATGTACGTGGGGTGCGATGCGGTACCAGCCGGGTTTGTCGTTCAATTGCGGGGCTGCGTACGACGGTGCGGGGAGTTTTTTTGCCCGCGGACCTTCCGTAAGAGTGATTTTCAGCGTCCAGTCGGTGGTGCGCCCTGCCGTCGTGGGCATCTGGATGACGGTCCACCGGCCCGGATTGATCCGTCCGGCGAGATAGCCGGGGTGGCCTCCGTTTCGCCGATTTCGAAACTGCGGCGTGCGCCTCCCGACCAGCCGCGGAATCCCGGACCTTCGAATCCGGCTCCCCGCTCGTCGAAGATGCCGAGGTCCAGATTGCCCGGACGCGCTTCGCCCGAACCGAGATGCTGGGTTACGCTGATCTTTACGATGCCTTCGGGTACGGTGAACGAGGTGTAGACCGGAACATAGTATTGTTCGGGAGTAGCCTTGCCTGAGAAGGTGAGTTCATGGGTTTTGGGTGCTTTGCCTGCGCCGAATGCGGCCGCGTGCGGCGTCAGCAGGCCCGATATTGCCAGCAGGAGCGCTGAAATCCGGATACGGGTGTTTGTCATGGGTGGAGCGTTTATGGGACGGATTGTATTGCGATCGTTTATCCGAGGATTTTTTGCAGCAGAATTTCATCGCCGTAGCCGTCCGGCCGCCATAGCCAGTCGCGTTTGACGCCGATTTCTGCGAATCCCGCTTTGGCGAAGAGTCTCCGGCTGGGGGCGTTGTCGGAACCGACGTTGCACCAGAGCTGGTGCAGGTTCAGCACCTCGCGGGCGTAACGGCATGCCGTCTCCACGGCATCCGACGCATAGCCTTTGCCGCGCAGCGCGTCGTCGTGGATCAGGATTCCGATGCCTGCCCGGCGGTTGATCGGGTCCAGCTCGAAAAAGTCGAGCGCCCCGACGGGGATGCCGCCGAGGGTCTCGATGAAGAGCCGCTGCTGGCGGGTCTGAAATATGTCGAACTGCTGTTCCTGAATGAACCGTTCGAGCGTGTGGCGCGAAAAGGGGGCCAGCGTGCCGCTGACGCTCCATACCGCCGTGTCGTTCTCCCAAGCGTACATCAGGTCGATGTCGCCCGGTTCCAAGGCTCTCAGCCGCGTTGTCCGGCCTTCGAGGTTCATCAGATGCCGATGATCTTGTTGCGGATAAGCATCGCCACGCCCCAAGCGTTGGCATTCTCGGTCATCTTCGATACGCGGAATTTGGTATCCTTGTAGACGAGGTTGAGCGAGTATTTGTTGGTCGCCGATTTGAGGGGCAGCATGATATAGTCGCCGGCCGCGGCCATGTTGCCGCCGACGATGACCGTTTCGGGATTGAACGTGTTGATGAGGAAGGCGACGGCCTTGCCGACCTTTTCGCCCGCCTCCTCGATCAGTTCGATCGAAAGGTTGTCGTCGTTCTTCGCCGCGGCGATGATGTCATCGATATGGATGCTCTTCTGCTTGTCGTACTTCTCCTTGAGGATCGTGTTCACGCCTCTTTCGATCAGGTGGCTCATCTTGTCCTCGATGGCGATGCCCGAAACCTCGGTTTCGAGACAGCCTTTTTTGCCGCACGAGCAGATGATTTCGTTGTCGAAGAACGGGATATGGCCGAACTCGCCTGCGAAGCCGCTTTTGCCGTAGTACAGCTGTCCGTCCACGACGATGCCGATGGCCACGCCGCGGCCCATGTGGAGGTAGAGCACGTTGCTCTCGTCCTTCGACTTGCCGCAGGTATACTCCGCGTAGCAGCGGGCGCGGGTGTCGTTTTCGAGCAGGACGCGGATGCCCACGCGCTCTTCGAGCAGGTCGCGCAGCGACTGTTCGCTGGTGGTGAAGTATTTGTAGCTGCGGCCCGTGTCGGGATTCACGCGGCCCGTCATGCAGACGCCGAGTCCCAGAATCTTGCCGCGGTCGATGCCGCAGGTGGCGATGAAGTTTTCGATGTTGGTGCAGATGCGTTCGATGCACTGCGGCCGGTCGAGCAGTTCGAACGTGTAGTCGTACTCCTCCTTGATGATGTTGTTCTGCAGGTCGGTGATCAGGAACGTCATGTTGTCGCGTCCGACGTTCACGCCCGCGAAATAGATAGCCGAGTTGGCGAGACCGAAGATGTTGGGACGGCGTCCGCCGGGGGTCTCTACCTTACCCAGATCCGTGACGATGTTCTCATCGACCAGCTCCTGCACGAGTTTCGTGATTGTCGGCACGCTGATATGCAGCTCTTTGGTCAGCTCCGAAAGCGTGCATTCGCCGTTCACCGCCATGTGGGCGATGATGTTGCGCTTGATGATACTGTTCTTGTGTGAAATACCCTTCAGGGTATCGTCTTCGTGTTTGTTGAAAAATTCGGTGAGTGATGTCATCCGTGCTATCCCATTTTTAACTAAACCTTTGCAAATATAATAAGTATATTTAAAAAACGCAACATGTTTTTAATAAAATTTAATAAATTTTGTTTCAAAAGTTTTTAAACGAAAAGGAACGGTCTGACAATCAGACCGTTCCTTTTACCGTTGCGCCTTTTTATTTTATAGCGTCGATTTCGATTCGACCGTTGCTTCGGGGTTTACTTTCTTGATAAGCCCCTGAAGTACAGTGCCGGGGCCGAGTTCGGTGAATTCCGTCACGCCGTCGGCGAGCATGTTCTTCACGATGTAGGTCCAGCGTACCGGAGCCGTCAGCTGTGCGATCAGGTTCGCCTTGATCTGAGCGGGATCGGTATAGGGTTTTGCGTCCACGTTCTGGTATACGGGGCAGACGGGTGCTTGGAACGGCGCTTCGTTGATCGCCTTCTCCAGCTCCTGCTTGGCAGGCTCCATCAGCGGCGAGTGGAACGCTCCGCCGACGGGCAGGCGCAGGGCGCGGCGCGCCCTGGGGGTTTTGTGTTTTTGGTATAGTCATTTTATCTAGCG
>OGMP01002190.1_pt1 | contig 12709 bp, 10 predicted proteins | sample 1573261 | NCBI WGS metagenome assembly OGMP01 (sample SAMEA2581878, study PRJEB24529) | metagenome | biome: Human gut stool | place: China | collected 2011 | reverse complement strand
TCGTTGCATAATTCTTGTTCGAATAAAATGTGTCAAGTGATATTGACAAAACCAGTGACCACTCCCACAAGTTCTCCGTTATGTTCTTCGACCGACATAAATGCGGAAAACACCTTTCGGTCAACAGAATTGCCTCTATCGTACCAATGCATCAGACCTCGCTCTTTTTCTTCGGGCAAATTGAAATCGCTGATAAAATGATTTATCTCCGATTTGTAAGCAGAAGCTTCATAGGAGGAGATTTTTTCGTATTCCTCATCAGACCAACATTCAGGTACTCTGCTGATCTCAAGGGGACAGTAAAATTTCATTTCCTGCAAATGCGTCTGAATATGATTTTCGTACAACAGCTTTGCGTTTGGAATATACTGAACGTATCTAGCGTAGGATGAGCCTTCAGCTTCGATCAGCAGACCGTCACCCTGTTCCTCATCGTAGATCAGCAGACAATGATAAATATCATCTCTGTCGCAGTACATCAAATCTGTGTTCTCAGCGATCAGGTCATTGTCCTGCAAGGGATGCCTTTTTAAATTATCAAACTCAGCATGAGAAACTGCTATCGCTTTTTCCACCGCACAGGACTTTGTCTTAAATTCTGCCTCTTTGCGAAGCAGGTTAGTGTTGATTATCAATTTTTCATTCATTGACTTTTCCTCCGTTCGTTTTGTTTCCTTTTTATATAGTACATCTGCCACATGGGTATCACGTCCTTTCTTGAGAAATAAAAAAAGGCCGCTTTGTCGTTTATCACATTTCGTGATATTTGACAAAACAGCCTTCTAAACTTTGTGAATGTTTTTTCATAAAAAAAAGCAAGCCGGGAGCGAAATCTGCTCAAAGCTTGCCGTTTTATTTGACAATATTCATTTGTCGAGGGTTCAAATCCTTCCGGTCGGTGAAAATCATGAAAAAGCATCCATGGTTTTACACTAAAAATTTTCGACTGAAAAGCATGAAAAAAGCCCGTAAATACGGGCTTTTAAGGGTGAGCATCCATTTAGTCTCACCAATATGGTGCGGGTGACAGGACTTGAACCTGCACGGTGTTGCCAATAGAACCTAAATCTATCGCGTCTGCCAATTCCGCCACACCCGCGTACAAAACAACATTATTATTTTATCATAAACTCCCTACTTTGTCAAGACTTTTTGCTCAAAAAAAATGCCCGATGCTCAAAACATCGGACTGATTTTTTTTATAATCTCTTAATATTGTCAAGAATTATCAGCTTGTGTGTAAAACCCTCAAGCTTGTTTTTGATATCACCATTCTTTATAAAAAGGAGTGTTGGCAGTGCTGTAATGTCATATCTCTTCGCAAGATCTGGCTGAGAGGTGATATCACACTTAGCTATGATAGCGGTTTTTCCAAGCTCTTCTGCAGCTTCGTTAAGCCCTGCCTCTGTTCTTTTACAGTGAACACAGGTAGGTGAGTAAAATTCTATAACAAGCGGTTTGTCTGCTGATATCAGCTCGTTGTAATTCTGGTTTGTCAGTTCTGTAAGCATTTTTTTATTTCCTCCAATATATATTATATTATTCATATAGCCTTACTATGAATATAGTGATTATATCACTATTTACGCACTTTGTCAAGAGTATTATCAAACATTTCTGTATATCATATTTCTCATATATGTTAGTTATGAATAAAATGTACAACAATAATAAAGTATTCCTATCATATATGTATGATTTCACGAAAATCATTCATAACTATTGACATTTCCATAAAATCATGTATAATAAAAACATACTAATCATATCGACTTGATATGAATTGAAAGTGAGGAGCTTAAATTGTCAAAGATCAATAAGCGAATGCAGCGATGTTGACACTGAAACTATCACAGCAATATATCTTAATTGGAGTTGTCAGCTATGTATATAGAATTAAAAAACATTAATAAAAGCTTTGGCGATTTTAAAGCTTCGGATAACGTAAGTTTTGGTATTGAAAAGGGAAAGCTTATCGGTCTGCTTGGACCGAGCGGCAGCGGTAAAACAACTATCCTGCGTATGCTTGCAGGTTTGGAAAAACAGGATAGCGGCGATATTATTATAGATGGTAAAAATGTCAACAAACTTCCATCAAATGAAAGAGGTATCGGATTTGTTTTTCAAAGCTATGCGCTTTTCCCTTTTATGACAGTTTACGATAATATAGCTTATGGTCTGAAGGTTCAGAAAAAAGATAAGAAGTTTATCAAACAACGTGTGGCTGAGCTTCTTGAACTTGTTGGCTTGCCTGACGTTGGCAAGCGTTATCCTGACCAGCTTAGCGGAGGTCAAAGGCAGCGTATCGCTCTTGCAAGAGCACTAGCACCTCAGCCTGAACTCCTTCTACTTGACGAACCTTTTGCAGCTATCGACGCAAAGGTAAGAAAAGAACTGAGAACATGGCTTCGTGATACTATTGATAAAATAGGCATAACAAGCATTTTCGTTACACACGATCAGGACGAAGCAATAGAGGTCGCAGACGAAATTGTTATCACAAACAAAGGCAGAGTTGAGCAGATAGGCAATCCAGTTGAGATATACCTTGAACCTAAAACTCCTTTTGTTGCTCAGTTTATCGGTCAATCAGCTATTATCGAGGACTACAGCAAGCTCAAAGGCTTTGAAACAGCAGAGGGCAAGACTTCAGCTATAATCAGACCTGAGTTTATCGAGATAAACAAATTTGAAGACAGCGAGTATCACCAGTTTGAAAGCTCAATGGAGGATGCCGTTGTGGAAGAAGTTTCATTCAGAGGAAATGCCTTTGAGGTTAAAGCTTCCATAGACGGTATCTCAGTAACAGGCAGATATCCACTTAATGCTTCCCGCTTAAAAAAAGGTGATAAGGTAAAAGTACTTATCAAGAAGCTTTACACTATTGATGAAAACACGACAAATATTCTCGTAAACAAAGCTCTTGATGACTCAGAGCTGTATTATATTTAGTAAGGAGGACATTAAAGATGAAAAATAATAAAACAAAGTCCTCTGCTATACAGAAGATACTAAAATGTGGCATCATATCATGGGTAGCAATAATTGCCCTTTGGGGAATAGGATCTTTGAAATATGATGAATATTTTCTTCCAAGCCCAAAGGAAACGATCGACAGCATGAAGGAACTTATCAAAGACGGAACTCTTTGGAGTGACATTGTTGCAAGCGTCGGAAGAGTAATAAAAGGCTGGCTACTTTCAATAATTTTTGCTGTTCCTATGGGTCTTATTGTAGGAAATTTCAGACCTGTACGCTGGCTCGTTGAACCTATACTTAGCTTTTTCAGATTTGTGCCTGCTATTGCATTGACGACACTCTTTTTAATGTGGTTCGGAGTAGGCGAAGAATCAAAAGTAGCACTTATTTTCTACGCATCATTCTTTCCCATGTTCGTAAACACTATAGCGGGTGTGGCTTCAACTGATAAGCAGCTTGTGGAAGCAGCTTCCTGTATGGGGGCAAAAAAAGCAAGAGTTTTTTTCACGGTAGTTGTACCATCAGCGGTATCTAATATCTACACTGGAATAAGACTAGGACTTAGCTCAGCTATCATCTGTGTTGTGGCAGCTGAAATGCTGGTCGGCAGTGATGGCCTTGGTTATCTTATAAACAGCTCGAAGCTTTATTACAAAACAAGCTGGGCTTTTGCAGGAATCGTCACACTTGCTGTGATTGGCTTTGCTGCTGACAGAATCCTTCAGTTTATTGGCAAGAAAAAACTTAAACACTTTGACGTAAAATAATTAATTTAACAGGAGAGATTTAAAAATGAACATAAAAAAGATAATCGCAATATTAGCATCGACAGCATTAACAGCAACTCTTCTTGCATCATGCGGTAGTTCATCAAGCGGAAAAACCGCAAAGAAGGTTACCAAAGACGGTAAAGAGCTTAGCGTTTTGAGGGTTGCGAACATGACAGGTCAGCCAGATCAGTATGCCGACTATATCGGTATGGAGCAAGGAATATTTGAGAAATATGGTATATCTCTCGAAACATCAGAATACGCTGCCGGCATTAACACAGTTGACGCTATTGCAACAGGCACAGCAGATACAGGACTTCTTGCAGATTTTGCTGCTGTAAACAGAATTGGAAATACTCTCGATAACACTAATCTTGTGATTTTTTCAGATCTAAGTTCTAGCGTTTCATATAACGGCGGTCTTTTTGTTGCACCAAAATACAAAGATGATCTTGATGCTTTAGATGAAAGTGAAGGATGGATAACTTCTATTGGAACAGTTTCAGAATACTTCAACTGGCAGGCTCAGACTTATTTAGGACTTGACCCGTCAAAGCAGAAAAACGTCAACACAGATTCCATATCAACTCAGATAGCAGTTGCACATAACGGTGAGGCATCAGCCGCTATCGTTACAGGCTCAGCTATAAAAAAATATGAAGCAGAGGGCTGGACTCAGGTCGCATCTGCAAAAGATATAGGGATAAACGTATCTGCTTATCTTATAACATCAAGCGACTTTGCAAAGAACAATACTGAAACTCTTACGAACTATCTTAAAGCACTTGATGAAAGCGTTAAATACATAAATGACAACTTAGATGAGTCGGCTGAAAAAATATCAAAGAAATATGGAATCGAACCAGATGACTTCAAAACAAACTGGGAACAGTACAGTATTAAACTGGGACTTTCTGAGGAAGCTGCATCTCATCTTGATGAAATAAATAAGTGGGCGTATGAGAATGGTAAATATCCAAACAATTACAACATAAGGGAATTTTATTATACAGATGCAGCAAAAAAAGCATTTCCAGATAACGTTACGGCAGACCTGACAAAAGCAGACAAATAAACAAGGAGGAATCAGACATGGGTTATCCAAGCATTTATCCAACAGGAGTTACAATATACAACAAAGAAAAAGCCTACAGCGGCTATACGATCTTCCCGTCCGCTAAAGGTGCTCTGCTCATAGATATGAATGGCAATGAAGTAAAGCTTTGGGCTGGGCTTGGAGGATTTCCTAACAAAATACTCCCAGGCGGATATGTAATGGGCACAACAGGAGCAAGAGGAGGTAAATATGCATATCAGGATCAACTTGATCTTGTTCAGGTAGACTGGGACGGTCATATCGTATGGAAATTCGACAAAACTGAACTTGTTGCCGACCCGGGTAAAGAACCGGTCTATATGGCTAGACAGCACCATGATTTTCAGCGTGAGGGCAGCACTGTGGGTTACTATTATCCAAATGGCGAGCCAAAGACAGACAGCGGCAATACACTTATCCTAACTCACGAGAACCTCTACAACCACGATATTTCAGACAAAAGACTTATCGATGATAAGATCATCGAAGTGGATTGGGAAGGCAATATAATTTGGAGCTGGCGTGCAAGCGACCACTTTGATGAGCTTGGCTTTGACGAGGCCGCAAAGAACGCATTGTTCAGAAACCCTGGTCTTCACGGTGAGGCAGGTGGAGATTGGATGCACATAAACAACTTCTCTACCCTTGGCGAAAATAAGTGGTATGACACAGGCGACAAACGCTTCCACCCGGACAATATCATATTTGACGCAAGAAACTCAAACATACTCGGAATTATCGAGAAATCAACAGGTAAGATAGTATGGCGTGTAGGTCCTAACTTCAACGAAAGCGAAGCCACAAAGAAGCTTGGCTGGATAATTGGTCAGCACCACCTGCACATGATACCAAAGGGACTTCCTGGAGAGGGCGACCTGTTGGTATTCGATAACGGTGGCGAGGGTGGCTACGGCACACCTAACCCTGCTTCCCTCACAGGCGTGAACAATGCACACAGAGATTACTCAAGAGTACTTCAATTCAATCCTGTTACACTTGAAATAACATGGCAGTACACTCCCCTTGAAGCAGGAAATCTGCTTTTTACTGACGCTTCTAAGTTCTATAGCTCATACATCAGCTCTGCACAGCGACTTCCGAACGGAAACACTCTTATTACGGAAGGTTCAGATGGACATCTTCTTGAGGTCACACCTGACCATGAAATAGTTTGGGAATTTGTAAACCCTTATTTCAAGAATTTTGCTGGAACATTCAAAAGCAACATGATCTACAGAGCTTATCGTGTACCATACGAGTGGATACCACAGCTTGAAAAGCCTGTTGAGACCTCTATCGAGCCTATCGACATTACAAAGTTCAGAGTACCGGGTGCTTCTATTGGCGAGGGCACAGGGCTTGTTACAACCGTTGACGGGATCGATCCAACAAAAGGAGTTCCTCTCACAGGTTCAGGAAATGAAGAAGATGATGAAGAACGCATCGACTTCTGTGTTGCTTCTGTAAAGAAAAAAGATCTAGAATAAAATTAATGTACATAAGGCAGCTTCTGTAAAACGAGGCTGCTTTTTTTTAAGAACGCAGAGAGTTTACAAGTCCTTGACAAAAGAAAAGATTAGTGCTATTATATTATGTGATATTGTTATTTATTTATCAATCATGTTTATTAGTAAAGGAAAGTGTAAATATATGTCTAAAGACGGTTCGATATCCGCATCAGTAATAAAACGACTGCCACGTTATTATAGATTTTTAGGTGAGCTTCAAAAAGAGGGACTTGAAAGAATATCTTCAAGGGAGCTTTCTGAGAGAATGAAGCTCACGGCTTCACAAATAAGACAAGACCTTAACTGCTTTGGCGGATTCGGTCAGCAGGGATATGGCTATCACGTTGACGAGCTTAGAATGGAAATAGGCAAGATACTGGGAGTAGACAAGCATTTCAAGACCATACTTATCGGTGCAGGAAACCTTGGTAAAGCTATCGCCACACATATTAACTTTGAAACAAGGGGTTGCAATCTCATTGGCATATTTGATATAAACCCTAAGCTCACTGGTGAAGTGGTAGGAAACATACCGATTCGTCACACTAATGATATAGAAAGCTTTTGCGAAGCAAACTCCCCTGTTGTAGCTGTGCTTTGTATACCGAAGGCAAACACTCAGGCTATTGCAGACCAGCTTGTAAATCTTGGTCTGAAAGCGTTCTGGAATTTTTCACATTATGATCTTAGCATCGACTATGAAAACATAGTTGTGGAAAATGTCCATTTGGGTGACAGCCTGCTTACACTTACATATGCAACAAATATCATCACAAGCACTGATACTGACAACAACGAAGAGATCGAATAAAAAAAATCACACCAGAAAATTCTCTGGTGTGATTTTTTTATATAAAGTATTAGCGAACTGTTTTAACCGCGGCTGTTTCAACAACTGCAGCAAGATGGTCGTTAACCTCTTTGCTCTGATAGTATTCAGCAAAAGACTCAGTTACTTGATCTGCCCATGACTCTGTAGATTGAGTTTTAACATCCTCGGTATTGATTTTTTCAGCACTTCCTGTTTCATCATCAAGAACGTAAAGCTTATCTGATGCGACCTCGGCAGCGACAGTTGCCACCTTTGTCAACACATCGTCATTTTTATCATATATAACAAAAATGTAACAATTCTTTTTGTTCACAGTCTTAGTGCCTGTATAACCATAAAGCCTTTTTGTTTTTTCAGCCAAAGGATATATCTCCTTGCAGACATCTACGACCTGATTAAACGAATCAACAGCCTCATCTGGTATCTTTTCAAGAGTGCTTCTGTCAGGGAGTGAAGTAGTTTCGTCTGGCGCTTCATCAGTAACCTCTGTCTGAGCTGTCGTTACGTCATTATTTGTAAGATTAACATTATTTTCCTCTTTATTATCGGCATTTTTTCCACAAGCCGGGAAAGCAAACATAGTGCAAACTATAGCAACAGCTATCATTAGCTTTTTCATATTGATCCTCCGAATAACCTCTGTAGTCCTAAATCATTATGTCATATTTCAACAGTTTCACATTATATCACATGAAAATTACTCTGTAAAGAGATTATAAAGAATTGTAACAAAATATCCCGATTATGACGAAACTCATAATCGGGATAAATCATTTTTTAGCTATTTGCACAATAAGAGGTTACAAATTTGTTACAACCTGACGAAAAGACTAATCGTAATCTACAACGTCGATCCACTTCATGAGCAGATCCTTCTCCTCTGGTTTGCCCTTAATGAGCTGTGCTGCTGCAACGATCGGCAACCAAGCCTGTACATACTGCTTAGATGTTCCGCTCTTTACGCAATACTTATCAAGATAAGCCTCAGCAAGATCAGGATTGTTAAGGCAGAACAGCAGGTATGTTCTTGCAACGTCAGCAGAAGCATTGCCTTGTCTAGCAGAACCCCAATTGATAACATAAGTACCTTCGTCATTGATGATAACGTTCTTTGGCTCAAAGTTACCATGGCAAAGCTTGATGTGCTTTGGCATTGAATCAAGTCTTGTGAGAAGCTCATACTTCTTTATCTCGTCGATCTGACCAAGAGTCTTGATCTGTCTTGCCATCTTATCTTTCAGCTTTGAAAGAAGTGGCATATACTGAGCGTGTATCTCGCACTGAATGTCGATAAACTGGTTAAGATATGTGTCTTTCTTGTCCGGATTTTCGTCCATAAGCTGCTGAAGAGTCTTACCTTTTATAAAGTCCATTGTAATAGCCCATTTGCCGTCGATAACGGAAACCTCGTGAAGAACAGGCATCTTTATAAAGGAATTGCCAAGTGTTGTTTCAACTCTTGCGTGTGTAAGAGCCGCATACAGACACTTTTCCTTGTATTCAGGCTTCTTATAGATCCTGACTGCCATTCCATCAGATTCATAAACATCATAGATGTCGCTGGATGCTACAAAGTTATCAAGTTTCATAAGTCATATCTCCTTTTATTTTAAAATATGGTATTAAGTCGAGCTTCAGAGTATACATCGATTTTTCAACAGCCTTATTGTGTAAAATTACCTTTACATCTCCGTGCTTTCTATGTATCTCTGTTATGTCTATATTATACTACAGATTTTCTAAATGTCAAGCACTTTTTCGTTATTTTCACAACTGTTTTATTTTTGTTTAGTTTTCATCTTATATTTATTAATCTTTTATCAGGCGGCATATATGATAATTTTTTATCAATCTGATTTCTATTGTGCAATTTGACGGTCATGAATTGTTAATCTATCATAAAACAATGTTCAATATTTATGTATATTGCATAATAAAGCGACGTAAAATATCAAAAAAGCTGTAACTTTATAAGATTGACAAAAAAATAACAATCGTATATAATATAACTAAGATAAAACCCGAGTGGGGGTTATCAAGAGTAAAAAACAATAATTAATTTATTGGAGGTTTATTTTATGGCAAAGAGTGAAGCTAAAACAGTCGGCATCGTCGATACAGAGGAAGCTCTGACTGCTAAGATCGCTGAAGTAAGAGCTGCGCAGGCAATCTTCGCTACCTACACACAGGAGCAGGTAGACAAGATTTTCAAGGCTGCCGCTATCGCTGCTAACAAGGCAAGAATCCCACTTGCAAAGATGGCTGTTGAGGAAACAGGCATGGGTATCGTTGAAGACAAGGTTATCAAGAACAACTATGCTGCTGAGCACATCTACAATAAGTACAAGAATGTTCAGACTTGCGGCGTTTTTGAGGAGAACAAGGCTTACGGCACAATGAGAATTTACGAGCCTATCGGTCTTATCGCTGCTGTTATCCCAACAACAAACCCAACTTCTACTGCTATATTCAAGACTCTTATCTGTCTTAAGACAAGAAATGGTATCATAATCTCACCACACCCAAGAGCAAAGAAGTCAACTATCGCTGCTGCTAAGATCGTTTATGATGCAGCTGTTGCAGCAGGTGCTCCAAAGGGTATCATCGGTTGGATCGATGTTCCTTCTCTTGAACTCACAAACATGATCATGAGAGAGTCTGACACAATCCTCGCTACAGGCGGTCCTGGAATGGTAAAGGCTGCTTATTCATCTGGTACACCAGCTCTCGGTGTTGGTGCCGGTAACGCATCAGCTATCATCGATTCTTCTGCTGATATCGTAAACGCTGTAAACTCTATCATTCATTCTAAGACATTTGATAACGGTATGATCTGTGCTACAGAGCAGACAGTTATCGCTGATAAGACAGTTTACAACGATGTTAAGAAGGAATTCATCAAGAGAGGTTGCTACTTCCTTAATGATGAAGAGGCTGACAAGATAAGAAAGACAATGCTCATCAACGGTGCTCTTAATGCTAAGATCGTTGGTCAGCGTCCTGTAACTATCGCTAAGATGGCTGGCTTTGAAGTTCCAGAGGATACAAAGGTTCTTATTGGTGAAGCTACAAGCACAGCTCCTGAAGAGGCTTTCGGTCACGAAAAGCTCACAACAATCCTTGGTATGTACAAGTCAAAGAACTTTGACGACGCTCTTGACATCGCAGAGGCACTTCTCGTAAACAACGGCGGTCTTGGTCATACTTCAGTTCTTTGGGTAGATAACATAAACGAGAGAGAAAAGCTCAATAAGTTCGCTGCAAGAATGAAGACTTGCCGTCTTATCGTAAACACACCTTCTTCACTCGGCGGTATCGGTGACCTCTACAACTTTGACTTTGCTCCTTCCCTCACACTCGGCTGCGGTTCATGGGGCGGCAACTCAGTTTCTGAGAACGTTGGCGTTAAGCACCTGCTGAACATTAAGACAGTTGTTGAGAGGAGAGAGAATATGCTTTGGTTCAGAGCACCTGAAAAGGTTTATATCAAGAGGGGCTGTATGCCTGTAGCTCTTCAGGAACTCAAGGATGTAATGGGTAAGAAGAGAGCATTCATCGTTACTGACTCATTCCTTTATAAGAATGGCTACACAAAGCCAATCACAGACAAGCTCGATGAAATGGGCATCACATATACAACATTCGCAGATGTTGAGCCTGACCCATCACTTATTTCAGCTCAGAAGGGTGCAGAGGCTATGCGTAAGTTTGAGCCTGACTGCATTATCGCACTCGGCGGCGGTTCAGCAATGGATGCCGGCAAGATTATGTGGGTTCTCTATGAGCATCCGGAAGTTGACTTCCAGGATATGGCTATGCGTTTCTGCGATATCCGTAAGAGAGTTTACACATTCCCGAAGATGGGTGAGAAGGCATACTTCATTGCTATTCCAACATCATCAGGTACAGGTTCTGAGGTTACTCCTTTCGCAGTTATCACAGACCAGAATACAGGCGTTAAGTATCCGCTTGCTGACTATCAGCTTATGCCTAAAATGGCAATCGTTGATGCTAACAACATGATGAGCGGTCCTAAGGGACTTACAGCTGCATCAGGTATCGACGCTGTTTCTCACGCACTTGAGGCTTACGCTTCAATGATGGCTACAGATTTCACAGACGGTCTTGCACTCCGTTCACTCAAGCTTATCTTTGAGTATCTCCCTGCTTGCTATGACAACGGTATGAACGAGCCTGTTGCTCGTGAGAAGGTTGCTCACGCTGCTACAATGGCAGGTATGGCATTCGCTAACGCATTCCTCGGTGTTTGTCACTCAATGGCTCATAAGCTCGGTGCTTTCCATCATGTACCGCACGGTATTGCTAACGCACTTATGCTTGAGCAGGTAATCAGATTCAACTCAGCAGAAGTTCCTGCTAAGATGGGTACATTCCCACAGTATGATCACCCGCACACACTCGCTCGTTATGCTGAAGTAGCTCGTTACCTCGGCCTCGGCGGCAAGAACGATACAGAGAGCGTTGAAAACCTTATCAAGGCTGTTAACGACCTCAAGGCAAGAGTTGGCATCAAGAACTCTATCAAGGATTATGTTCCGGACGAAGAGGACTTCCTCAACCGTCTTGACGCTATGACAGAGCAGGCATTTGATGACCAGTGCACAGGTGCAAACCCAAGATATCCGCTCTTCAAGGAAATCAAGCAGATGTATCTCAACGCATACTATGGTACTCACGAGAAGGTTTGATCCTCTCTCAATAGTACTCCCGTACTGATTTAACGCAGCCGGGCATGGACTTTTAGCCCGTGCCCGGCTTTGTGCTTGTATTCATGGGGCACAATGCTCCTTGATATATAGACTGCCATCACTGGCATGTCATTCTTTTTACAGGAGGATAAAGCTATGTCCGAAAATATTTTAGCTGTCAGACCCGGCAAGACCATCTACCGCGAAGGCAACACACTGGTCAAGGTATTTGACGAGAGCTACGCAAAGCCTGACATACTCAACGAAGCGCTCAATCAGGCGCGTGTAGAGAATATAGGCATTAACGTACCCAAAGTGCTTGAAGTCAAGATGATCGACGGCAAGTGGGCAATCGTTTCTGAGTTCATTGAGGGCAAGACCCTTGCACAGCTCATGCAGGAGAACCCCGCAAAGAAGGACGAGTACCTTGAAATGTTCGTTGACCTTCAGATGCAGGTTCATGCTGCAAAGTGCCCGATGCTCAACAAGCTAAAGGACAAAATGAACCGCAAGATCAGCGAAACCAACCTCGACGCCACCACACGTTATGAGCTGCACACCCGCCTCGAGGGTATGCACGAGCATAAGAAGGTATGCCACGGCGATTTCAACCCATCCAACATTATCGTAAAGGACGACGGCACCGCTTACATCATTGACTGGGCACATGCTACACAGGGCAATGCTTCCGCTGATAGCCATAACAGAAGTCGGATCCAGGAAGTCAACATAGAACTCAACGTTATCTTCACTCTCGGGATCAATGGCATATTTTGCCCATCCGTCTGTTACGAAGCCAACGTTATATTCTGTAC
>OGMP01002186.1_pt1 | contig 12714 bp, 9 predicted proteins | sample 1573261 | NCBI WGS metagenome assembly OGMP01 (sample SAMEA2581878, study PRJEB24529) | metagenome | biome: Human gut stool | place: China | collected 2011 | reverse complement strand
CCTGACGAAAGATTACATGTACGGGATACAGGCCAGCGGGCAACGAGCGGTCAACCAGATTTCCCCAGTCGCGTTGCTTAACATGAATCATACGCTTTCGCTCCTGAGCTTCCAACTGCGAATGACACCGGAAGCAGAAGGCTGCTTCCTACTTCATGCGATACAGATCGGAAACAAAGCCGGCGGTACAGCTCTTTGCTTCAGGGGTAAGATGAACATTAAAACCGGAAATATCGGCGGATGTGCCGGGACAAATGCCTCTACCCGACTAAAACTGAATACTCCGCGCATGTTGAAAAAGATACCGGACGAGCCGCAACAACTAATGGTAATCCCCACATCGCGTATCAGAACAGACGGAGATGTGGAAGTGCTCTTCACCATCAACGAAACGACATTCAAATATAAAATTCCCGCCAATACGAAGTGGGAAAAAGGAAAAAGATATATCTACAACCTTCTTTTCAACGGTAAAGACATCACACTCGAAAATGTAAGTACCAGCGAATGGCTTCCTGTTGAAGGGAATATGGAAAATACTATTCTGTAATGTAAGTTTTATTTTATGTTCGGTTATGTCAGGTGTAACAGCCGAATATCGCCACTCAAAAGACATATGAAAGCGCCCCGCCCATTTTATCCCTTCTCAACTTATCGCCAACAACACACCTCTATTCAAATTTAACCAGGACGGGGCCGCTTTTCATCTCACTTCTCATTTACAAAAATATTTATGCATGATGAACTTGTAACTGAATGTATCATATCCCATGCACTCGTCAAGCTACGGAACCCCCCAATATGTAACTGTTTGAGCACTCACATCTCCTGATACTAGTCTCTTAAATAAACAAGGGCAGTCCATACATTGTGAACTACCCTTGTTTCATTCTATAATCAATAATATTTTCAGGAAAATAATAATTTATCTCTCACTCCGGTCTCTGCCCTTAACGCTCACCAGCTTAGGCCGGAGCAAGCCTGACGGTTAGATCTTGCCTGACGTTCCGGAAGAAGATATGCCGGTTACAGTGTTGCGATCCGATGTTTTAGAAGCGGAGGACGTTGTTTCAGAAGCTATATTTGTAGCAGTCGCAGCAGTTCCTTCTACCTGTTTGTCGACTTCCCAATGGAACGGTTCAAAGGCAGTATTCGGGTCCACCCAAGACGGTTTTTTGGCAGCATAGATAATGAACGGAGCGGCTACCACCACGATAGCGCCGATAATCAGCACGGCAAACCAAACGGTATTGTTACCTGTAGAAATTTGACTGGGCGGAATAAAACTCAGTACGAAGGCAAGCAATGAACCGCAAAAACCAAGGCCGCCGATAAACCACATCAGACCGTTGCCACTCTTACCGATACGGAACGGACGACCGGCTTTCTTCATCCGATAACGCAATGCGATTGCACCAGAGAACATCAGCATATACATAATCAGATAAAGGATAACTGTCAACTGTGACAAAATCTGATAGAAACTTTGTACGGAAGGCATAACCACGAACAACAAGCTCAGGAATGTAACAGCCAAGCCCTGAACCAGCAGGATATTTTTCTGCACACCCAACTTATTTGTTTTCTGGAAGAACGGAGGCAGATAACCGGCTTTGCCAACGGCAAAGATACCTTTTGACGGACCGGCAACCCATGTCAATACACCTGCCAGCACCCCGAATGCCAGAGCAATGGCGATGATGGGTGACAGCCAGGAGGCACGGATGTAATGGAAATAGTTATCGAAGCCTACAAGCAGACTCTGTGTCAGACTGATGTCTTTGGCCGGGATGATGATGCCCAGTGAGAAAGTACCGAGCACGAAGATGATAACCGTAATGGCCGCACCGATGAACACTGCCTTCGGATAATTCTTGGAGGGATTGTTCACGTCTTTTACGTGGATACCGCCCATTTCCATACCGGCATAGAAGAGGAAGATACTGGCAGCAAGCACCACGTTGTCGAAGTTCGTCAAGTCGGGGAAGAAGCTGCTGTGGAAGTCCAGGTTGGAGTGTCCGCCGGTGGCAAGGTAGATGATACCCAAGATAATCAGCAGTGCGGCAGGAATAATGGTCCCGACCAGGCCGCCGACCTTTGCCACTTTACCTACCCAGCTCATACCCTTCATGGAGATGAACGTGGCTAGCCAGTAGATGATGAGGACAACGACGAGCGAGTAATACTTGTTGTTGGCCAGTGACATGTCGTGTACGTCGTTCATGCCGATGAAAGCAATGGATACGGCACCGAATGTCAATACGGTAGGATACCAGATTGTACTTTCAATCCATTGTACCCAGATGGCAAGGAAGCCCAGTTTTTTTCCGTAGGCTTCGCCCACCCAGCGGAACACACCGCCTTGCTTGTCTTGAAACATGGCAGCCAGTTCCGCGGCGACAAGTGACGTCGGAATCAGAAAAACAATGGCTGCAAATAAGTAGTAGAAGGCCGAACTCATTCCGTACACGGCCTCGGCAGGAAGTCCACGTAGGGATACTACTGCCGTCACATTCATGATTGCCAGGGTAAATACACCCAGCTTCACTGTTTGTTTAATATTTGCCATAAGTTAAGGTTTTAGATGAAAAATATATTCAAAATCAGCGTCTATAACAACACTTGGGGAGAGTTGTTCCCAACGGATAAGTGAAAGTTCCGGTTTTAACTATTCAGGAAGCGTCGGCTTTGGGCGCGGGCTTCTGTGCAACTTTCTTGTAGAACTCTTCTTTTTCCTTATTGCGCCGTTCGACCAGGCTCGTTACATACACTGTAAAGATAGGGAACATCATCATGCCCAGCGCAGCCAGCAGTACGGACAGTACCCGTCCGGTGGGAGTGACTGCTATGATATTGGAACCCACCGTCGTCACATCCATAAATGCCCACCATAAGGCGTCTCCATATCCTTTAACTAAAGGATTGGGACCATGCTCCATGACATAAAAGGCCAGACTGGAAAAATAGACAGTGGCCAGCAACATGGTAAGGTAGGAAACGAACAGTCCCGATGCGCGGTTGTACGTCAGCCAACCCACCACGATAGCCATGGCGTAACCACCCCGCACCAATGGGATGAAACGCAGCATATAGGTTATCTCGGGTGAGAAAGTCCATCCCATATAGGCAATGATGTTTTGATAGGGTATAGCTACCAGCAGGAAAATGAAATGCGTGGCCACGTAGTGACCCTTCTTCTCTGCCAGGAACCATTCCAATACAAAATCTGCCAGGAACAGGGCGCATATCCACAACTGTACTTTCATGTAGACCGACTGTTCGTAAAAGGGGATCCCCTTGAACGTGTCGACAGAGATGCTGATAACTAAAAATAGCGACAGTATCAATATAATGACATGCAGTATGCCATAGATACCTTTTTCCCGCAATACAAATTCTGATAGAGCCATTTTCATGATGAAGTCCATTATAAAGTCATAAGTTATGAGTTATAAGTCATTTGCTGATTACGGTGCCTACCAACAAATAACTCATAACCTATAACTCATAACTAAAAAGAGAAACTTATTCTGTAATCGTTACGTTATCACCGTTGAATACACCCAGGCCGAGCTTGTTCATGATGAACTTGATTGCCGATTGGGCCTTTACGGAGTTTCCCGCTTCGTCTAGGGGAGGAGCGAAGGCCGATACTCCCATGACACCGGGCAATACGGCCATTACACCACCGCCTACACCGCTTTTGGCCGGTATGCCGGCGGTGTACATCCAGTCGCCCGAATGCTCGTAGAAGCCTACGGTAGAAATCATCGACGTGATTTTCGGTGCCAGGCTGGCTTCGAACACCGTTTGTTTGGTGACGGGGTTCACACCGTTATTGGCGATGGTTCCTGCGGCAATGCCCAGTTGCTGGGCCGTGATGCCGAGAGAACACTGGCGAGTATAGAGGTCGAGAGCCATGTCCGGATTATCGTAGATGCGGTTGTAGTTTTTCAGCAGCCAGGCAATGGAGCGGTTGTTGAAGTTGGTAGCCGTTTCCGATTTGTACAGTTCGTCGATGAGTTGTGGGGCGGAGCCGCACAGCTCAGTGACATTCTGTACAATGGCATCCCATTTCTTGTCGGAGTTTCCCACTGGCTGTACCATGGAACAGGCGGAAATGGCACCGGCATTTACCAATGGAGTGGAAGGGTGGTCGTTTTCCAGCAAGATGGCGATGATGGAGTTGAACGGTAGTCCCGTGGCATCGGCACCTATCATGTCCAGCACTTTCTGCGCACCGTATTGGCGCAGGATAAGGATGGCTGTGTGTACCTTCGAGACGGACTCTATACCGAAACGATAGTCTGTGTCACCTATATTGATGGTCTGCCCGTTCATCAGGCAGATGCTGAGTCCGAATAGTTTGGAGTCTATGTTGGCAAGGTAGGGAATATAATCCGCATTCTTGCCTCCTGTGCTGCCCTTCACCTCATTGTAGGCTTCTTGGGCAACCTCCTTTATTTGTGAAATTGATATTTTCTTTTCCATAAACACGTTGTGATGTACGATTAGACGATGTACGATTTACGATTGAAATTACTCCTTTAAACGTAGTCCGTATCAAGAGAAACTCTAATCGTACATCGTAAATCGTTTAATCGTAAATTAATTTATTTTTTATGAGTACGGCATCCGTGGTTGAATATTTTGGTTTCCACCGGCAGGTTCTTTTCCTGTGCCATACGGGTAGGAGTCGGGTAATCCAGTTTCTCCAGCTCCGTGATGGCATTCTTGATGTCACCCAACAGCATGTCTGCCATGTCGCGGCTGAATCCCTGGCGGACAACGACACGCATAACGACGTAGTCTTCCAGTTTTGAAGGCAGTGTATAGGCGGGTACCATCCAGCCGTGCTGTGACAACTTGTCCTGCAGGTCATACAGAGTCCATTTGGCAGCTCTTGCATATTCCGGTTTCAAGTACCAGATGAACAGTGGGTTCACAACTTCGTCGGAATAGTTTACGAACGGAGCCATCTTGCCGATTTCGTCATGGATATACTTGGCGATGGTCAGAGAGTTGTACTGTACTTCTTTGTAACCCTGGAATCCCAAACGGATGAACTGGTAATATTGACCCAGAATCTGTGCGGCAGGACGGGAGAAGTTCAGGCCTACCTGAGTAATGTTGGCACCGAGGTAGTTTACGCTGAATGACATTTCTTCGGGCAGATATTCTTTGCCTTTCCAGCAAACCCAGCCCAGACCCGGATAAACCAGACCGAATTTGTGTCCGCTGACGCTGATGGAGAGTACCCACTTCAGACGGAAGTCCCATTTCTTTTCAGGATAGAGGAACGGGAGGATGAAACCACCGCTGGCGGCATCTACGTGGATAGGAATGTCGTAGCCGGTCTTCGCATTGTAGGCATCGAGGGCTTTGTCGAGGGCTTCGACGTCATCGTTCAGTCCTGTCCATGTAACGCCTTGGATAGGCACGATACAGATGGTGTTCTCATCACACATCTTCAAGGCTTCTTCGGGGTCGAGCGTGGTCTTGTCCAGTGTCAAAGGCACTTCACGCATTTCAATCTGCCACAATTGGGCGAATTTTTCCCATACCACCTGGAAACCGGTTGAAATAACGAAGTTGGGTTTGTCGAACGGTTTGCCTTGTGCCTGACGTTTCTTGCGCCAGCGCAACCAGGCTGCCACACCACCCAGCATACATGCCTCCGAGGAACCGATGGCAAGTGCGCCGGTTTTCCAGGTTTCTTTTTCAGGAGAGTTCCAGAGGTTGGCCACGATGTTGATACATTTACCGTTCATTACGGCGATGCGCGGATATTCGGTCTCGTCAATGTAGTTGATGTTGATGGCTTCGTTCATCAGCTTGGTTGCATATTCGTCCATATAGGTAGTGACGAATGTAGCCAGATTCAAGCGAGGCTGCGTTTGGGCGAAGGTCTCGTCTTTCACCATCTGATAGGCGATTTCCGGGGTAGTAGGTCCGTCGGGAATCTTTTCTACGGGTGAGGGTTGTAACATACGGTTTGAACCGAATACTTCAGTTTTTGCATCTCCTTTTCTGAAATTCAAATCTTCCATATTAATAAGTTTTTTAAAGGTTTAGGCGGCGGGGCTTTTCCCCGTCGAATTTCCCACAACAACGGGGTTTGCGGATGAAAGTTCCGGGGTTTTGCATTATTTGGCGTTTATTAAAGGGCAGCGTAGTAAAATCTTAAAAAACGAACATTCTGAAGGTAGGTTTGTTGTTCCCACATTATTCATTTAATTAATATACTACTATATGAAAATCAATACCGGAAGGGGTACAATCCCCCTTATCACGCTTGTCGGCATTTGGTCAGTCTCTGCATTGACTTCCTTGCCGGGATTGGCCGTATCACCTATTTTGGGACAACTTACTACCATTTTTCCACATGCCACAGAACTGGATATACAGATGCTTACCTCCCTGCCTTCGCTGCTGATAATTCCTTTTGTGCTGTTGGCGGGCAAGCTGGCCGAGAAACGTGACTTTGTGCGTCTGCTGAAAGCGGGGCTTTGGATGTTTGCCACCAGTGGGGTACTTTATCTTTTTTCGGATAAAATGTGGCAGTTGATGGTGGTCAGCGCTTTGCTTGGCATCGGTTCGGGGGTGATTATTCCGTTGTCCACCGGTCTGGTTTCACGCTATTTCACGGGGGAATATCGGGTGAAGCAGTTTGGTTACAGTTCTGCCATTACCAATGTGACGCTGGTTGTGGCAACGGCGGTGACTGGGTATCTGGCAGAGGTAAACTGGCACTTGCCTTTCGTGGTATACCTGCTTCCGTTGGTTTCTCTGCTGCTTGTCGGATATTTGAAGGGGGATACCGGTCAGCCGCAGATAGCAGAAGATACAGCTGCCGTTGTTCCGGAGGAATCCAAGCGTGCGATTTCCGGTAAATACGGCATCCATGTCCGCCATCTGCTACAGTTGATGCTGTTTTATGGCGTCACTACGTATGTAGTGCTGGCGGTTACTTTTGACTTGCCTTTTTTGATGGAGGCACATCACTTCTCCAGCGGAAATTCCGGATTGATGATTTCCTTATTCTTCCTGGCCATTATGGCTCCGGGCTTCTTCCTGGGGCATATCGTGAAGTGGATGGGAAAAAATACGAAATTTTACAGTCTTTTGTCCATTGCAGCGGGTTTGCTCTTGATATGGATTTCGCCTAAAGAATGGCTGATAATACCGGGATGTATGTTGGTTGGTTTGGGATATGGTGTCATTCAACCGCTGATTTATGACGAGACAGTAGATACGGCCATACCGGAAAAAACAACCTTGGCACTGGCCTTTGTAATGGTGATGAATTATCTGGCGATTCTATTGTCCCCGTTCATTACAGACTTCTTTCAGACCTTGTTCCACACTAGTTCCAAGGAATTCCCGTTTATTTTCAATCTCTGCATCACACTGCTCGCCATGTGGTGGGAGTATGCGAGGAGGAAGGATTCTTTGTTGGGGAAGTTATGAGTTATAACTTATAACTCATAACTCATAACTTATAACTCAATCGCCTCATATTTCAGCCCGAAGACGTCGGCTACAGCTTTGTATGTTACCTTGCCTTCCACTACGTTCAATCCTAGCGCCAGAGCCGGATCGTCCTTGCAGGCTTGTCTCCAGCCTTTGCATGCCAGGGCTACGGTGTAGGGCAGGGTGGCATTTGTCAGTGCCATGGTGGAGGTGAAGGGTACGGCGCCGGGGATATTGGCAACGGCGTAGTGTACAATTCCGTCCACAATGTAGGTAGGGTCGCTGTGCGTGGTGGGGTGGGAGGTTTCGAAACATCCGCCTTGGTCGATGGCAACGTCTACGAGTACGGTGCCGGGCTTCATCATTTTCAGCATTTCTTTGGTGATGAGATGAGGCGCTTTGTCACCGGGGATAAGGACAGACCCTATTACGAGGTCTATTGTAGGTAATTCCATTTTGATATTGTGAAGGGAAGAATAGAGTGTTTTTACATTCTTGGGCATCACTTCACTGAGGTAGCGCAGGCGGGGAAGGTTGATGTCGGCAATCAGTACCTCGGCACCCATTCCGGCAGCTATTTGTGCGGCATTGGTGCCCACAATGCCGCCGCCCAGGATAAGTACGCGTGCGGGGCGTACACCCGTCACGCCACCCATCAGTTTCCCTTTGCCGCCTTGGGGTTTTTCGAGGAAGCGTGCTCCTACCTGGGTGGCCATGCGTCCCGCCACTTCGCTCATGGGGGTAAGCAGCGGAAGTGAGCGGTCTTCTTTCTCTACCGTTTCGTAGGCGATGCAGACGGCGCCGCTTGCTATCATGGCTTCGGTCAGCAATTTATCGGCAGCGAAGTGGAAATAGGTGAATACCACTTGTCCCTTTTTTATCAGTTTGTACTCCGGTGCGATGGGCTCCTTTACCTTGACAATCATGTCGGCTATGGCATACGTGTCTTCAATGGTTGGCAACATTTGTGCACCTACGGCGATGTAATCATCGTCAGAGAAACCGCTGTTTGCGCCTGCAGAGGCTTGTACATACACCGTATGACCGCGTTTCACCAACTCGGCTACTCCGGCAGGGGTCATTCCTACACGGTTCTCGTTGTTCTTGATTTCTTTAGGTACTCCGATAATCATAACCTTAAAGTTTTTATTGAGGGGTTAAACATGGCGCAAGATACAAAAATGGAGGGTACAGTGTCTCCGTACCCTCCATGTTTAAGAACAGTTTTCGTTCTCGGTTATTCATTCTTCATCGTTCATTGTCCATCAGTTTCCAATGTCCATGCCTGCATCCCCTTCTATTTCATCTGTGTCCCATGCGGCGATGGTAATCCCTTTCAGCGTCAGCCCGGCCTTGTTCAGGCTGAGGTCGAAGTTGTAGGTTTTGTTGGCCTCGGTAGTGAGGTTTTCGCTGGAACTCATAGCCAGATAGTAGGTGTAGGTGTTGCTGCCGGAGGTGACTTTTACGAATTGGGAGCTATTGGTGAATGCCTGACCCGGCAGCACGATGGCGCGGTAGGTGGTGGCACCTGCAACGCTGTGGGCGTAGGTGGTGATGGAGGTGGTAGATGCAGCTGCAGCGTCGGTGGCAGCGGCATCATTAGCCTTTGTTACTTTGCCGTCTGCCAGATTCCACGTGCCGCTGAGGGCGAAGCCTGCGGAGCAGAGCAGTTCTACCTTGTCGATGGCGGGCAGGGAGGAGTAGCCGTTTCCTGCGGAGAGGGTGACGGTGATTTGGCTCATGCAGTGCTTCATGCTGATGCTTGCGTTGTTCGTTGCCACGGTGGTGCATTTGCCCCACAGCAGGTCGGAGGCTTCGTAGTCGGCGGCGGCGGTGCTGCTGTTGTTCTGGTCGGGCTTGATGCTGACGTTGGGCACGGTGTAGGTGTCGGTGGCGGTGTTGGTATAGGGATAGTAGGCGTAGAGGGTGTGCTGGTCGGTGACGTTCTGCCAGTAGAGGGGTTCGTCGGTGAAGCTGCCGTTTACCCATTTGGTGTTCTTGGGGTCGAGGGAGGCGCTGATGGGGGATTCATCGTTGGCACCCGTTTTGTGGGCGATGTAGAGGCCCAGTGCGTCGTCATCATCGAACTCGGTGGCGCCGATGGCGGCGCGGCTGATGGGGATATTGGTGCCGGTGGTGGTGAGCGAGAGCTTCACGTTGATGGGCTTGGTGATGTCCACTGTCTGGTCTGAATCGTTGTTACAGGCGGTGACCAGCAGGCCGAGGGTGGCTGCGAGGAGCAGCGTTTGGATACTTCTTGTTTTCATATTTGGTCTATTTATTTGTTGTTAATAATAAGTTACTTATCGGTTACTTTTGTGTAATTCTCGGGGTTTGTCAGCTCCGTAATGGTGGCTTCGGCAAGTGAAGGGCTTCCCTTGTAGTTATAGTATATGTTCGCCCAAGTCATCTTTCCCCAGGTGCGGCACTGGGTGATTTGATCGTCCTCGAGTGCGGTAACTCCGGTGAGGAAGAGGTTCTCGGGGGAGAAATTATAATTTCCGAGACCGTTTTGGGTGTCGTAGGTGGGGAGAGCGAAGCTGTTTTCGGTACCGGTGCCGCTAAGGACGATGCTCTTCAGGCCGGTGCAACCAAAGAAAGCATCTTCTCTGATGTCGGTGACTTGTGGCAGGTAGATGCTTGCCAGTTTCCCGCATCCGACGAAAGCTCCGATTCCTATATTGGTGACTTTTGGCAGGTCAATGCTTGCCAGGGCGGTGCAATCCTGGAAGGCTCTTTCTCCGATTCCGATGGCTTGTGGCAGGTCGATACTTGTCAGGCCGGTGCAACTCCAAAAAGCACTGACTCCGATGTCGGTGACTTGTGGCAGGTCGATACTTGTCAGGGCGGTGCAATTCCAGAAAGCATTTTCTCCGATGTCGGTGGCTTGTGACAGGTCAATATTTGTCAGGCTGGTACAATTCACAAAAGTACCATTTCCTATTTTGGTGACTTGTGACAGGTCGATGCTTGTCAGGCCGGTACAACCCTGAAGAGTATTATATCCTATTTTGGTGACTTGTGGCAGGTTGATGCTTGTCAGGCCGGTGCATTTATTGAAAGCATTATATCCTATTTTGGTGGCTTGTGGCAGGTTGATGCTTTGCAGAGTACTATTGCCGTTGGTGAAGAGATACCAATTCGTAGGCACTTCCTTCACCGGCTCCATATAGAGGTTTTGTACGTAATTATGGCTGCTGCCCAGCAATCCTAACAGCTCGCTCTGGTCCATGCCTTCCGGTACAGAACCGCTGATGAAGAGTTTGGAGACGAGGGTAGGGGGAGAAGAGCTTCCGGCGGCATTTATCGCTTCCAGCCTGCTCTTTACGGCATTGTAGGACGCTTCCGTCCCATCCAGCAGGAGGATGTTTTCCGGTGCTGTGCCTTTTATGTCGGTACTTCCGTCCGACACTTGCAGGTACTTGCCGGGGAGATAGAATCGGTTGCCGGTGGTGCCGCCGGTGACGCTGCCGGTCTCGCTGCTGCTGCCGATTGAGCCTCCGGCGCTATATACCTTGTCCGTAAGAAAAGAGAGGGCACCGTTTCCTCCGGCTTCGCTGCAAGTAGGTCCATTAGGGGGGAGGTAGTCTGGGCTGTATTGGTGGTAAGTGGGTATCATCAACGCCCGATGCACCGCCGCACCGTCCCGGCTCAAGGTGGTGACGGAACGGGTGTCGGTGAGCTTGTCAACAAACAGATAGGAGTGTATCCCGTCAGTAGAATTGCTCACAATGGGTGCCTCTCTCAGCGCCGTCACTCCGCCTGTGTAGGCGCAGAATACGGCTTTGGCAGGTGCTTTCAGCAGGACGGCGGCGGATGCGGTGGAGAAGATGTCCACTTTCACCAGGGCGCGTTGCATCTGTAGGGGGATGGGGTCGGCGGTGGGCTGGGGTATGCGGACGGCGAGGCCGGAGGTGCGCAGCTGTTCCCAGTAGGCGTAGTTCTCGGGGGTGAAGGCTTGGGGCAGCTGGAAGGTGAAGGCTTCGCCCGTCTGCAGGGCGTAGCTGCCTCCGCTGTTGCCGTCGCTGCCGGTATATGTCAATGCCTCCAGTGGCTGCATCTCTATGGCGTGGGAGATGGCGGCGAAGTAGTAGGCGGCGGCGTCTTTCTCCCAGCGGAGGAGGTTGGCGGGGTCGGTGGGCTGCCAAGTGGCGGAGGTGACGGCTTGCGTGCCGCCGTCGGTGCTGACGGAGGTGCAGGTGTAGTTGGCGTGGCTGTAGCGGACTTCGGCGGACGAGCCGTCTGCTGCCGACGACGACCTTACGGGCACGGTCATGAATACGGTGATGGTGGTTCCTACTTTGGGGAAGCCGGTTTCCGTGGCGGGTGTGCCGGTGGTTCCGTCGGCGCGTGTCTGCCCTCCTTCTTCTCCGGCCATGGGCGACTGCTGTTCCACGCTTGTGGCGATGCAGCCTATCTGTATGGGGTGGCCTATGAGGGAGGCTGTGGCTTCACTGTCGGCACCGGGCAGGGGGGCGGTGTCGGGGCAGATGTCGTCTGTGCAGGCGCAGGGCGGCAGCAGGGCAAGCAGCAGGGTGGGGAGCAGTAGCGTCCGGCGGAGGTGGTTCCTTGTTTTCATTCGTTGGGTGTCTTTTTTAGGGTTTCGTATAAGTAGGGCCGTTCGGGGTGGGGGTGCGCACCCTTATGGGGGTAGGGCCGTGGGGTGTTATCCCAACGGGTTTTCGCCGTACTTGCCCAGTTGCCGGGCTGTTTCGCGGGCTATCTCGGTGATGCCCAGTGTGCGGGGTTGTGTCTTGGCACGGAGGTAGAAGTCGTCCGTGCGCTCGGTCAGGGCGTTGTCGTAGGCCACGAGACTGATGAGCTTTTCAAAGGTTGTTGCCATGGGGTTTTGAATTATGAGTTATGAATTTTGAGTTATGGGTTATGGGGTTGGGGTTATTGGGGGGAGTCCTTGAGCCAGTGGCCGCTATAGTTGGCGGTGTCTGTCAGGCTGGCAGGATTATCCGCAGTCAGGTTGTAGTGGATGGCTTTCCAGGTGACACTACCCCAGGATTGGCATGTGGCGGCATTTCCTTCTGCCTTGAACATCTCTTCGGTGACATCGGTGAGGAAGAGGAGGGTGGCGGAGGTGCCTGCGAATGCACCATCACCAACGGTGGGCAGGAAGAAGCCAAATTGGTCGTTGGTGCCGCTGAGGACGACTTCTTCGAGGGCGGAGCAATGACTGTATTTACAACCGATTATTACTCAATATTTTATAGATAATAAGTCAGAAATATG
>OGMP01002174.1_pt1 | contig 12795 bp, 12 predicted proteins | sample 1573261 | NCBI WGS metagenome assembly OGMP01 (sample SAMEA2581878, study PRJEB24529) | metagenome | biome: Human gut stool | place: China | collected 2011 | reverse complement strand
CGGAAGCCACCATTGTGATGTCTTCGGTAGTAATATCGAAATAGATACCGTTCATCACCGGACGAAGCTCGTCATCGGCGGTTGCAAACACGGCGCGGTTGATACCGCCCAGTAACACCTGTGCATCCATTTCCACACGAACGGCATTCTCGCCCAGCATGGCCGATTGCGGAAATTCGTCCGCATTCTGCCCCATCAGGCTGTATTTACCGTTCTGATACTGAACCGTAATCTCCAGAGAACTCGTATTGATGTCAAACGTCAGCGGCTGTTCGGGAATTTCCTTTAAAGCGTCCAACAAAGTCTTGGCAGTCACTGCAAAACGTCCGTCGGCATCACTGTCATTCACTTCTACTGTGGTAACCATCGTTGTTTCACTGTCGGAAACAGTTACCGACAAGGTTCCGTCTTGTAGTTCAAAAAGGAAACAATCCAAAATAGGCAGCGCATTTTTTGAATTAATCACGCGGCTGATAGCCTGCAAATGGCTGGAGAGCGCAGTACTCGAAACGATAAATTTCATATATTCTATGTATTTAAGTTTTAATTTCAGTTCAGTTGTTAACTAACGGACAAAGTTAAAAAAAGAATTCCCTACGGCAAAGAAAAAACAGCCGTTTATTCGTCGCATATCCCTAAAAAATTGTAACTTCGCCGCATCATTTAAAAAGAGTACAATGGAATTTACAGGAAAAATCATCGCTATACTCCAGCCCAGAGGCGGAGTTTCCAAAGCATCAGGTAACGAGTGGAAAGCGCAGGAATACGTAATCGAAGACCACGGGCAATATCCCCGCAAGATGTGTTTCGACGTATTCGGAGCAGATAAAATAGAACAATTCAATATCCAGATGGGTGAAGAGCTGACGGTATCTTTCGACATCGACGCACGTCAGTGGCAAGACCGCTGGTTCAACAGTATCCGCGCATGGAAAGTGGAACGTGTCAGCGCAGCAACGGCAGCACCTGCACCGGGAGCACCGGTTCCGCCGCCCGCTCCATCCGCAGCGCCAGAATTCTTATCCGGAGACGCAAAGGATGACTTGCCTTTCTAATTTGAGAATTAAAAATTGAAAACAGGAATCAGTAAGTTTATCCGGTAAGAAAAGGTTAAGGTGTCAAAATACACTTGACGATTTCTTTTAGGTACGGATTACACGGAAAGCACGGATTTCACAGAAAAAGAATAAAGAAAATCTGTGAAATCCGTGTTTTTCACGTAATCCGTGCCTAATAAAAAACAAATAGTAAGCGGATTTTAGTTTTGACAAGCCCTCTTTTCTATTTCTCTCATTTTTCAATTCCCAACTTCTTCAAACTCCCTTATTTTCTCTCCTTTATACAGCAGGACGAGATTCGGATACACCACTCCTTCCGCGCAAGTAAACTGTATGGCTATAGTGAAGTGACGGAAGAAATCGGAATGACGGAAGAAAAAATTCGGAACCAACCGCACATAAGTTTCCGGCTGGCGCATCATCTCTTCCATATCCACCATCATGGCAAAGTTATAATAAGGAGAAAGACTGCCTACACCTTCCTCGTACACCGAAGTTCCATCCAGCACATCCCCGTTCTCCAAAGCGTCCACATAAGCGGAGAGACTCTGTGCATCGGGCGCCAGTAACAAAGTTCCTTTATAGAAGCAGGCGTATGTGTGAAGTGCGGATTCCGTAATGCCTGTCAGTTGTGTCAATACGGTATTCCGGGGCAACATATACTGCCGGTACTTCCGTGCACGCGGGTATCGCCTGTAATTCGGATAGGTCCGCTCCACGGCCGGAGCGCCTTTTTCTTCGGGAGTGACATACAGCAATTTCTGCAGAGCACGTTCTGCCTGCGCTTCATCTTTCACAGCAACGCTCATTACAGCGCAGGGATGCCGGTCGGTAGTATCCTTGGAATGAAACAGGCAAGACATGACATTCTCTCCCGCATACGTTTTCATAAATTCCATCCACTCGCCATCCCGCTTCTTGATATAATCGGAATAGGCAGCCTTAGCATATTCCTGTTGCGAAGTAAAGCCGAATATGGCTTCCAAATCCGAGATTGCCCACTGGTTGTAGAAGAAGACAGATGCCGGAAGCCGTTCTCCCGAAAAATCCTTTATCGGTTCCTGTCTGCGAAGCGCATTGATAAACGTCCGGGCTGTATCCGCTCCGTGACTGATACCGGAACAATAAACGGCTTCTTCATTGAACTTCATGTCAAACTCTGCCCAACTTCCCAGATGCGTCTGCGGACGAATGCCGTCTGTATTCTTGCCCATGCCCACTTCTTTCATGCGTACATACACTGTTGCCGCCACATTGTTACGCTTACCGGCATACATGGTACGGAAAGATGCCATGTCCATCAATGATTGTCCGGAACGGCAGGCATCGATAACCTGCTCTATCAGACGCTTCTGAAAGCTGACAGCCAGAAAGTCAGGGGTGAAATAAGCCGCAAGGAAACGCCCGTCCGCCGTGGGATAGATGCGTATTTCCTCACCGTTGTAATCAAAATACTTGGAAGGAAAAGTACTGGAACAGTATTTACGCACGAAAGACTCCACCAGCTCGTAATCCCCCGCCCCCAGGCTGCAATACAACACCTGATTCAAAGGAGTATCCGGTTCGTGGAAACTGATAAGCATTTTATTCATCTGCCTGCTCAGTCCATGCGGCGTATCGCCTACCAATGTATTGAAATACTTCTTCAGGTATACAAAAAGCTCCGATACATACAGGAAATGCTCATCCTTGCTGCAATGCAGGCCGTCGACATCTTCCATCAGATCCGCCATACGGTCTGTCTCAAGCACGGCCGTGGCATCTTGCGGCACTAACGTAAAGAGATTAAAATCCTGCCGGTTTTCCACTGCATTCATGCGCAGAAACGAGTATACGCCAAAACCTGTACACAGCAATACTATGGACACAATAACGGCTATTCGTATAAGGATTCGAATCTTCATGGCATACATTCGTCAACTGTTGGCAAAAATAAACATTTATACTAATAAAACAAAACAAATGTTTCAAAAAGTTTAGAAATCTATTTCCATACCGTCATACGCAAAGTGCACATGGGGCGGCAGTTGGCAGTCGATTTCGGCATGCAGCCCTGCATGATGACTCATGTGGATGAAATAAGTTTCCCTTGCGCCGATACGTTCCGCTGCCGCCAGCGCTTCCGGTATGCTTTGGTGCGTAGAGTGCGGCTGCGGCCGCAAGGCGTTTATTACCAGAACATCCAGTCCCTGTAATTGTTCATACGAAGCATCCGGCATCGTAAGCATGTCCGTTACATACCCCAGCCGCCTGCCGATACGGTATCCCAGGATAGGCAGCCGCCCGTGCATCACGGTAACCGGCAGTATTTCCGTTTCCCGCACGTAGAAAGGCCTGCCCGCTTCCACTTCCTGCAAATAAATGCGCGGCACACCCGGATATTTCTTATCCACAAAGCAATAAGGCATCCGTGCCCGCAGATGAGCGGCTGTGTAGGCATCCGAATAGACAGGTATTTCCGAGAAACGGCAGAAAGGGCGCAAATCGTCCAATCCGCCCACATGGTCGTAATGCTCGTGGGTTATCAGCACGCCGTCTATCCGTTCGTACACGGAAGCACGCAGCATCTGTGTCCTGAAATCGGGACCGCAGTCTATCAATATCACCGCATCGTCCGTATGCAGCAGGGCAGATGCACGCAAACGGCTGTCCCGCGGGTCGGCAGATGTGCAGACCGGGCATGTGCAGCCAATTTCCGGCACTCCGGTAGATGTTCCGCTTCCTAATATAGTCAGTTTCATAAAACAGTGATTGATGATTATCGGTTAATCATTCTATAAAGTTCACTTCCGGACAAATTTCCACTCCGAATTTCTCCTTTACCGAGGCTCGGACAGCATCTGACAGGGCAACCACATCTTTTCCGGTTGCACTACCCAGATTCACAAGCACCAAAGCCTGCTTGTCGTGTACGGCGGCAGGACCTAAGGCCTTGCCTTTCCAGCCGCATTGGTCTATCATCCATCCGGCAGGAATCTTCACCCGTCCGGCATCCACCTCGTAATGGGGCATGGCGGGATACAAGTCCAGCAACGCTTCAAATTGCGCACGCGGCACGATGGGATTCATAAAGAAACTCCCGGCATTACCCAGCACTTTCGGGTCGGGCAGTTTGCTTTCGCGAATATCTATAATCACACGGCGCAAAGTGGCTAAGGTCACTGACGGATACCCGGCAAGCTCCTGACGGATTGTGCCATAATCCAGTGTATAATGCTCCTTCTTGCTCAGTACGAAATTCACGTAAGTCACAAAGACCGATTTCATTTCAGGCTTTTTGAAAAGGCTTTTCCGATAGGCATATTCACATTCGTCTTTCCGGTAGGTACGCTTCTCGCCGCGGATGTTTATAGTCTCCACAGACTCTATGAGGTCTTTCACCTCTACACCGTAAGCACCGATATTCTGTACGGCAGCCGCTCCTACCTCACCGGGTATCAGCGACAGGTTCTCCGCGCCATACCAGCCCTGCTCCACACAGTAAGCTACAAAATCATCCCATACTACACCCGCACCCACACGTACATGCACCTGCCCGTCATCTTCCGCGGTCACTTCTATGCCCCCGATGCGCGAGTGCAGCACCATGCCTTCATAATCTTTCACAAATAACAGATTACTACCGCATCCTATATGTAAAAAAGGAGAAGTGATGCGCCCTTCGGCTATCCATTTCTCCAATTCCTCTACCGAGTGATATTCTGCATATACGGCAGCTTTTACATCAAATCCGAATGTATTGGGTATTCTCATAAGTCTCAAATGCTCGTATCTTCGTATTTATACATCTTCCACTCACCGCCCCGCCTGCGGAAATAGAAAACGTTGGAATATCCGTTGCCGATACCGTTTACTTTCAGGATTTTCGTATTCGAATTATCCTCGTTCTTCTGTCCGTAGTTGATGTTGGACAACTTGTCTGCGGGCAGCGACGGACGGAAAGCATACCACTGGTTCACATCGAGAGTGGTTTCCAGTATGGCAAACTCATCGTCGGGGTCGATGGTGACAAACTGCAACGGATTGGCAATATGCTCGCTCTGATACAAGCTGTCCGTCACAAAACGGGTATAGAAATCCACAAAATTCTCGCCTTCACCTTCTTCGATATGACGCAAATTTATGGCTTCGAGCATCCACATGCCTCGCTTACGTTCAAAATAATATTTCTTTACCATACGTGTTTTCAGATAAATCCACTCCACCTGTACGGATTTCAGCGCAGTGTCGCCCACCATGTCCATGTCGCTCTCACGGTCGAAAAGCAATGTATAATAATTCTGTTTGGTAAACAGGTAGTCGTGCTTCCAGAAGCGTTCCTCTATCTTCGAAGGAGTGTCCCGGTTGTAATAAGGCAAAGGAAACTCCGTCCTTGCCCGTTGCAAAGCCTCGTCCGAAGCATAGTTGAAGATAAAATCGTCAAACAGTTCGTCCGCTTCCAGCGGCTCAGGCTCCTCCTTCACTTCTGCCTGTTGCAGCGTATCGGCTTCATGCCCGGCCGAATCCACCATTTCGGTAATGGTAGCAAAGGGATCCATTTTCGTCTTTCTGTTCCCACACGAGAACAGAAAGACGAGTATAAAAAATCCCGTTAGTAATCGTTTCATCCTTTACCGACCTCTACGGTCATTTATTTAATTTTGCTCTTAGTTTTTCAAGCATGTCCACAGTCATAGACTCCAGGTCAAACTGCGGCATCCAGTCCCATTCTTCGCGGGCGCAGGAGTCATCCAGCGAATCGGGCCAACTGTCGGCAATGGACTGCTTCAAAGGATCTATCTGATAGGTCATTTCGAAGTCGGGCACATGTTTCCTGATAGCCGCATAAATCATTTCCGGGTCGAAACTCATGGAAGCGATGTTGAACGCATTCCGGTGCTTCAGCCGTTCCGGATCGGCTTCCATCAGCGAGATAGCCGCATTAATGGCATCGGGCATATACATCATATCCATAAATGTACCCGCCTTTACGGGGCATACGAACTTCTCACCTTTTACGGCAGAATAAAAGATGTCTACCGCATAGTCCGTCGTACCGCCGCCCGGAGGTGTCACATTGGAAATGATTCCGGGGAAACGTACCGCACGGGTATCCACCCCGTATTTCGTATGATAATAATCACTTAACAATTCCGTAGTCACTTTTGTTACGCCGTACATGGTACGCGGACGCTGAATGGTATCCTGCGGTGTCTTTACGTGAGGAGTATTCTCTCCGAACGAACCGATGGAACTCGGCGTAAACACGGCGCAACCGTATTCGCGCGCCACTTCCAGCACATTCCACAGCCCGTCGATGCCAATCTTCCACGCCATGGCGGGACGGCTCTCGGCAACTACCGACAACAGGGCTGCCAGGTTATAAATTGTATCAACCTTGAATTGCCTCACCACCACTTCAATAGACTGGCGGTCTGTCACATCGGCTATGGCCGAAGGACCCGAGGATTTCAATTCACCCTGCGGCATGGCGCTCGGAATATATCCGGCTACAACATGGTCATTACCATAGCGCTTGCGCAACTCCAATGTTAGCTCCGAGCCAATCTGTCCTGTGGCTCCAATTACCAAAATATTTTTCATACAACTTATTTATAAGGTATTCTTTCGTTACTGAGTCGCAAATATACACACTTTTTTTTCATTTTTCTATCAAAAAGATATTGTTTATTCCAAGAAAAATGATGTCCTTTGTAGAGCTTCAAATAACGAAGTATTACCTATTAAAATAAAAAGCTATGTACGGTAAAATGAAAGACCATCTCAGCAAAACGCTTGCTGAAATAAAAGAAGCCGGACTCTATAAAGAGGAACGCCTGATTGAGAGTGCACAACAAGCTGCTATCACCGTGAAAGGCAAGGAAGTACTGAACTTCTGCGCCAACAACTATCTGGGATTATCCAATCATCCCCGCCTGATAGCCGCCGCCCGAAACATAATGGAACGCCGCGGTTACGGCATGTCGTCCGTACGTTTCATCTGCGGAAACAACCACTTCTGCACAGACAACTACCACTGAACCGCAAACCAATCCATCCGGTGATGCTGCATTTACGTTGACGGATGTTGCCTTTGATACAGATATTGACTTGCAACCATATTCTGACATCACTTTCATTGATGTGATTTTTTCCGCTGCGGATGGTGCGTTTTATAATGGTAGCGTGACATTTGATGGCTGGAATGAAGCGACCAGCTTTACCAGTACAGACTTGAAAAATCAAATGCTGACGGTTACACCATCCAAGGAGTATGGCAAGATGATGGTTCGTAAGTATTTCGGTGATGTGACATTGGAAAAGGTAATTGTGCATACAAAGGGTAGTGCAGAATCTACTACCACAACGAAAGTAACTACTACAGAAACAGCTGTTACTACCACAGAAGCAAAAACAACAACCGAAACCACCACGACAACAGCACCAGCTGTTACAACAACCGTGGTTACGACTGTAACAGAAGCTGTAAATGGCGATGTCAACGGAGATGGAACAGCTGATTTAACGGATTTGGTCATGCTGCAAAAGTATCTGGTTCGGAAGGGAACGCTGATCGCAGAACAGAGCAGCCGAGCAGATTTGAATGCAGACCATGTTCTGAATGTTGTGGATGCCATGTTGCTCCGGCAGTTGCTGTTGAAACATGCGTAACATCAAAAATTGAAGAAAATCATCGAAAAAACAGCAGTTGGAAAAACCAGCTGCTGTTTTTGTTAGAAATAAAAAATCAAATTGGTTTCAAAGAACGAGCCGCAGGCAACGAAAAAGTTTTTCGGTGCAGCAGTTTTTCAAAAATGCTGCCGAGGTGTGGGCGAGCAGCCCACATTTGCGGAGCAAATCGAAAATTTGCAATATGGTTTTTCTGCTGCAATCGCATTTTTTGAAACTTTCAAATTCAAGTAAAGTTGAAGAATGAGAAATAAGTTGCAAATTCAGATAAGGCGACGGGGCGATTGCAGCACGCTGGCAGGCAAAAGCAGGGGTGGAACCCCCTTTTGCCGGACGGGAAAGACCGTTTTCCCTAAGAACATTCCATTTGAACAGTAAAATCTCCCCTTGCAATCCCTCCCTTAAAATCCATTTTTCAGGAAATGCAGCTTTTGCAAAAATCAGAAAAAATAGAAAAATTGCTTTTGCAATCAAGAAACTTTGTGAATTTCTTGACAACAGACCACGAAATCTGGTACAATAAGCGTATAGGAAGGAAAATCAGTTTCCTTTTTTTCGGCGGACATCTGGCAGAACCGCCGGAAATAAGCATAAGAATCGAAAGGACTTGATGAACATGGGTTTGACATTAACCGAAAAAATCCTGAAGGCACATCTGGTAGAAGGCGAAATGAAAAAGGGTACCGAAATCGGAATCCGTATCGACCAGACCCTGACACAGGATGCTACCGGTACAATGGCATATTTGGAATTTGAAGCAATGGGCGTTCCAAGAGTACGGACAGAACGCAGCGTTGCCTATATCGACCACAACACTTTGCAGAGTGGTTTTGAAAATGCAGACGACCACCGCTTTATCGGCAGCGTTGCCAAGAAGCACGGTATTTATTTCTCCCGTCCGGGCAATGGCATTTGCCATCAGGTACATCTGGAACGGTTCGGCGTGCCAGGTAAAACCTTGATTGGTTCGGACAGCCATACCCCAACTGGCGGCGGTATCGGTATGATTGCAATGGGTGCAGGCGGTCTGGACGTTGCAGTTGCAATGGGCGGCGGTACTTATTATATTACCTGCCCGAAGATTGTAAAGGTTGAATTGACTGGGAAACTGTCCCCGTGGGTTGCTGCAAAGGATGTTATTCTGGAAGTTTTGAAGCGGCTTTCTGTAAAGGGCGGCGTTGGAAAAGTCATTGAATACTGTGGCGAAGGCGTCAAGACCCTTTCCGTTCCGGAACGTGCAACCATCACCAATATGGGTGCAGAATTGGGTGCAACCACTTCTATTTTCCCGTCTGATGAAGTTACCAAGCAGTTCCTCGAAGCACAGGGTAGAGGCGAAGTTTGGACAGAACAGAAGGCTGACCCAGATGCCGTTTATGATGAAGTCGTTACCATCAATCTGAGCGAATTGGTGCCGCTTGCTGCATGTCCGCATTCTCCGGACAACGTAAAGAGCGTTGCAGAAATCGGCAAGCTGAAAATCGACCAAGTTTGCATCGGTTCTTGCACCAACTCTTCTCTGTTGGATATGATGAAAGTTGCCTATATCTTAAAGGGCAAGACCGTAAATCCAGATGTTTCCCTGTCAATTGCACCGGGTTCCAAGCAGGTTCTGACCATGATGGCAGAATTGGGCTTGCTGGAAATTATGATTGATGCAGGTGCAAGAATTTTGGAAAGTGCCTGCGGCCCGTGCATCGGTATGGGACAGTCCCCGAACTCCGGCGGTATCTCTCTGAGAACCTTTAACCGGAACTTCCTCGGACGCTCTGGAACAAAGGATGGACAGATTTATCTGGTTTCTCCGGAACTGGCTGCTTATTCTGCATTGACTGGTTACCTGAGCGACCCGAGAGAACTGGGCGACATGCCGACCTTTACCTTGCCGGAAAAGTTCAAGGTTCATGATAACATGATTGTAAAGCCAGTACCGGCAGAAGAAATGGACAGCGTAGAAATCCTGAGAGGGCCAAACATCAAGCCGTTCCCGGAAACTGCTCCGCTGGAAGCAACTATTTCCGCTGGCTGCTCTCTGAAGGTTGGCGATAATATCACCACCGACCACATCATGCCGGCTGGTGCAAAGATTCTGCCGTTGCGGTCAAATATTCCGGCAATCTCGCAGCACTGCTTCACAGTTTGTGATGAAGCATTCCCGACCAGAGCCAAGGAAATGGGCAAGAGCATTATCGTTGGTGGCTCGAACTATGGACAGGGTTCTTCCAGAGAACACGCAGCCCTCGCTCCGCTGTATTTGGGCGTAAAGGCAGTTCTGGTGAAGAGTTTCGCAAGAATTCACCGTGCAAACCTCATCAATGCTGGAATTCTTCCGCTGACCTTTGTCAACGAAGCAGACTATGAAAAGATTGCACAGGGTGATGAACTGGAACTGGCAGATGTTCGGAAGCACATTGAAAACGGCGAAACAACCCTGACACTGGTCAACAAGACCGCAGGCGTTGAAATTCCGGTATTGTGTGAACTGACCGGACGGACAAAGGATATTATTCTGGCAGGCGGTCTGCTGGATTATACCAGAGATGCACTGAGCAAGTAAGCAAAACGGGAAAGGAAAAACGATGGCAGAACCGAAAAATACCGGAAAGGGAAAAGAAACGATTGGCGGTATTGTCATAGCGGTAATCCTCTTTTTGCTGATTGCATGGAGAAGACAGCGAACCGTTTGCAACTTTTTCCATCTTTTTCAGGAAAGCCCTGTCACCGCAATTGTGCTTTTGTTGATTGCAGTTGCAGTGGTCGCAGGCATTGCACTTTTTCGGAAGTATCGTGAAAAATCCTGACCGAAAGGGATTCTACAATGACCAAATTGCATTCCCTCAATCGAAATGAATTGAAATATCTGGTCATCATCGCCATGTTGATTGACCATATTGCATGGGCATTTGTCCCGACTGCATCGCTGTTGGGGCAAATCATGCATATCATTGGGCGGCTGACTGGCCCAACGATGGCATATATGCTGGCGGATGGGTATTATTACACCCGCAGCGTGGAAAAATATGCGTGTCGGCTGGGCATATTTGCGTTCTTGTTTTGGATTGTGTTTTCTTATTTTGAACTAGGATATATTGGCTTGCAGTTTGGTGTGATTTATACATTGCTGCTGAGTCTGCTTGCCATCTGGCTATGGGATAAAGGCAGGTGTCCGCAACCAGTCAAGGTGCTGGGCATCATCGGGCTTTGTATCCTGTCCCTGTTCGGAGATTGGGCAATTTTCGACATCCTGTATGCATTATTCTTTTTCTGTTATCGGAACAATCCACAGAAAAAGTGGACAGCATTTTGTATGCTGACGCTGTTCTGCTGCGGAAATATGCTGGCAACGACACCTTGGTGGCTGGCATTTTTTCAAGTCGGAATTTTTCTGGTGTTTCCACTCATTCAGTTTGGATACAACGGAAAGAGCGGCAGCAAGAAACCGTTTCACAAGTGGTTTTTCTATGTGTTCTATCCGCTGCACCTGTTAATTTTAGGTGTATTGCGGTGGGTGGTGTTTGCATAAATGGCACGAGATACACAAAATAGAATTGATGGACAGATTGAATCTGCATCGAAACCGCAACGCTGGAACAAACGGCTGATTGCCATCGGTGTAATCGGGAGTTCTCTTTTGATTGGCATTCCGATTATCGGATATGGTATAAAGAGGAGAACCAAATCACTGCTGGAGTTTTTCCGGATTTTTCGAGAGAATCCCGTTTGGACGATGGGGTTTTTGGGAATCCTAATTCCCATTACTGGTATCTTATATATACTGGCTCGAAAAATCACAAGAAAACCGCATGTGCATTTGCTGGAAGGTTGCATCATACTGGCAGGGTTGCTGATGGGCATCGGATTTATTGCGATTCAGGAACTGCTCTAAACGGACATCACAGAACGACAGGCAAGAAATCGACAGACGTTTTGTAGAAAAAAGCGTGTCGGCAACGTGACAACTATGCCGACAGAACCGCTTTGAAAAAATTGTTGCAGCGTCAACAATGAGAAAATCTGAGGAGGAAAAACAATGGCAAAGATTCAAATGACAACGCCGCTGGTAGAAATGGACGGCGACGAAATGACCCGAATTCTGTGGCAGTGGATCAAAGACATCCTGCTGACACCGTATGTAGATCTCAAGACCGAATATTATGATTTGGGTCTGGACTATCGGGAAAAGACAAAGGATCAGGTTACCATTGACAGTGCGAACGCAACCTTAAAGTATGGCGTTGCTGTAAAGTGTGCAACCATCACCCCGAATGCTGCAAGAATGCCGGAATATCATCTTTCCCAGATGTGGAAGAGCCCGAACGGTACGATTCGTGCCATTCTGGACGGTACGGTATTCCGCACCCCGATTCTGGTAAAGGGCATTGAACCGTATATTCCGACTTGGACAAAGCCGATTACAATTGCTCGTCACGCTTACGGCGATGTTTATAAGAACACCGAAATGAAAGTAAAGCAGGGTTCTAAGGCAGAATTGGTTGTTACCAATGCAGAAGGCGAAGAAACCCGTCAGCTGATTTTTGATTTCAAGGATACCGATGGCATTGTTCAGGGTCTGCACAACAAGAATAATTCCATCGCTGGTTTTGCACGGGCTTGCTTTAACTATGGTTTGGATTTGAAGCAAGATGTTTGGTTTGCAACCAAGGATACCATTTCCAAGCAGTATGACCACACCTTCAAGGATATCTTCCAGGAAATCTTTGATGCAGAATACAAGGAAAAGTTTGCAGAAGCAGGCATTGAATACTTCTATACCCTGATTGATGATGCTGTTGCAAGAGTGATTCGTTCGCACGGCGGTTATATCTGGGCTTGCAAGAACTATGACGGCGATGTCATGTCCGATATGGTTTCCACTGCTTACGGCAGCCTGGCAATGATGACTTCTGTTCTGGTTTCTCCGACTGGTATTTATGAATATGAAGCTGCACATGGTACGGTTCAGCGGCACTATTACAAGTATCTGAAGGGCGAAGAAACTTCAACCAACTCCGTTGCAACCATCTTTGCATGGACAGGGGCTTTGCGAAAGCGTGGCGAACTGGACAAC
>OGMP01002170.1_pt1 | contig 12808 bp, 8 predicted proteins | sample 1573261 | NCBI WGS metagenome assembly OGMP01 (sample SAMEA2581878, study PRJEB24529) | metagenome | biome: Human gut stool | place: China | collected 2011 | reverse complement strand
GCATCGGCGTGTCCCACATCGGCAATCTGGGCAGTCAGGAGAACATCTGCAAGGCCAAGCTGGAGATCTGCAACGGCCTGTCGGAGGGGGCCCCGCTGGTGCTGAACTACGACGACAAGTTCCTGCGGGCGGCAAAGCTGCCCGCCCATGTGCGGCCGGTGTGGTTCAGCATGGCCGATGAGAGCGCCGATGTGTGTGCACTGTCCATCCGACAGGAGAAGGACGGCATGAGCTTTGTGCTGGAGGATCAGGAGGAAGGCACTTTTGTGGTCAAGATCCCGGCTATGGGCAAGCACAATGTGGCCAATGCGCTGGCGGCCTACTGCGCCGCCACCCGTCTGGGCTGCGATCCCCGCAAGGTGATCCAGGGCCTGGCCGCCTTTGAGCAGACCGGCCGCCGCCAGAAGGTGGTGGACAGCAAGGGTGTGACTGTCATTGAGGACTGCTACAACGCCAACCCCGACAGCATGAAGGCCGCTCTGGCCATGTTCAAGGAGTTCCCCTGCAAGCGCCGCTTTGTTCTGCTGGGCGATATGCTGGAGCTGGGCGACCTGAGCCGCGAGGCCCACGAGGAGCTGGGCCGTCTGGCCGCTGAGAGCGACCTATACTGTCTGGTGACCTATGGCGAACAGGCCAAGCGCACCGCCGTGGTGGCCGCCGCCAAGGGGCAGAAGACCCTGCACGCCAACAACTACCGCGAGGCAGCGGATGCCCTGCTCAACCGCATCCAGCCCGGTGACGCCCTGCTGGTGAAAGCCAGCCGCGGCATGGCGCTGGAAAAGGCACTGGAAATTTTCTACGCAGAGCAGAAAGATGCCAGAGAATAACATTCTGGCGAAAATTGGAGACTGAGAAATGATTCGTTTCGCCTTGATCGTCGCGTCAACACTGGGCTTTGTGCTGACGGCGGCGCTCGGCAATTTTATGGCACCGCTGCTGCAGGAGCTGGAACGCTTCCGACCGCAGGAACAGCAGGAGCCGCAGACCCCGGTGCAGAGCCGGGTGCCCGCGCTGGGCGGCCTGTGCCTGATGGTGAGCACACTGGCTGCCGTAGGCGTGGGCTGGACGGCGGCCTGCATCGCACAGCCCACGTTGCTGGGCAGTGAGAGCCAGCTGATGACCCGGCTGCTGATCGCGCTGTTCGGTGCACAGGCTTTCGGGGCCATCGGGCTGGCGGATGACGCCGCCCGCCTGCGCAGCCGCGCACAGCTTGGCCTGCGGCGTCTGCCCCGCCTTGCACTGGAAGCCGCCGCTGCGGCAGCGGTGCTGGTGCTGCTGGCAGTGAACGGCTGCCTGCCCACCGGCCTGCAGCTGCCCGGTGCGGGCTATGTGGAACTGGGCGGCGCAGCCCCGGTGCTGTGGGGACTTGTGCTGGTGGCGCTGGCAGAATGCGCCCGCACCGCCGACGGAGCCGACGGCACCGTGTGCGGCACGGCCTTTGCGGCCATGCTGGGCCTCATGATGCTGGAAACACGGCTGGGCTGGTTCCCGCTGGCGGTGCTGCCGGCAGCACTGGCCGGGGCACTGCTGGCCTTTCTGCTATGGAATTTTCCGCCCGCAAAGCTGCGCCCGGGCAGCTGCGGCTGCCTGTATCTGGCCGGGGTGCTGGGCTGCGTGCCGCTGTGCATCGGGTATGCAGAGTTGAGCATCCCGCTGGCTCTGCCCTTCTGGGCAGAGGGCGGCATGGTGCTTTTGCAGATCCTGTACCACCGCATCACCGGGCGGCCGCTGTTCCGCGCGGCTCCGCTGCACCGCTGGCTGGAAGCCCGGGGCGCGGGCCCGGTCACGGTATTTTACTGGCTGTGTGCGCTCGGCGTATGCGGCCTGGCGCTTGCCCTGGCCTTTGTGCGCTGAGGGCACAGGGCCGGATATTGGACAAAAAGGGGAGAAAACGAGCTGATGGCAACCATCCGCAAAAAAAGAAAAGAACCGGTCTCGGTGTTCCAGCGGGACCCGGGGCCGTGGTCGCGGCTGCTGATCAACTGGCTGGCCACGCTGGCGGTGATCATGGTGTTTGGTCTGGTCATGCTGTTCAGCGCCAGCTACACCACCGGTTATCTGCGCATGGGCGACAGCTTCCATTACATCAAGCAGCAGGCGCTGTGCATGCTCATTGGTCTGGGCTGCATGTTCGCCATGAGCTATGTGGACCACCGCTTCCTGCGCAGGATGGTGTGGCCGGGGTACCTCATCGTGCTGGCCATGCTGGCGGTCACCCTGACCATGGCCCCGCTGAACGGGTGCCGCCGCTGGATCCGCTTTGGCGGGTTCACGCTGCAGTCCTCGGAGGTGGCAAAATTTGAGATGATCCTGCTGTGCTCCAGTCTCGCGGCCAAGGCACCGCAGGTGGAAAAGCTGAGCCCCGGTAAGATGGTGATCATGAACTTCCGGGAGTGGCTGCATGTCCGGGTGTGGAAGCAGCTGGTGATCCCGGTGCTGCCGCTGATCCCGGTGATCGCGCTGCTGGCGCTGGAACCACACATGTCCGGCATCGTGCTGACGGTGGCCGTGGTGGGCACCATCCTGCTGCTGTCCGGCAGCGGCGGCATCCTGACCTGGGTGGGCGCCGGTACGGCGGGCCTCATGCTGGAAACGCTGTTGTCCCATGTGGACTCCATCCCGTATCTGCAGGACCGTCTGGACGGCTGGACCCAGGACCTGAGCAAGATGACCGACCAGACCGTGCAGAGCCTGTACGCCATCGGTTCCGGCGGGCTGACCGGCCTGGGGCTGGGCAACAGCGTGGAAAAACAGCTCTGGCTGCCCGAGAGCACCAACGACTTCATCTTCAGCGTGGTGTGTGAGGAGCTGGGCTTTGTGGGCGCGGTGCTCATCATCGTGCTGTTTGTGCTGTTCATCGTGCAGGGGCTGTGGATCGCCTACCGGGCCGAAAACCTCTACTGCACGATGGTGGGCATCGGCATCATGGCACAGATCGCCTGGCAGGTGTTCTGCAACATCGCGGTGGTCACCAACACCCTGCCCAACACCGGCATCAGCCTGCCCTTCTTCTCGTCGGGCGGCACCAGCCTGATCCTGCTGCTGGCCGAGATGGGCGTGATGGTGAACATCGGCCGCAACGGCGAGCGGGCGGCCCAGCAGCGGGAAGCGCTGCGCGCCCAGCATGAAGCCGCAAAGGCCGAGCAGGAGGCTGCCCGCAGAGAAAAGACCATTGTTTTGGCCGACGCACGGGCGGCCCGGGCAGAACAGTAACGACAAACAGGAGGAATCACCATGCGTGTTTTGATCGCTGCCGGCGGTACGGCCGGCCATATCAACCCCGCACTTGCCATTGCAGGTGCCCTGAAAAAAGCAGACCCCACCGCCGAGATCCACTTTGCCGGCCGCAAGGAGGGCATGGAGTACCGTCTGGTGACCCAGGCGGGCTACCCCTTCCACCACATCGAGATCACCGGCTTTCAGCGCAAGCTGTCGCTGCACAACATCAAACGAAATATCGTCACCCTGTGGAACCTTGCTCTCTCCGGCCCCAAGGCCAAGGCCATCATGAAGGAGGTCCAGCCGGACCTGGTCATCGGCTGCGGCGGCTATGTGTCCGGCCCGGTGGTGCGCTGCGCCGCAAAGATGGGCATCCACACCGCGCTGCATGAGCAGAACGCCTTCCCCGGTGTGACCAACAAGCTGTTGGCCCCGGATGTGGACATCGTGTTTGCCGCGGTGCCCGCCGCTGTGGAAAAGCTGGGTGCGCCGCAAAAGACCATCGTGGTGGGCAACCCGGTGCGCCCGGAGGTGTTCACCCAGGCAAAGAACCGCGACGCCATCCGCGCCCAGCTGGGGGCAGGGGACCGCACGGTCATCCTTTCCTTCGGCGGCAGCCTGGGTGCCCGCCGGGTCAATGAAGTGGTGGGTGACCTGTGCGCCTGGGAGCAGCACGAGCACAAGCCGGTGCTGCACCTGCACGCCACCGGCCAGTACGGTGTGCAGCTGTTCAAGGACCTGGAACAGCAGAAGGGCTTTGCTGAGGGCGACAGCCTTGTGGTGAAGGAATACATCAACAACATGCCGGAGCTGCTGGCAGCAGCAGACCTGGTCATCAGCCGTGCCGGTGCCCTGACGCTGGCTGAGCTGGAGGCTGTGGGCCGTGCCGCCGTGCTCATCCCCAGCCCCAATGTGGCCGAGAACCACCAGTACTACAACGCCATGGAGCTGCAGAAGGCCGGAGCCGCTGTGGTCATCGAAGAAAAGGACCTGACCGGCGAAAAGCTGGTGCAGACCGTCTCGGAGATGCTGACCCAGCCCGGCAAGCTGGCCGAGATGGGCCGCAATGCCCGCAGCCTGTCGGTGGACGACAGCCTGGACCGCATTGCAGCAGCCCTGCTGGAGCTTGTGAAGAAGGCCTGAACGTAGAAAGAAACCGGAAAGAAGGTGCAGACAATGCAGCAATACGGCAATAACGGGCGTCCCTATGACCAGAACCGGGATTCGCTGCGTTCCTCTGGGTCTTCGCAGAGAACCACGCCCCCGAACGACGGGGCAAGCGATACCAGCCGCTATGGCTTCAACGGGGAGCCGCTGAGCCGCCCGCCGGCCCGCACGGCCAACGGTACGGTGCGGCGCACCCGGACCGACAACAGCATCGAGTTCCCCACCCAGCCGCGCCCGGTGCGGGACACCGGCAGCGCCGCCCGCCGCCCTGCCGGGCAGAGGAGCACCGCGCAGCGGCCCCGCAGCAGCGGCGGGCAGAACCGCCGCCCGGCCCAGCGTCCTGCGAACCGGAACGGCCGGCCTGCGCAGAACAGCCGGTCTGCCGCCCGCCTGCAGCAGCAGGGACAGGGGTACAATAAAAACCAGAAGCTGCGCCCCGCTCCGCAGCGGGACGCACAGCGCCGGGAAGGCCGCAAAAAGCGCCGCCTGACCCGTGCCGCCATCCGTCGGCGGCGGATGCTCCGCCGTCTGGCAACATTTGGGCTGCTGCTGTGCGTCATCGGGATCGGTATGTACCTCACGGTGACCATGCTGTTCCGCATCAGCGCCATTCAGGTGCAGACGGCGGACGGCACCCAGGTGACCGAGATCGCCGGGTACTCCGCCGACAGCATCCTGCAGACACTGGGGGTGCAGGTGGAGGAAAACATCTTCAGCTTTGACCCCGGTGCCAAGGCTGCAGAGCTGGAACGCCAGTACCCACTGCTGGAATCCATCCGCGTGGTGCGCGACTACCCCAACACCGTGGTGGTGCAGGTGACCGAAGCCACCCCCACCTATGCAGTGCAGGCGGGCAGCAGCTGGCTGACCCTTTCGGACAAGTTCAAGATCCTGTCCGCAGACTCCGCGCAGCCGGACGGGCTGTGCACCCTGTACGGCGGTGAAGCGACCACCGCCGCCCCGGGCGAGCAGCTGAGCTTTGCCGCACCGGAGGCCGACAGCACGGCCAGCACCAGTGCCGCATCCGACAGCAGTGCATCCGGCGTGGTGGACGAGGCCGACGCAAAGATGAGCGCGCTGGCGACCCTGCAGACCAAGCTGGACGAGTACGGCATGCTGGGCGACGTGACCCGCATTGAATTTGCGGATACCGAGCAGATCGCCTTTTTGTATCAGGACCGCATCAGTGTGCTGCTGGGGACGCTGAACGATCTGGATTATAAGCTGGACCGCGCCCGCTACATGCTGAACAACGAGGACGGCAAGGGCTGCGCGGCCACCGACACCGGGCGGCTGGACTTCAGTCATGTCAGTGCCGGCAGCACCCGCAAGATCTATTTTGCACAGGGCGACCCGGTCCTGCCCTCCGGCTATGTAGTGCCGGAAAAGGTGGAGCCGGAAACGCCGGAGGAGACTGCGGACAGCAGCCTGACCGACGAAGAGACCCCGCAGGCCGCCCCGGCGGAGGACACGGTGCCGGAGGAGCCTGCATTGACCGACCCCGCCCGCATGACCGCCAACGAGGACGAGAACCCCCTGTGACCCCACATCAATGTTTTGGAGGAGCGTAGACTGTATGAAATTGGAACAACTGATGGAGGGTGTGCCTTACACGCTGGTGCAGGGCAGCCCGGAGACCGAGATCAACGACATCATCTATGACAGCCGCAAGGCGGCCCCGGGCCTGCTGTTCGTGTGCATCGTGGGCACCCAGCGCGACAGCCACGAGTTTGCCGCAGACTGTGCCGCCAAGGGCGTCAGCGCACTGGTCATCCAGCACGACATCGACCTGACCGCCGTGCCGGGCGTGACTGTGGTGAAGGTGGAAAGCAGCCGCTATGCCATGGCTCTGATGAGCGCCAACCTCTTTGGCAACCCCTCCCGCAAGATGACCATGATCGGCGTGACCGGCACCAAGGGCAAGACCACCACCACCCACATGATCAAGAGCGTGCTGGAAGCTGCCGGCCGCAAGGTGGGCATGATCGGCACCAACGGCATCTACTACATGGGCCGCCACAAGGACACCGCCAACACCACCCCGGAGAGCTACGAGCTGCAAAAGACCTTCCGGGAGTTCCTGGATGCCGGCTGCGACACGGCCCTGATGGAGGTGTCCAGCCAGGGCCTGATGATGGACCGCGTGGCCGGTGTGCACTACGATGTGGGCGTGTTCACCAACCTTTCGCCGGACCACATCGGCCCCGGTGAGCACAAGACCTTTGAGGAATACCGCAGCTGGAAGGGTCAGCTGTTCCAGCGCTGTGATGTGGGTGTGGTGAACATCGACGACGAGAACACCGAAGCCCTGCTGGAGGGACACACCTGCAAGCTGGTGACCTATGGCCGCAGCGAGCAGGCCGATTACCGCGCCAGCGGCTACGAGCTGTTGCGCACCCACGATTTCCTGGGTGTGAAGTTCCACGTCACCGGCAAGGACGAGATGGACGTGAAGGTGAATATGCCCGGCGAGTTCAGCGTGTACAACGCACTGGCTGCGCTGGCCGTGGGCAAGGTGCTGGGCCTGCCGGATCAGGCCATCCACGACGGTCTGGGCAAGTGCGTGGTCAAGGGCCGCGTGGAGCTGGTGCCCATCAGCAAGAAGTTCACCATCCTGCTGGACTACGCCCACAACGAGGTGTCCACCGAAAGTCTGCTCACCACTCTGCGGGCCTACAAGCCCCACCGTCTGGTGGTGGTGTTCGGCTGCGGCGGCAACCGCTCCAAGCTGCGCCGCTACGGCATGGGCGAGATCTGCGCCAAGATGGCCGATTTCTCCATCCTCACCGAGGACAACAACCGCTTTGAGAAGGTGGAGGACATCCTTGCGGATATCCGCGTGGGCATGAACAAGGGCAACCCGGAGGCAAAGTTCGTGGAGATCCCGGACCGGCTGGATGCTCTGCACTATGCCGTGGACCATGCCCAGGAGGGGGACCTGATCGCCGTCATTGGCAAGGGCCACGAGACCTACCGGGACCGCGAGGGCGTCAAGACCCCCTTCCTGGAGCGGGAACTGCTGGAAGAGTACGCCCAGCAGAAGGGCCTGGAATAAGCTCTCCCCTTTTAGAACAAACAAAAAAGAAGGCTGCTGCACAGTGTGTGCAGCAGCCTTCTTGCATTGTGTCAGGGTGCCGGAAGGGGAGATCAGATCTCCTTCTTCAGGGTCTCGCCCATGATGTAGCCGTAGGTCAGAGCGGCGTCAAAGCCCATGCCGTACTGCTTGGCGTCCTTCTCCTCGATGGAGCCGCAGACGTCGCCGGCAGCGTACAGGCCGGGGATCGCCTTCTTCTCCTCGTTCAGCACGTGGCAATCGGTGTCGATGGCCAGACCAGCGGTGGTCAGGTAGAAGGTGGGGTCCACACGGATAGCCCACAGGCCGTCACGGGTCTCGATGTAGGGGCAGTTGCGGCGGCCGAACTCGTCGGGCTCGCCAGCCAGAGCAGCGGCGTTGTTGGCTTCGATGGCGTCTGCCAGGTTGGGCAGGTTCAGCTCCTCAGAGGCCTTCTCCACGCTGTCGTAGTGGACAGCCTCGCCCTTCTCGAACATAGCCACATAGCCGTTGAAGCCGTAGGACTCGCTGTCGCGGAGCTTCACAGCAGAAGCCTCGTCGAACACATAGTAGAAGGTGTCGCCGTTGTCCTTGTTCAGCTTAGCCTTAGCCATGGTGTAGTGGTTGTCGGAGATGATGTTGCCGATGTTGTCACCACGGACGTTGACCATGATGCCAGGGGCAGACTGGTGGATGAAGGCCAGCTCGAACTTGCTCTTGTAGCTGGACAGGAAGGCGGGCAGAGCGCGGTTTTCGCACTCCACATAGCCGCCTGCGTCGATACCCATCTGGATGCCCTCACCAGTCATGCTGGAAGCGCAGTTGAAGAAGAAGTCAGCGTAGTCGGGGTTGTACTTCTTCAGCATCTCGGGGTTCTTGGCAAAGCCGCCGGATGCCAGGCACACAGCCTTACCACGGAGGGTGTAGCTTGCGCCGTTGTCGCCCTTAGCGTGGAAGCCCACCACACGGCCGCTTTCGTCCTTGATCAGGTCGGTGACGCTGGTGGAGTAGATGATCTTGCCCTTCTCGTACTTCTCCACACGCTGTGCCATGAACATCATAGCGTAGCCTGCGCCGCCCTCGTAGCAGCCGGGAGCCAGGTAGGGGGTAGAAGCACCGTACTGGGTAGCACTCTCGTAGTTGCCCATGGTGTTGAAGCCGATGCCGATGCTGGACATCCAGTCCACCAGATCGCCAGCAACAGTGTACTGCTTGGTCATGTAGGGCATCTCACCGTTGAAGAACTCGGTGCGGTGGTACTGCTCCATGGTCTGCCAGAAGTTCATCATGCCTTCCAGGGTGCCCATGGCAGAGCTGCGGAAGCTGCCGTCCACGTCGTAGTTGTACTGCAGCTGGGAGCCTGCGGTGGCCACGCCGCCGTAGGTCATGGACATGGAGCCGCCGGGGATGTCCCGCTTCTCCACCAGGATGACGCTGTAGCCAGCCTCCAGCAGGCGGCAGGCGCAGGTCAGGCCGGAGGTGCCGGCACCCATGATGACCACATCAGCCTCTTCCTCGATGACCTCGTTGGAGGTCTCCAGGGTGACTTCCTTGGAGAAGTCGTCCACGTTGTAGCCAGCCAGCTCGATGGCCTCCTTCACGGCAGCCTTCACAGCCATGGAGGTGATGGAGGAACCACGCAGGTTGGGCACGTTGATGCTCTGGTGCTCGACGATGGCGGCGGGGATGCGGGAGCAGGCATAGTTGCCGATGCCGATGGTCTCCTCGTGGGACAGCACCTCACAAGCGGTGATCTTGCCCTCAAAGAAGGTGGTGGCCACATGGACCCAGCTCTCGTGGCCCATAGCCTTGGTGACGTACTTGCCGTCCACAGGGCTGGAGGGCTTGGTAACAGCGGAGGCAGCCTCAGAGGATGCTGCGCTGGAAGCGGGAGCACTGGTGGTGCTGGAAGCGGTGTTGCCACAAGCGGTCAGCAGACCGGCAGCAGCTGCGCCCATGGTGCCCATAGCGGCACCGCGCATAAAGTTGCGGCGAGAGATCTTAGCCATAGTAGTTTGCCTTTCTTTCTTCTTATTCTTCTAATAGGTTCTTCTTCGTTTTCTTCTGTTCCATCGTATGTTTTGAACATTGACATGATTATAGCAAAGTTTCGCTCTGCTGTAAAATTGAAAAAAATCCCGGATTTATCAAAAACATTTATAAATCCATGGCCACTTTACCACAGAAAAGAAATCCGCTATAATAAAAGAAGTACAAGTTTTGCAGGGAGGAGGGCTGTTTCTATGACCATTTACCAGTTGGAGTGCTTTATTGCCGTAGCAGAGGAGCTGAATTTCAGCGCAGCAGCCCAGCGGCTGTTCACCACCCAGCCTGCCATCACCTACCAGATCAACACCCTGGAAAAGGAGACGGGGCTGCACCTGTTCGACCGCACCACCCGGCGCACCAAGCTCACCGCCGCCGGCCAGTCCTTTTACCTGGACATGGTGCAGATGACCAGTTTTGGCCGCCAGGCCCTGAAAAAGGCCCAGGATATCCAGGCTGCAGACCGGTCCCATCTGGTGGTGGGGCTGCGGCAGCTCTTTGATTACGGCACCTTTGCCAGCATCCTGGCAGAGTACCAGCGGCAGTATCCCAACGCCCAGGTGGAAGTGATCCCCCAGAGCAACCGCCGCCCTCTGGAGGAACTGCGGTCCGGCCAGCTGGATATCGGCTTTTTTTACGCCACTGAGCATTCCAGCGACCGGGATGTCTCCTTTACGCCCCTGTTCTCCCTGGCCTATTATGTGCTTATGAACCCCAACTGCCCCCTGGCAGACCGCAAGGCCCTGCACCTGGCGGACCTGAAGGGCCAGAGCGTGGTGTCCTCCGGAGCCTTTGACAGCTTCCTTTCTGCCTGCCAGGGCCCCTCCCTGGAGGAGCTGGCCCAGGTGGGGGTGGATTGCAGCAAGATCACCCCCAGCTTTGAGGGGGCTTTGATCATGATCACCATGGGCACCGCCATATCCATCGTGCCCTGTCTGGACGATGCAGTGATCCCGGGCATCACCAAGGTGCCTTTGCTGGATTACCCCCCGGTGACGGTGGAGATCGCTGCCATGCGCCACACGCCCCGGCTGGAGGTGCAGTCTTTTATCGAGATCGCCAAGCGGAAATACAGCCGCTCCTTCCCGGAGCAATCCCAGATGGACGGCATCATGCTGTGAAAAAAGGAGCCGCCGTGCAGCTGCACGGCGGCTCCTTTGGCAGGGGAGGATTTACAGGATCCGGACCCGGATCACGGCGGGGATTGCGCTCAGCTTTTCGCTCAGGCGGGCATCCACGGCACCGGTGGCGTCCAGCATGGTGTAGGCCATATTCTTTTTGCTCTTGTTCACCATGTTTTCGATGTTCAGGCCGGCCTCGGTGGTCAGGGCGGTGATCTGGCTGATCATGCCGGGCTCGTTTTTGTGGATGATGCAGATGCGCTTGCCGCCGGCACGGGGCTGGTGCACCTCCGGCATGTTCACCGAGTGGGTGATGTTGCCGTTTTTCAGGTAGTCACTGATCTCCTGCGCGGCCATCACGGCGCAGTTGTCCTCGGCTTCCGGGGTGGAAGCGCCCAGGTGAGGGGTGCACACGATGCCGGGCTTGCCCAGGATGGCTTCCGACGGGAAGTCGGTCATGTAGCCGGACACCTTGCCGGTATCCATGGCCTCCAGCAGGGCGGCAGTGTTCACCAGCTCACCGCGGGCATAGTTCAGGATCTTGACCCCGTCCTTGCACAGGGCCAGGGTCTGGGCATTGATGGTGTCCTTGGTGGTGGGCAGGTAGGGCACATGGATGGTGATGTAGTCGCACAGGGGCAGCATGTCGTTCAGGTTCACACAGTGGTGTACCTGGCTGCTCAGGTTCCAGGCTGCCTCAATGGAGATGTAGGGGTCGTAGCCGTAGACCTCCATGCCCAGCTCGATGGCGCAGTTGGCCACGCGGGAGCCGATGGCGCCCAGACCGATGACGCCCAGCGTCTTGCCCTTGATCTCGTTGCCCACGAACTTCTTCTTGCCCTTTTCCACGGTCTTGGCCATGGCCGGGTCTCCGGCAAGGCCCTGGCACCACTGGGCGGCGTCGGCCACATTGCGGCTGCCGGCGATCAGCATCCCGATCACCAGTTCAGCCACGGCGTTGGCGTTGGCACCGGGGGTGTTGAATACCACGATGCCCGCCTCGGAGCAGCGGTCCAGGGGGATATTGTTGACGCCGGCCCCGGCCCGGGAGATGGCCAGAAGGTTTTTCGGAAAATCATAGTCCAGCAGCTTGGCGGAGCGGACCAGGATGGCGTCCTCGTCCGTCTCCGAATCGGAGACGGCGTACAGCGCCGGATCCAGGCGGTTCAGGCCGACGGGAGAGATCTTGTTGAATGTTCTGATACGGTACATGGCAGAATGCCTCCATTGGGCGGCCCCAGCGGGTCGCGGTACTTGCGGGGGAACGTGCGGTGCTGGCACCGCTTCCGCCGCAGCATCTTCTATTATAGGTAGAGGCCGCCGTCCCAGTCAATGTGCCGAACCGCCAAATCCACGGCCGGTTGGGCCGAAAGTTTTTGGAGAGGTATTACTTTTGGAACGGCCTGGGAAAATACCCCAAAAGGCAGTTCTGCGCCTCCGGAACTGCCGCTTTCCTATGAAAACTGCGGAATCGTCCTGTTTTTTTGAAAAAGCCCCTGAAAGCAGCTTGCAAAAATCGAGAGAACGGCATATAATGCAAAACTGTGTGCAAATCTCGACCGGCGGCCGGAATCGGACGGCCGGCAGGGAGGCCGCGTGTGTTGATCCGCCGCCCGGCGTACCCCACGTGGCCCCTTCATAGAGAAAAGGAGATGGAAGATGTGCAGAACGAACATTTGAGGAACATCGCCATCAACGCCCACATCGACCACGGCAAGACTGCCCCACAGGGCTGACACCCTGCGGGGATCGTTTGATAGAAATGCCCGGCGGAAGCACCCGCAAGGGGTACGCCACATCCGTAAGGCGGGAAAGCCGCCAACGGCTGTGCAGTGAATTCCGCCTCCGCCAAGGTTTTGCCGCAGGCAAAACACTTGTACGCGCCGCCCGGCGCGGCCTTGCCAGAGAAGAAGGAGAAGAGAATTATGCAGAACGAACATTTGAGAAATGTCGCCATCATCGCCCACGTCGACCACGGCAAAACCACGCTGGTGGACGAGATGCTGAAGCAGGGCGGCGTCTACCGGGAGAATCAGGAGGTGGTGGACCGGGTCATGGACTCCGGCGACCTGGAGCGGGAGCGGGGCATCACCATCCTGGCCAAGAACACCGCCATCCGGTACAAGGACACCAAGATCAACATCGTGGATACCCCGGGCCACGCCGACTTCGGCGGCGAGGTGGAGCGCATCCTGAAGATGGT
>OGMP01002168.1_pt1 | contig 12817 bp, 10 predicted proteins | sample 1573261 | NCBI WGS metagenome assembly OGMP01 (sample SAMEA2581878, study PRJEB24529) | metagenome | biome: Human gut stool | place: China | collected 2011 | reverse complement strand
AGAGAAACGACCTATGGAAACAGAGCATACGATAGAAGAGAATGTTCTCCCGGATCAGCCATCGGAAAATGAGATGAATGAGAAATATAACTCGTTAATCGCCTCCGGTAAGGAAAAAATGGCCAAAGCTGATTATTCGGGAGCTAAGAAAGATTTGTCGGAGGCAAAGGATACGAAACTTACGGAAGAGGTAGTCCGGTTGATCATCGCTTGCGATGAGAAAACCGAGGAGAAACGTATAGCGGACAAAAAGGCCCTGTATGAGGAGAAAATGGCTTTCGGACGATATAAGATCGTACGCAAGAAGTCAAATAACAGATACGGGGCGATCGATTCGAAAGCCGAGGAACGTATTCCTTGCAAATACCTAAGTGTCGGTATCGCGGATAACGGCCGGGCATTCGAACGGGAAGACAATTTGTTTGATATTTATAATTCTGACGGATCATTGATTAGCGAAGGCCTTACTTATTATTGATTGTAATATTATGAACAACTAAACATGTATTTACCTATTATATGAAAAGACTTTGGATATTGATGATATGTGCGGTATTTCCCCTCGGACTGCTGGCGCAACAGCGTACGGAATACAACCGTAAGGGAGATGAAGCGATGAAACGTCTTGATTATAGTGACGCTAAAATGTGGTACGAGGAAGGCGTATCGCAATGCGACGCATACAGTATTGATCAGCTGACTACGATTTGGCTTTCCAACGAGCGAATGCGGCCTTCCATGCGTAGCTTGATGAATAAATGTTTAAACTGCCTGACGGTCAAAGCTACGGAAGATGATCCGGATGCCATCTCTAAATTAATCATTTATTATTCGGAAGGTATCGGAACCCCTAAAAGTGAGGAGCTAGCAACCTATTGGAAAGAATACCAAGAGATATTGTTAAAGCCGGCGGAACCGGCGGCCCAACCAATAGATTCCGCGGCGGTATCCCCTAAGAAACGAATGGAGTTTTTCGCGGGATACTCGTATTCGATCGAATCTCCTTATGGAATCACGGTAGGAGGTATGGGGCAACGCTTCGGTTGGTATGTCCGTTTCAAGACGAATATGTCTTTTATGAATTATACGGACGAATGTAATAACCAAGGGCAGATTATTAAGTTCTCTAATTCGGAAGGGGAATCTTATGAGCTTAATACAGGTAAATCCTCGAAGACAAATAGTATAGCCGGAACGGCCGGTTTAATCGTAAAATGCTTTCCGTGGTTATATGCCTCCGTTGGTTTGGGATATGGTGAAAGAGCTTTACTACATTCGTTCACGACCCATTCCTATGAAAACTACGACAGTACACGAGAGGTATGGTGCCGGAATATTGATTCCTCATACAAAGGGGTCGCTGCCGAGGTTGACTTGATGATGAAAATAACGAACTCTGTATTTATTAGCGTTGGATGCAACACGGTTAATTTTAAGTACTTGGATCTAAACGCTGGCTTAGGTGTATTCTTTTAATATTGATTATTTATGAAACATATATACTCACTCTTCTCTATTCTATTTGCGGCTTTATTAATGGCCGGATGCGTGAATGATCCGGATATAGATGGTGGCATTCGAAACGCTAAAAAACCGTCTGTTAAGACAGACGAGATATTGAAGTCCACGGCTAGTTCAGTGACAGTATCGGGGGAGGTCCTGCAAGAAAACGGCGCTCCCGTGACAGAGGCCGGTTTTTGTTGGAGCACGGAATCTACCTTTACTGTGATAGAGAAAAATAAAAAAGCCGTATCCAAGCGTAAGGTAAAATATGAGGCTACGATCGAGGGCTTAACCAATGATCTGGATTACTATATCCGGGCCTATGCGATCAATGCGGTAGATACCGCTTATGGAGAGATTTTACCTTTTAAGACGAAAGATGGATTAGGAAGCGTTAAGACCTTATTTCCAGTCAACGTGATGTCTACTTCCGTTCAATGCGGAGGTATGATAACCAAACAAGGAGAAGCCGAAATCGAGGAAAGGGGTATTTACTTAATGCTGAATCCGGAGCCTTCAGCATCTGACTCCACGATTCGTATAGACATGGAAGCCGATTCGTTCTATTGTACGATCTCCGATTTAAAACCGGAAACTACCTATTACGTTAGAGCTTACGCAAAAAGTAAATATGGTGAGTATAACGGGGCGAAAGTCGAGACCTTTAAGACTACGAATGGTCGTCCTGTATTAGATGATAACAAATTCAAGAAAATAGCGACAGAGTTTACCTATGCGGAGTTCTCCATGGAAATAATAAGCGAGGGAGATTCTCCGATCACGGCATGTGGTTTCTGCTTTAGTACTGATAAATCACCGACAATAGAAAATGGGGATACGATTATTTGCGGAGCGGGTATCGGAGAATTTGCCGGGAAAATCTATGATATGCAACAGCAGAAAGGGTATTACGTACGTGCTTATGCGACAAACGCTTTAGGTACTACCTATAGCGCAGGCGAAGGTATCCATACGATTCTGGAAAGTGAGTTGCCTACAGTCAATACAAAGGAGGTGTCTACTATTAAAAACGGTACCGCATGGGTAGGAGGAGAGGTCTTAGCCGAAGGTGCCTCACCGGTTACAGAGGCTGGTGTATGTTGGGGAACTAGTCCTAGTCCGGCCTTTGGTAATTGTGAAGGAGCGGTAGCTCTTTCTTCCGGTACACAAGCGTTTACGGGTACGATAAAGGAATTGAGAGGAGGCACGAGCTATTATTTAAGAGCTTACGCTAAAAATAAGAATGGTATCGCTTACGGAGAGGAAGTTCGCTTCCAAACTCCGGATATATTTGGAGTAGGGGCAAGGTTTGAGGGAGCTTTCCGGATGCCGGGATCTACCGCTTTCTGTACCTTGGCTAATAGCACGGGATTCTTATTAGGCGGTGACACGGGTAGGGAATACACCGATGAGTTTTGGGGATATATGACCTCTAAGAAAGAATGGTTGCCCTTAAGGTCTCAGCCTGAGAAATTATCGGGCCAAGCATGTTTCAGTATCGGATTTGGCCTATGGACTTTTGGTGGTTTAGATAACACGGGAAAGATATGTGACAGTTTATATGTATACTCCACGTCCGATAATTCTTGGAGCGCCGTACAAACAGACCAGCAACGGCCTAAAGGTATGTATCGGACGGCATGTTGCAGAATGGAAGATCAGGCGTTCCTCATAGGTGGACGTAGAGGTAACGAACTAATCGATGAAGTCTGGACTTATGAACCGAGCGCTTTCGTTTGGAGCAAGAAATCTAATTTCCCGATTAAACAATACGGCGGAATATCCGTTGTAATTGGTGACCGTATATATGCCGGACTGGGGATTATTAATAAAGCGGATCCTTCTTTGGAATATACGACACAGTTTTGGTCTACAGACAAGAACGCTGTAGCTTGGGAAAAGGAGGCTTCGTTCCCCGGAAGGATGCTTTTATGTGCTATCGCTTATGGTAATTACGTATATGGCGTAGACGGGGACGGTTATATTTGGCGCTATGATCCGGACTCTCAGAACTGGAGCCAGAAATCCCAGTTACCAGCGGCTAACAGGTCTGTACATTGCATGTATGTCTTGGATAATTATATCTATATCGGTTTGGGCAATGCCTCTAACTCATTAATCAGTTACGATCCTACTTGGGATAATTAAAGATGAATAGAACAGCGATTTTAGAACAGATACAGAAGAACGTAGAACGGCTGTCGGCTCCTGATCTACCGGAATACAAATATATCCCGTTGCATCAGAAGCCATCGCCTTCAGTCGCTACGTTGCATGAGATCATGCGCCTATTACGTACGGTTATCTTCCCCGGATTCTTTGGTACGGAACAAGAGGCTCAATTAGGCTCTATCCAATATTATACGGGAGTCTATTTGGAAAAGATCTATGATCTCTTGCAAGAGCAAATATATAATGGACTTTGTTTTGAGGTAGAGCGTTGTTGTGATTCCAAGGACCGGGCTTCCGAGATCTCGATCGCTTTTATTAACCGGATTCCTCATATCAAATATTTACTGTCCACCGATGTAAAGGCCATCTTGGATGGTGATCCGGCAGCCAAGAGCGTGAGTGAGATTATATTCTGTTATCCGGCGGTCTACGCGCTTTTACATCAACGGGTCGCTCATGAATTATTCGAGCTAGGCGTACCGGTACTCCCGCGTATCATTACGGAAATGGCACACTCGCAAACCGGGATCGACATTCATCCCGGGGCGCAGATCGGAGAATATTTCAGTATCGATCATGGAACGGGTATTGTCGTGGGACAAACCGCCATTATCGGAAACCATGTCCGCCTTTATCAAGGTGTGACGTTAGGAGCTAAGAGTTTTACGCTGGACGAGGAAGGACTTCCGATAGATTTACCCCGTCATCCGATCATCGAGGATTATGTGACCATTTATTCCAACGCATCCATATTAGGACGGATCACTATTGGCCGAGGATCTATTATCGGGGGTAACATCTGGCTCACCCATAGTGTACCTCCCAATTCCAAGATATCTCAATCACGTGTCGAAGAAAAATTCACGGAAATATGATATTATTTGAAAGAGATTCCGTATGTTTGTGCAAATGACATTACGGTGTTTTCCTTAAATAATAGAATATGACCATGAACAAAGTAAAGACATTAGATGATCTCAAGAAAATGCGTGAATCTCTTCGTGCGTCTTTGGATCTGCGTGAAAAAAGCAATACCCCTGATCAGCTCGTACAAATTAAGGTTTCTATGGCCACTTGCGGTATAGCTGCCGGAGCCAAGGAGATAATGAGTTATTTTATCGAGGTTTTAGACCGGCAGAAAATCGATGCGTTGGTAACTCAAACCGGATGCATGGGCTATTGTTATGCGGAACCGACTATCGAAATCAAGCTTCCGGGTCAGGAGCCGTTGGTATTCGGTTATGTTGATAAGGCAAAAGTAGAAGAGATCATAGATAAGTATATCCGTAAGGGTATCTTGGTAGACGGCATCATTCCTGTAACTTACACCACCGTAAAACCCGAATAAGAAATTTAATATCTTACATAAATGGCACAATACACGAATTATATATTGGTGTGCGGTGGCACAGGTTGCCGTGCATCACAAAGCGAGCAGATCATCGAGAATCTGAGAGCCGCCGTCGAGCAATACGGATTAGAGGATACACAAGTGATCCGTACCGGATGCTTCGGTTTCTGCGAGAAGGGTCCGGTGGTTAAGATGATCCCCGATAACACTTTTTACGTACAAGTTCAACCATCGGATGCGGACGAGATCGTACGGGAGCATTTGGTAAAAGGCCGTAAAGTGGAACGGTTACTTTATATGAATCCAGAGACCCGTGAGCTGGTTCCGGACTCCAAGCATATCAGATTCTATAAGAAACAGCTACGAATCGCCCTTCGAAATTGTGGCTTTATCAACCCTGAGAATATCGATGAGTATATCGCTCGTGACGGCTATGTAGCGTTAGGAAAAGCCCTTGTGGAAATGACTCCCGAGGAAGTAATCAAGGAAATCATGGATAGCGGTTTACGGGGTCGTGGGGGCGGTGGTTTCCCCACAGGTTTGAAATGGCAGATTACCCGTAAGGTACAAGCACCTCAAAAATACGTGGTTTGCAATGCGGACGAGGGTGACCCGGGCGCTTTTATGGATCGCTCCATATTGGAGGGCGACCCGCATTCGATTGTGGAGGCTATGGCGATTAATGGATATTGTACGGGAGCTAGCAAAGGTTTGGTATATATCCGTGCCGAATATCCGCTAGCCGTGGAACGTTTGAAAATCGCCATACGGCAAGCGAAAGAATATGGATTGCTGGGCGAGAATATATTTGGGACTGATTTCTCATTCGATATCGAGATCCGGTACGGTGCCGGAGCTTTTGTTTGTGGAGAGGAGACTGCTTTGATCCACAGTATGGAAGGTTTGCGAGGCGAGGCTACCGTAAAGCCGCCGTTCCCTAGTGAACACGGGTATAAAGGTTGTCCGACCAATGTAAATAACGTAGAGACTTACGCAAATATCCCGGTGATCTTGTTAAGAGGCGCTAAATGGTTCAGTAGTATCGGAACGGAGAAAAGCAAAGGAACAAAGGTGTTCGCCTTGGCTGGAAAGGTAAACAATGTGGGGCTGATCGAGGTTCCTATGGGTACGACTTTGCGTGAGGTTATCTTTGGAATTGGGGGAGGTATCAAGGATGGAAAGAAGTTTAAGGCTGTGCAAACCGGTGGCCCGTCAGGAGGTTGCTTGACTGAAAAGCATCTTGATCTTCCTATCGATTATGATAATTTGCTTGCCGCTGGTTCCATGATGGGTTCCGGAGGTATGATCGTCATGGACGAGGATGATTGTATGGTAGCCATGGCTAAGTTCTATCTGGACTTTACGGTCGAGGAATCTTGCGGTAAATGCGCACCGTGCCGTATCGGTAATAAACGCTTACATGAGATATTGCAGAAAATTACGAGTGGAAACGGAGCCGAAGAGGATTTGACCCGTCTAAGGAATCTGGCGATGGTGATTAAGGATACCGCTTTATGCGGCTTGGGACAGACTTCTCCGAATCCGGTTTTATCTACGATGGATAATTTCTACGATGAATATCTGGCGCATGTCCGGGAGCATCGTTGTCCGTCTCATCAATGCCGGGAACTTACTCAATATTTCATCAATCCGGAGAAATGTAAAGGATGTACGCTCTGTGCCCGTTTTTGTCCGGTGCATGCGATTACAGGTGGACGGAAAATTCCTCATATTATCGATCCGCAAGCTTGTATCCGTTGCGGTACCTGTATGGAGAAGTGTAAGTTCGGAGCGATTTATGTCCACTAAATTTATTTATAAGCATGGAAACAATTCAATTAATCATAGATAATAAAGAGGTGGAAGTGCCGAGAGGAACCACCATTTTAGATGCGGCAAAAAGTGTAGGTATCCACATCCCGACACTCTGTTATATGAAACTGGAGGACTTGCACTACGAGAATAATCCGGGAGCTTGCCGTATTTGTGTCGTAGAGATCGAGGGACGTAGAAATCTAGCCCCATCCTGTAAGATGGAATGTACGGAAGGCATGGTCGTACGGACACATACCCCCCGGGTGATGAATGCCCGTAGGACGGTGATGGAGCTGATCCTCTCGAATCATCCGGCGGAATGTCTGACATGTAGCAGCAACGGACATTGCGAGTTACAAAAGATCGCACATGACTTAGGAATCCGTGAGATCCGGTATAAGGGAGAGATGTCCACATTTACGATAGACCGTTCCCCTTCCATTGTGCGGAACATGAACAAATGTATCATGTGCCGCCGCTGTGAGACCATGTGTAATACGATACAGACAGTTGGCGCCTTGACTGCCGTGAACCGTGGATTTAACGCGGCCGTATCGACTGCTTTTGAACGGGATATGGCCGGAAGTACCTGTTCGTATTGTGGACAATGCGTATCCGTCTGTCCTGTAAACGCGCTTAGCGGACGTAATACGCAACAGCCGGTCTTGGACGCTTTGGCCGATCCTACTAAAATTGTTATCGCCCAGACAGCGCCGGCGGTTCGCACAGCGTTGGGACGTGATTTCGGGTATGAGCCGGGTACATTGGTTACAGGCAAGATGGTTTCAGCTTTGCGTCAATTGGGTTTTGATTATGTATTCGATACGGACTTTGCCGCCGACTTGACCATTATGGAAGAGGGTACGGAATTATTACATCGCCTAGGTAGTTACCTAAATGGAGACAAAGAGGTGAAAATACCGTTAATGACGAGTTGTTGTCCGGGTTGGGTTAGCTTTGTGGAACAACATTTCCCCGAGTTACGGGATAATTTATCTACAGCCAAGAGCCCGCAGCAAATGTTCGGAGCGATCGCCAAGAGTTATTTCGCCGAGAAGTTGGGAGTGGACCGTAAGGATTTGGTAGTCGTATCTATCATGCCTTGTTTGGCGAAGAAGTATGAGGCTAGCCGCCCGGAGTTTAGCGTGGAAGGTAATCCCGATGTAGATTATTCGATCTATACCCGTGAGTTAGCCCGTTTAATCCGTTATGCGAATAAAGATTTCAATGAACTGCCGGATGGTGAGTTCGATAGCCCGTTGGGTGAATCTACCGGAGCGAGCGTGATCTTCGGTACTACCGGCGGTGTTATCGAGGCCGCTTGCCGTACAGCTTATGAATTATATACGAAGAAAAATCTGGATAAAGTGGACTTCGAGGAGTTACGCGGGCTGGAAGGTATTCGTAGCGCTACGATCGATTTTAATGGGACTCCGGTAAAGATCGGTATCGCTCATGGTCTGGGGAATGCCCGCAAATTGATCGAGGAGGTGAAGAACGGTACCTCTCCTTATCATGCGATCGAGGTGATGGCTTGTCCGGGAGGCTGTATCGGCGGTGGTGGACAACCGTTCCACCGAGGCCGTATGGAGGTACTTCGCCGGCGTGCTTCCGCTCTTTACCGGGAAGACGCTAACAAACCGCTTCGCAAGAGCCATGAGAATCCGTATATCCAGCAATTATACAGCGAGTATTTGGGAGAGCCTTGCGGACCGAAAGCCCATAAATTACTGCATACCCATTACATAGATCGTAAGGAAGTAATCGGTATGTATATAGAAACCGAAAAAAGTAAATAAGCCATGAATGAGATACATTTGCCTAAAACAAAAGTAGCGGAGCTACATGCGATATGCGCTGAACGCAACAACGATCCCGGGGAGTTGATCAATATCTTGCACGCCGCCCAAGGCTTGTTCGGATATTTACCACCGGAAGTCCAACAGGTTATCGCCGCCGAATTGAATATCCCGGTCTCAAGGGTATATGGCGTAGTTACTTTTTACTCATTCTTTACGATGACCCCCAAGGGGAAATACCCCATCTCGGTTTGTCTGGGAACGGCCTGTTACGTGCGTGGCGCAGAAAATGTTCTGGAAGAAATGCAACGTCAATTGGAAATAAAGGTAGGAGAGACTACACCGGACGGTTTGTTCTCCTTGGATTGCTTACGCTGTGTCGGTGCTTGCGGATTAGCTCCGGTGGTCATGATCGGCGGGAAGGTCTATGGAAGGGTTACTCCCGAAAAGGTACGGGATATACTTTCCGACTACTATCTGAAAGAACAATAGGATATAAAAACACAAGCGGTCACGTAGGTTTTACGTGACCGCTTGTATAAAATAACGCAAGTAATCGTATTTTCAGAAACGACTGATCGAACCACCTCCCCCGGAGCTTCCACCTCCCCAAGAGCCGCCACCGCCGCCGCTAAAACCTCCGAAGCCACCACCGCCACCCATAATAATAGGGCCGCTACCACCTCGGTGTATGCGGTCGATGGTACGATTTTTCTTCTCTGTATACCCGCAACTCTTACAGCGGTATACATCTTCGGCCAGACCTTCCGAGAAACGAGTCGCTTCCCGAATCACTTGCTGCCCCATATATACAAAGGTTTTCTTTCCACAACGGGGACATGCCTTCGGACGATACTTTAAGTACGCTATAAACGCCGAGAAGCCGATCATCCCGATAATCCCCACCACGAATATCCACATAAAATCATCATCGGACGAGGAAGAAGTGCGGTTGCCAGTCATGCCTGCCCGTTCATAGTCGCTGGACATTAAATACTTGGTAACCGCCATGACTCCTTTCAACATGCCGGCGCTATAATTCCCGGCCTTTAGATCGGGCATCATATACCGCTGCTGGAGCCGGTAGCAAATCGCATCGGGGAGGACACCCTCGATACCATATCCCGTCTCGAAAACGACCGAACGTTGGGAAGGTTCCGTCACCAACTGGATCAATAAACCATTATCCTTGCTCTTTTGTCCCAATCCCCAATGTTTGAATAAATCCGTAGCGAACATCCGGGCATCCTGATCCCCGATGCTATTCACGGCAACGACAGCTACCTCGATACCGAGACTATCTTCCACTACATTTAATAATTGATTGATACGTGCCGCATCATCCGGGGTAATGATACCATCCGGATTACTGACATGGTTCAACCGGTTGGAAAGACGTACGTTCGGAATGGTCTCGATCGAATAATCCTTTGCCGCGAAAATAGAAGAGGCAAAACCAACCAGCAATAAACTGATCCATAAAAGGCTTACCGGACACTTGCACCTAGATCCTATATTCTTTATCTCACTCATTCAGCGAATGGCTATTAGAATTCTACCTTAGGAGCCTTTTCCGCACCGGATTCAGCGGCGAAATAAGCTTTCGATTGGAAGCCGAACATTCCGGACAAAATATTGTTCGGGAATTGGCGAATATAGGTATTATAAGACTGAGCTACCTCGTTAAAACGTTTACGCTCTACCGAGATACGATTTTCGGTCCCTTCCAATTGCGCTTGAAGCTCCATAAAGTTTTGATTCGCTTTTAAGTCTGGATAACGCTCTAAAACAAGCATCAAACGGGAGAGGGCATTTCCTAACTCTCCTTGTGCAGACTGGAATTTCTTCAAGGATTCCTCAGTAAGGTTAGAAGGATCAATCGTAGTCTTCGTCGCCTCGGCACGAGCGTTGACCACACCTTCTAAAGTCTCTTTCTCATGCGCGGCGTATCCTTTTACCGTATTTACCAGATTCGGGATCAAATCCATACGGCGTTGATATTGGTTCTCAACTTGGCTCCATGCGGTTTTCACGCCTTCGTCTTGAGTTACCATATTATTATACACGCCTTTCACCCAAAAGAATAATATCGCTACGATAGCGATGATAATCCATACAACTTTGTTCTTAAACATCTTTGCCTTATAATTTATTGATTATACATAATGAGACAAAGCTATATAAAAAAATCGGATTATCCACATAGCGATTGGCGGTTGCTTATAACTGCGATTGTTAGCTGCTTATAATGGGCATTGTAACATCCTTATATTGCCCATTGTTAGAACCTCATACTGGGCATTATAGGAAGGAGCTTGCCGCGATGCTGCGGATGGAAGCCCACCGCATAGATTCTATTTATCTTCCCATAGATAAAACTGATCAATGAAATCCAAGGCTTTTAGGGTACATGTAAGTGAATTGTTCTATATTTGCACTTAATAAATCTAAATAAATATAGTTATGCGTAAAACAATTTATGCTAAAATGACGGCATTACCGGTAGGACTCTGCGCTTTAGCCTTTGCGGTTACCTCGTGCGGTTCTTCCGAATACAAGAAATTTGCCGACAATGAAGGTAAGCAAGTGGCCTCTATCCTGCGGGAAAACGACTGTTTGGCCTGCCACTCTGAAAATGCGCCTCTGCCATTTTACGGTAATTTACCGTTGATCGGTCCCGTAGTACAGGCAGACATGAAGGAGGCCGTTCACTATGTGGACTTGACTGCTATGGTGGAAGCCTTGGAGAACGGGCAGCCCGTTTCAGAGGTTGATTTGGCGAAGGTGGAGAATACGGCCCTAAGCGGCTCTATGCCCCCGGCTAAGTATTCCCATATGCCGATGCACTGGGGAACCAGCCTTGACGACAATGAGAAAGCGGTGATCATCTCATGGGCGAAGAATGTCCGTAAAGATCGTTTCACGACCGAAACCGTAGCGGAAGAATTTAAGAATGAGCCTCTTCAGCCTCTAATGAAGAGCTTGCCTACAGATCCGGCGAAGGTAGAGTTGGGTTTTGCCCTGTATCATGATACTCGTTTGTCTGCGGACAATACGATCTCTTGCGCTACTTGCCACGGATTGAACACAGGTGGTGTAGACCGTAAGCAATATTCGGAAGGTATTAATGGACAGTTCGGTGGTGTTAACGCTCCGACCGTATATAATGCGGCGCTTAATTTCGTTCAATTTTGGGACGGACGTGCGGCAGACCTAAAAGAGCAAGCGGCTGGTCCTCCATTGAACCCAGTGGAAATGGGTTGTACCTCATTCGACCAGATTTGCGAGGCTTTAGCGCAAGATAAGGATTTCACGAAGAAATTCACGGAAGTGTATCCGGAAGGTTATTCTCAATCTACGATCACGGACGCTATCGCTGAGTTTGAGAAGACCTTGCTTACGCCGAGTCGTTTCGACAAATACTTGATGGGAGATAAAAACGCGCTTACAGCGGAAGAATTAGAGGGTTATCAACTATTCAAGGACAATAAATGCGCTACTTGTCACGTTGGTGTAAATGTCGGTGGTCAATCTTACGAGTTCATGGGTATCAAGAACAGCTATTTCGATTACCGGAATACAGGGTTGACGGACGGGGATAACGGACGCTATGCCGTGACTAAGAAAGAATCCGATCGTCATAAGTTCAAAACCCCGACACTTCGTAACGTGATGCTGACTTATCCGTACATGCACGACGGAACCGTAGCCTCCGTGGAGGATGCGATCCGTATCATGCATGAGTTCCAGATCGGAAAGGAGATCAATGATGTAGAAGTTGAAAAAATCGTTGTTTTTCTAGGAACTTTGAACGGAGAATATAATGGAAAAATGCTTCAATAATTGATTAAAAAAGGTACATGTCCTTCCGCTTGTTCTACATATTACTTATATTTGCCGCAGTTAAGTGTGGAGAAGGAATATGGGCACAAGAGGAAGGACTTGCTTCATATTACCATCATCGCTTCCATGGCAGGAAATCATCCAGTGGAAGGATTCATGATAAGGAAGAATTAGTCGCCGCGCATCGTACGTATCCTTTTGGTACTTTTTTAAGAGTCACGAACTTGGAGAATATGAAAAGTACTATTGTATGCGTAACGGATCGCGGACCTCGTTATAGAAAACGAATCATTGATGTATCAGCGAGCGCCGCCGAGATATTGGATTTTATCGA
>OGMP01002160.1_pt1 | contig 12844 bp, 7 predicted proteins | sample 1573261 | NCBI WGS metagenome assembly OGMP01 (sample SAMEA2581878, study PRJEB24529) | metagenome | biome: Human gut stool | place: China | collected 2011 | reverse complement strand
ATAGTGAAATTCTTATGCCTAAAGATACAAAATCTTTAGGTAATAACAAAGCCCCTGCTTGTGAAAGTCGGGGCTTTGTGCGTAAAAAACAGAAGGGGTGCATTTTGACACACCTTCTTCATCTACTTGGAACACCTGTCCACAGTTTGGGCACTTCAATTTTTTCATAAGCTATGTAATTACTATAATTTGTTCTTGTAAATACTTCTTCCTCGGAATAATCTGTACTCAACTTCGTCAAGTGTAAGAGTAAAAGGAGGGAGGTTAATTTCATCAATAAGACTTGCTACTTCTTCAACCCACACCTCGGTATCGGTTATTCGCCCCAATGTGACGTGCAAAAGGAAGTCAGACTGAATGTTTGAGTTTGTACAGCAAATGTCGCATCGAATATCGTCAACCAGCTTTTGAAATTCCTCTGGAATGTTACTTGCCGACAGATGCACGATGTACATACCTGTATTTGTAATGAAAATATCAAGCGTGTCGAAGGTCAATGTAACAGGATGAGCGTTATCCAAATACTTGTGCATGATGGCTTCAACATCAGACAGATGCTGAGTGTCATCAATGAAAGTCATTGTGATATGATAGTAATCATTCTGCCAATGCACAGGTATGTCCTTCAATGCTCCTCTTAGTTCACGGAATCAGGGAGCGTCAAAGGATATTGGAACCTTTATTTCGAGATAACTTTTTGTCTTCATTTTGAATGCAAGTTTTATCGATTCGAGTGCAAAGGTAGATACCTATTGTGCAGTCTATCTTCACAACAAAAATAAAAATTATCTTTTATTAAAATTTATTTAATAATACGGTGAACAGCGCCGATTCATGTACTTTTTACGTGCAAAAATACTAAAAATAACTGAAAATTGACGAGAGAATCAATTATTTTGCACGGAAAATGAGAAATTCGTGCTTAAATCAGCGGATTTGTCGATTAAAATTAGTATTTTTGCACTCATAATTTTATATATATAATGTATCATGGATATTAAACCGTTGAATCGAATTAAGGTTATAATGGCTGAGCGCATGGTTTCTAACAAAGACCTTGCCGAGATGTTGGGTAAAGACACAGCCACTATTTCAAGGTGGGTCACTAACACCTCACAACCTACCTTGGAGAGTCTTATTGAGATTGCCAAGGCTTTGAAATGCGATATTGGTGATCTTGTTCGTATGGACGATTCCACGATTCTCAAAAACCAAGATTAAATACTCTTCCATTCTATTATGCCTATCAATAAGAACGCTCTTTTGCGTTATCAGATTCTTGACCGCTGTTTTAGTGACAGACACCACAAATATGAGATAGAAGAACTTGTTGACAAAGTGAACGAGGCTTTCTTGGATATTTATGGTACGACTGTTAGCTTGCGTCAAATCAGAGCAGATATAACTCATATGCGTGACCGCATTGTTTATGATGCTCCTATTGAGGCTGTACCAATAGATGGAAGAAAGTGTTATTATCGTTATTCTGATCCTGACTTTTCAATCTTCAAGCACGAGTTAAGTGTTGAAGAAATTAAGAAGCTTTGTTCTACTATTGATATGTTGGGACGCTACCGTGGAGGCGATAATGGCTGGCTTGAAGAAGTAATATCAAATCTTGAATTGCATTTTGGTATAAAGGCGAATAAGGAAAGACTCGTTTCCTTTGAACAGAACAATAAGCTGAAAGGTTTGAATTTCTTATCAGATTTGATTGATGCTACCATTAACCATCAGCCTCTAAAAATGGTTTACCAACCTTATAACGGACAGGAACAAACCACCGTTATACATCCACATTACATCAAACAGTACAATACTCGTTGGTTCTTGTTCGGTGTAGAAGATCACGGTGAATACGGAATGAGTACAGTCAATAAGGCTCTCGATCGCATTGTTAGTTTTAGCAATTCAGATGAACCATTTGTAGAGAACACTTCTATTGATTACGAGTCGTTCTTTAATGATATTGTAGGTGTCACTCATGATAGTTTGCATACTGAAATTGAATCAGTAAAGCTAAAATTTGATCCTGACCGTTTCCCTTACGTTGTTTCAAAACCGATTCACTCTTCACAGAAAGTGATTGATAACGAACAATGCATATTGGAGATAAATGTACGTATCAATCGAGAGTTGGAACAAAGCATATTCTCGTTTGGACATCACGTAGAAGTGCTATCTCCAGCATGGTTTAGACGTGAAATTAAAGAAAAGGTAGAGAAAATTATAAAAAAGTATTCATCTGTGTAGAAAGACTGCACAATCGGAAAATAATTTTGCGGCGTTAAACTGCTAAATTGTACACTTATGATTGAAACTGGTAACATAATAAAGAATCTTAGCCCGACTGAGGCTGTAGTCATAGACAAGATCAGAAAGCTTGGCACCAAGTACTCATTGAGCTATACAGGTGTCAACAGCAATAAGCGTGCTTCTAAGATTCTTGATGAGCAACAGATGGAATCTCTCGAAGTCCTCACATCTGATGGTGAGTTCAACTTTAAGGGAGATCCAGAAAAATTTGTGCTCTATTCAGAGGCAGAACGTATCAATTCTGCTTACCAGTTCGATCCTCTTTTTGCGATTAACTGTAGTGTGGTTGATCCGCTTCCTCACCAAGTAGAGGCAGTTTATAAGTATTTGCTGCCACAACCTAAAATTCGTTTCTTGCTTGCTGATGATACTGGTGCAGGAAAGACCATCATGACAGGACTCCTTCTGAAGGAACTCATTATGCGCAAGATTGTGGAACGAGTCCTAATTGTTACTCCTGGTGGTTTGACGAAGCAATGGCAGGAAGACGAAATGGGTATAAAGTTCAACATCCCATTCAAATTGGTGAATCGTGATGTTATATCTTTTGAGCCTACGGTTTTCCAGACGAATGACCACATTGTTGCATCAATAGATTTTATCTGCCGAGAGGATATTATGCAGGTGGTAAGCAAGACAACCTGGGACTTGGTCATCTTTGATGAAGCGCACAAGTTGTCTGCTTATGAGTACGGAGAAAAGATATACAAATCAAAGCGTTATGAGGCTGCTCACATTCTGTCACAACAGTGTGAGCATTTGCTGCTTCTAACGGCTACCCCTCACAGAGGTCGTAAAGATACCTTCAAACGTCTGCTTCAATTGCTCGATGAGGATATTTTTGCAACAGCAGATCTTGCTACAGAACGAGTGCGTGAGCTTAGCGCAAGTGGTGCTAATAAATTCTTCATTCGCCGACTCAAAGAGGACATGAAGGATTGGGAAGGTAATGCCCTGTATAAAGATCGTTACACAAAAACCACTTCATACAATCTTACTCCAGACGAGAAGCGACTTTACGAAGCCGTCACCCTGTATCTGACCAAGCGTAAGGCAGAAGCTAACGAAACAAAGAACATTCATGTGTCTTTGGCTTTACAGGTAATGCAACGCAGATTGGTAAGTTCTATTTTTGCCATCCGCAATACGTTGCAAAAGCGTTGGCTTGCACTTCAGGGACTCTCTGATGAACTGGACAAGAATCCTACGCTCTGGAAACAGAAAGTAAAGTTTGATGATCTTGACATCGCTAACATCGACGACTTGGATGAGTTGGATGACGATGAACGTGATGCACTTGACAACATCATGGCTGATCCAAAGAAATTGAAACTCTTTACCACAGCCAAGAGTCTCTCTGAGATTAAAGCAGAGGCAGGAGAAGTCAAATCTCTTTATGAGATGGCAAATACCCTCTACAATCAGCAACAGGAAGAGCAAAAGTACATTGAGCTCAAAAAGTTGTTGACTTCGCAAGGTGTTATTGATGGCGAAAAGCTTGTCATCTTTACAGAGCACAAGGACACTTTGCTTTATCTTCAGGAACGCTTAACCAACAACGGCTATAATGTAGCTACCATACATGGAAGTATGTCGGTTGATGAGAGACGTGAATCACAATGCAGATTCATGACTTCCGACTACCAGATTCTTATCTGTACAGATGCAGCAGGTGAAGGTATCAATCTTCAGTTCTGCTGTCTGCTTATCAACTGGGATATTCCTTGGAATCCTAATCGACTGGAGCAGCGCATGGGACGCATCCATCGATATGGACAAAAATCAGATGTCATCGTTTTCAACATGGTGGCAAGCAATACTCGTGAAGGTCAGGTATTGAAGAAACTCCTCACCAAACTTGACATTATCCGCGAACAGCTGGGTGATGATCGAGTATATGATGTTATTCAGGATGTTCTGAAAGGCGTGTCTCTTGACAGTATTATCTCATCTGTCTTGAATGGTCAGGAAAGTGAGCTTGACTCATTCATTGATAAGGATGCTAAAGACCTTGGTGATCTTTTCACTGAGTCTATAAACAATCAAAGTAATGCTATTGCCCACTCGGTAGTAGATTACAAGGATGCCCGATTGCTAAAAGAAGACAGTGACGAAAAGCGTTTGCAACCTATCTATATCCGCTTGTTCTTTGAGCGTGCTTTCAAGTACCTGGGTGGTCGATACGAAGAGGTCAATGATGGCATCTTCCAGATTAGTTACATACCAGATGAAATGGTTCGTCGACTGAAGGATGAGTATAGGATTTATGCAGAAAACCTGACACACCTATACTTCTTCTTTGATAAGCGTAAGTTCTTGGAGTACCAAAGCAGCACTGCCCAGTATGGTAGAGCTCATTATATCAATCCTGGTAATGCTTTGTTTGATTGTTTGATTGATACTGTCCGTGACACCTTCCGCAATGAAATGCTGAAGGGCACGGTACTTGTATCTCCAGAGGATAAAGAACCATACTTCGCATACTTCGTAAAGAATCAGATTCAAGACAATCGTACTACTCAGAATGGCGAACCAAACGTAGCCAATGAGTTGCTTACCCTTATTTGTCAGGATGAGTCAGGAACTTTCAAGCAGACTTCACCTGCAAAACTTCTCGATTTATGCCCTCCTGTTGAATTTGCAAAGGAGGTCACTCCACCCGACCCAGCCTCAGAAGAGGAAGTTGTGGAATGGGCGTATGAGAATCAGACAGAACCACTCCTGGCAGAAACCGAGAGAATCGTCAAGGAAGATACAGAAAGCAGACGTGAATACTTACAGACTGCATTTACTCAGGTCATTCTTGATATTCAAGGTGAAATCAACGAGCTCCAGAACAAGGTGCTGTTCTCAGACGATGAGAAAGTACAGCTCAAACTCATGGCAAAAGAAGCTCGTTACAATGCTTTGAAGATTCGCAAGCAGGAACGTATGGCAGAAATGGAGAATATGGTAGAACTTTTTCCTGTCGAACCTAAAGTCCTTGGTTGTGCCTATGTCGTTCCTCTCAATCAGATGGAATATCGTCAGAATTTCGGCATGAGCAGAGACGATGAAGTTGAAGCAATAGCCATGAATGTGGCTATGGAATACGAAAAGTCTCATGGCAGAAAATGCGAAGACGTGTCTAAAGATAATGTTGGATATGACGTTAAGAGCATAGATAACGAAGGTACAAAACGATATATAGAAGTCAAAGGACGAGCTGGTACAGATGGTGTCATGCTCTCAGAAAACGAAATGAACCGTCTTGCTCAACTTGGTACTCATGCATGGCTTTACATCGTTACAGAATGTCATGGTGAAAATCCAGTGCTTAACATTATCAATGATCCTGCAAGAAAGCTCATCTTCGAGCAGAAAACAAAGGGCGTTCAGTTCTATCTTCCTCTCGAAGAATGGCAAGCCAAGAAGGAGTGATAATTTTTGTTTCCTCGCGATGTAGCAAAATTTTCCTCCTCGACAAATTAAAAAAAGTAGTCAAGATAAAAATAAAATACAATATATATGAAAGCCAAGAAACTCATAGAAGTAGCACTCCTATTAAGGAAATTTCGGCAGAAAGTGTGCGTGACAAAACCATACATCATGGACACATCTCAACTCTACATCCCTGGTGGGCAAGGCGTCCTTTGCCAGTTTGTAGAGCTATTGTGTTCGCTAGCCTTGTTCCAGATCCTTTGGATGACAACTGCCCTCAGTCGTTCAAAGACGCAGTTCAGTGTCTTTTGAATCCCAAAGATGACAATATCACGAGATATTTGTATAAACCTTACAATGACATTCCATATACAGCAATACTTGATCCAATGGAAGATAACGGACGAAACCGTTTGATGATGTTCATTGGAAAGTTCTCTGAAACTTGTCAGAAAAACATGTTGTCTGGTAAATCTACTTCTCCTAAGGAGCAGCTTTCTGACGGATCTCTTATCAAGTGGGAAAATAAAAACAACCCTCGGATTCTTCGTATTGCTCGTGAATTGATATGGGTCGCATACAATTCAGAGAAGCAACCTGAATTAGGATACGAGAGCCATCATAAGAATTTTTCCGATGCATTTGACTCGATAACAAAAGGAGAGAACTTATTGTATAACACAGTTGATCGTCATTTGAGTAGTGCTGAAATTGATGACCTTGAACATTCTCTACAAGATGCTATCGATAATTTCCAAAGTCAAATGCCATCTGTCTTTGATCCTTTTGCTGGCGGTGGCGCAATCCCTTTGGAAGCGGCACGATTAGGATGTCGCAGCTATGGTAATGATATTAATCCTGTTGCACATATTATAGAAAAGGGAAGTGCGGAGTTTCCTCAAAAATTTGGAAAACCGATTTCTTACAGTTCAGAAGAGTTTGAACGTACATATGGTAATGAAGGAGTTAAGTTACACGCAGAACTTGGTGGCATAAAAAAACATTTTGGCTATTATGAAATTCCTAATCGCTTGGCATTTGATGTAGAATACTATGCTAAGAAGATTCTCGCAGCTACTGAAGCTGAAGTTGGATTTTTATATCCCACAGACAAGAGCGGTAATAAACCTATAGCATATTATTGGGCAAGAACTGCAAAGTGCTCAAATCCGAGCTGTGGGGTTGAAGTTCCAATGCTTAAAAGTTTCAATTTAGCAACAACATCGTCTGCACAAGTGTCATTAAAGCCAATCATAGGCAAGAATACAATAGAATTTACCATACAGAACAGAAAAAACTCAGATAAAGGTTGGAATAACCGCGGTGTTATTACCTGCCCTTGTTGTCATGCGATAACAAGTATTGAAAAAATAAAAGAGCAGGCTAATAACGGTGGATTAAAAGAAAGACTTCTGGCAATTATATCTGAAAATAATGTCGGGAAAAACTATTTGATTCCAACTCAGAGTGAAGAAAGTATCATTTGCCAAAAGTTGGGAGATATTGACAGACCTATCGGGAAAATGCATAGAAACTCAGGAGGAGGTGATACCTTCTCGTGGGGATATACGCAGTGGGGAGACCTTTTTTCTGATAGACAAATTTATGTGCTAAATAGATTCGTCGATCAATTCAAAAAAGTAACATCAGAATTATCAAGCACGGAGTATGGTAAGGCATTAAAGACTATACTAGCATTATGGCTTGACAGAGTTATTCTGTTAAATACATCTTTTGGAAGATGGAGCCCCAATGTTGCAGCTATAGTTCATCTATTTGGAAGACAAGCAATAGCAATGGCTGCTGACTATCCAGAGTCAAATCCGTTCTGTTCAAGCTCAGGAAGTGGTCTAAACCAATTAGATTGGGTTAAAAGATATATAGAATCAGAATCAAGTACACCATTTACAGCATCATTTTTGAATGCGTCAAGTGGAGAAAAGAGTCAGTTTAACAGTAAGGAAATTACTTCTGTAGTAACTGACCCACCTTATTATGATGCAATTGCATATGCTGATATTTCAGACTTTTTTTATATCTGGCTAAAGAAAACTATTGGAGATGATTATGTGCTCAATTTCTCAACACCTCAAACACCCAAGTCTGAAGAATGTACTGCTCTCAAACATCATCATGATGGCGATGAGCAAAAGGCAAAAAAACATTTTGAGTCTAAATTAACTCAAATTTTTGATGCTATAGAAATGCAAACATCTGATATTGTAAGTATTATGTTTGCGCACCAAAGCACGGAAGCCTGGTCGACATTGTGCAATTCGATATTAGCAGCAAGAATGAATATTACAGGTTCATGGCCAATTGACACTGAGAGAGAGGTGAGAATGTTAGCCTTGGCAGGTGCTGCATTGGAATCATCTGTTACGGTTGCATGTCGTCCATCCGAGAGGAAAGGTTATGGCGATTACAAGGAAGTTAAGAAAGATATTGAACAAAAGGTAGCCAAAGAAGTAGAATCCTTGTATGAGTTAGGGTTCCGTGGCGCAGATCTTCTTACTGCTTGTTTTGGTCAGGCTGTAAGTGAATTTGGTCGTTATAAAACGGTTGAAAAATCGGACGGTAGTGAGGTTAGTGTTGCCGAACTTCTTGAAATGGCAAGAAACGCTGCTTTCGATGCTTTGCTAAAAGGTGTGCAAGGTGATGATTTCACTAAGTTCTACATTGGCTGGTTGCAGTTGAACGGTACTGGTGAAACAGACTTCGATGACGCGACTAAGTTCACTCGCGTAGGTGTAAACGTAAATATCAAGGACATCCAACAAGAGGGGTTGCTTATTCTCGAAGGCAAGAAGATGCATATAGCCATGGCTGATGAGCATATTGGTAGATCATCTGTTGAAGGAACTCGCCCTGAAGATTCTGCGATTAACCAAGCACATCGCTTTATTCTTCTTAATAAAGATGGTGCTCGTGGGCCAATTCTAAAATTTGTACGAGACATTTGTCCTGATTCCACGTCTCCACTATGGCGTCTTTTGGCAACTTTGAAGGAGCTGCTTCCTGCTTGTGACGATCAAAAACAAATCGTTAGTATATTACAGAATGCAGATGACTTCCGTCAGCATTGCCATGAGGAATATAAGCCAAAACAGGCAGATCTTTTTGAAGGTATAGAAATTTAAAAAACAGCATAACAATGAACGAGAACATCTATCAAGCATTAGGAATTTTCCTCGACGCAATGCGTCCGTTTCTTGTCAGTGTACTGAGTAATCATTTCCCAGGCGAACCTTGGGAAGGAGTTTTCTTCTCACGTTTATCTGCTACAAAGCAGGATCAGTGGAATCAGCAGGCACGTCAAGGTGTAGAGTCAATGCTTCGTATTGACTATCATAACCTGACCTTTTTAGCCAATAAGTTTCGCGATGAGTTAGGTGAAGAACTAGGCAATGACAGAGGTAAGACCTACACTTTTGAAAGTGTTATGGGAGAGTTGAGAGATGCACGTAATAAGTGCCAGCATTATACACCTCTTACAGATGACGAAAAGGAAAGAGCATTCAGCAACATGAAACTTATTGCTAATATGCTTAGTATGTCCGAACTTCGTCAGGAAATTGATCGTCTGCAAAACAAGCGTACATTTGCACCTGCAGCTGTTGCACCAGTAGCCGTTACAACTGTTACGTCAACTCCTGTCAACACCAATGTTGTGGACGATGGCTCTCCACTTCCTTCATGGTTCCGTAACTGTCTGCCACATTATGACATTCGTAGCGGTGTGCTTGATGAGTCTGTATTTGCTGCTAATCTGAATGAGGTAGCTCTTGGCACAGGTCCTGAAGTTTATAACAATCCAACATCGTTCTTTGCAAAGACATATATAACGGCAGGACTTCGAGACATTGCCAATCGTGTAGTACGAGCTCTGAATGGTGAAGAAACCGAGAATCGTGTAATCTCTCTCCAAACCGGTTTCGGTGGTGGTAAGACCCATACCTTGATCTCAATCTACCACATTGTCAAGAGTGGTGCTCGACTGTTGCAGTCAGAAAGCTGCAAGCACATCCTTCAAGAAGGTGTAGTTCCAAGTTTTGAAGATGCAAAAGTGGCAGTATTCACAAACAATACTACCGATGTATCTCAGGGGCGCCAAACAACCGAAGGTTTCACCATATATACCCTGTGGGGTGAACTTGCTTATCAGCTTGGAGGTGTAGAAGCTTACGAGAAGATCAAGCAGAATGATATTGACAGAACAGCTCCTACATCTGGTATATTGAAGCCAATCATTGAGAAGGCTGGTACTTCACTCATTTTGATTGATGAGTTGGCTGACTACTGTGTCAAGGCAACATCCAAGAAGGTTGGTGCAGGAAATTTGTTCAGTCAAACGAACAGCTTCATGCAGACCTTAACAGAGGTCGTTGCTTCTGTACCTAAGTGTGTGCTGATTGCAACCCTTCCTGCAGGTGTCAATGAGGTAGCAGACTCTCAGATTGGTCAGACTGTTTTGGATTCACTCCAAACTCGTATTGTTCGTATTGGCTCAAATGTTAAACCTGTAGATGACGAAGAGGTATTTGAAGTTGTTCGTCGCCGTCTGTTTGAGCAGATTGATGATACAGCTGTGGTTGACCTTGTAGCAAAACGATATAAGGACATGTTCCATAATCGCTATCGTGATCTCCCAGAGTATTGCGATAAGATGGAATATGCAAACAAGATAAAGAAATCATATCCTTTCCACCCTGAACTTATAGAAATGTTCCGTCAGCGTTGGGGAAGCGATTCGCGTTTCCAGCGTACTCGTGGCGTGCTTCGTCTTTTGGCATCCATAGTGCAGGATTTGTGGAAGCGTAGAGACTCACTCGCAGGTTCTCAGGCGTTGATCCACACTTCTGATGTGAACCTTGAAAACCTGAGTTCACTTACTGGTACTATTACCAATCTTATGGGTAGTAACTGGGAAACTGTTATGCTTGCCGATGTTTATGGTACAGGAAGCAATGCCCGTAAGATTGATGATGCAGATCCATCAAGTAATATCGGAATGTTCCGCATGACTCAGGGCATTGCAACTACACTTCTTATGGCATCGGTTGGTGCAAGACAGAACAAGGGTCTTGATATTAAGCAGTTGAAGCTTTGTGTTTTGCGTCCGAAAGCATTCAACCACAATGATATTGATGGAGCACTCAACAAACTGGAGCAAGTAGCTCATTATCTGTATTCAAGCAAGGTAGGTGGTGCAACTTATTGGTTTGAATCAAAGGCAAACATAAATATCCTGATTGCACAGGCTAAGTCAGAGGTAAAGCCTGAAGATGTTCAAGCAGAGATCGTAAAGAAATTGAAAGCTTCCTCTTCTTTCATCCATGAGCTGAATGTTCTCGTATGTCCTACAAGTGATGTTCCAGAACAGAAACAGCTGAGCCTTGTTATTCTGCATCCTAAATATGCTATGCCTACAAGTGGAGCTTCTTCTTATACACTTACCAATGCTGTTAAGGAGATTGCTACCAAGCGAGGAAATAGCGATCGAGTAATGCGTAACACAATCTTCTACCTTGCATGTTCAGAGGCTGGACGTGGTGCTTTGAATGACAAGTTGAGAGATTTTCTGGCATGTGAAAAGATTATCACGGAATACTCTGGACGTTTGGAGCGTGACCAGAACACCGAAGTTCAAAGTAGAAAGCGTGAATACGAGCGTGGTGTAGATGAAGCACTCATTAGAGCATACAATGTTGTCATCAAATACTCAGCAAGGGATGGCATTGATAGTTACGAAATGAAGAATTATGCCGCTGATTTCTCTTCTCAAATCCGTCAGAACCTGATGAGCGAGATAATGGATGAGGAATGGATTATCAAGGCTATCGGCAGAAATCTTCTTGATAGAATCAATATGCTCCCTGACGTTAATCGTCCTATTCAGGTCAAGGAACTTTATGAGACATTCTTACGTTTCGATGACAAACCAATGATTATTGGTCCTTCTGCCATAGCTGAGACCGTTAATCGTTATTGCACTAATGGTGTGTTCAATGTTGCTTTTGGTGCTCCAGGCAGATGGTCGCGTATTACCCAGAATGATAGTGTGCCATTCCTCGATGTTACCAGTGAAGACTATTGGTTGGTAGATACTTCTGTCGTGCCTGAAACTCCTGGAGGTAATGCCGGAAGTAGCACAGGAACTGGAAATACTGGTAACTCTGGTACGGGTGCAGGAACAGGTGAAGGTACAGGTGGCAACACTGGTACAGGCAATGGTGGCAATCCTACTCCTGAAACCAAAACCTATAAAAAAGTAACAATTAGTGGTCAGGTTCCATTGGAAAACTATGCCCAGTTGTTTACCAGCTTTGTACAAACATTACGTAATAACAATCTGAAAGTAGAAATCAAGTTTACAGCCAAGACAACGAGTGCTAGTCCTCTTACTGAAAACTCTGCGACAATAAAGAGCGTTAAGGAGTCTGCATCACAACTTGGTCTTGATTTCGAAGTTGAAGAATAAAATAATTTGTATCAGTGCAGATAGGCTGCACTGATACAATCTATCTTTGCGCCAAAAATCGAATTACTTCAAAAAACATCAGTAGATATGAGCTACTTTGAGTCTATACTTCAGAAGAGAGGACTTGACGAATGTCCTCTGCCTTTGTGGAGATTGAAAATCACAGATGAAGAGTTCAAGGAATTACGCGATCTCCTTGAAAAGCGCACACATGTAATAAACTTGGAGAATCCTTTTATTACTGTGTGCAAAGAGTCTGCCTTGTTCTTCGCTGAATACTGGCGAAGACTATATGTAGATGGAAAGCATAGCAAAAAGATGGTCTATGATGCCTTGGAGTCAACGGGATTAAGCGTCAATCTGTGCGATGAGTTCTATGAAGCAGCTCGACGTGGCGCAAAGAAACTGAAAATTGAGAAGTATGACGGTGGTAGAGCAGATCCTTTGAATGATATGTTATACCAGGGAGGTCTTCCTATGAAGTTGGTTACTGGAAATGTTACCAACTCGGTATGGGATAGATTTACACGTGGTCTCGTAAACCGACATATCAATTTCGAAGAACTGAACCTTGGCTTAGTTGCCTCACAGAGTCAATGTATGAAAGACTATTGTGAGCAGCTTATC
>OGMP01002155.1_pt1 | contig 12884 bp, 6 predicted proteins | sample 1573261 | NCBI WGS metagenome assembly OGMP01 (sample SAMEA2581878, study PRJEB24529) | metagenome | biome: Human gut stool | place: China | collected 2011 | reverse complement strand
TGCAAACGCTTCTGCGACAACAGCCAGCGGCAAAGTCCCTCTTGTTCCTTTTCATCCGTGTTTCCCGGAGCAGACAATGCTTCCATCAACAATGTATGCACCGCAATCTTCCGGTCGGAACCCACAAAACCGTTAGACGGATATTCCAGATGCAACCCTTCTGCCCCGTCCACTAAATGTTCACGCAAAGAACGTACCAGTCCGGCGGCGGCATCAGCCTTGCCCATATAGCGCAATACGATGACGGCCTGGGCGGTTTCGGTAAGAGATAGCCTGTCACTATCCCCCGCCATCCGTCTTTTTCCGTCAGCCTCTCTTTGTTCCACACAATCCAGAATACGGCTTTGCATGTATCCCAAGTCCTTACGGACAGACGCATCAAACCAAGTCACGTCGCTCAGGCTTGCCAAATAGAGGTAATCCAACCAATAGGAACCTCCGTACGCATGGATTTTATGCTCGCGCAGGCTTTCCTTATCCGTGATAATTTCTTCGTGTGCCTTACCCATCAAATAAACCATCATCTTCTTCACGTCCACATACTGCGTCAAGAGGCTGTCTGTCTTTACGCCCGCCCCGCTCCGGAGCAACAGACGGGCCACACGTCCTGTCAGCCATGCGTTGCCGGACATCCCTTCGAACCAACCGAAGGATCCATCGCCACGCTGCAACTTACCCAAAGCCTCGGCAAACCGGCGGCGCAAATCAACCTGACGGTTGGCATCGAACAACTGTTGCAAAGCCGTCAACCGCTGTGTCTCCATCTCGGCATCAGCCACCCAAGGTGTTTCTTCCAGCACGATGCCAGTCAGGTCTTCCCCGCCAGACAAGGGACTTTTGAGCTCTTCACCCGCCTCGCGTTGCCAAAATTCTACCGCCGTTTTCACCTGCGGATACCGTACGGCTAACGTAGAAGAAAGCGTGGAAGCATAATAGGCCGCGCCCAATGAGAGCACATCATCCGTCCGTGGCTCCAGCACGGAAGGCAGGGCCTGCACGGCATACCACAAGGGATTGGCCGTATATTCCACCGTCAGACGGCGGTGCTCCGCCTCAGGATGGTTGTCTTGGAACAAACCGCCGAGCCGTATCACCGTATCTCCCTCGTGCGACACCACGAAAGGCTGGGTCTGCGTCAGCCATTCCTTGTCCTCCAAAACGGGGAGGTAACGCTGTTCTCCGTCGGTATGCTCCCCGGCTTCGAAGATTATGCGGCAAGCCGGCAAGGACACAGTGCCTGAAGGCGTGTAGGCAAAAGACACCACCGTATCCGATTTCGCCTCCATCTCCACCTTCACCGTCTCTTTCCAAAGGCTCTTGCCCGTAGCCGGGTCGAACACTTCCATCGTGGCCTTGCCTTCCAACGTTTTCTCTGTCAAGTTGAACAACGTAGCCGAAAGCGTGGCACGGTCGCCCATCCGCACGAAGCGCGGCAGGCTGAGTTGGGCCATCACCTCCTTGGCGGCCACCACCTCGTCCGTCAACAAGCCCGCCATCATGTCTTTCGTATGGGCCAAAGCCATGAATTTCCACGTTGTCAGGCTTTCGGGCAAAGTGAAGCGCAAGGTCACCACGCCGCTCGTATCGGCCATCAAACGGGGATAGAAAAAGGCCGTTTCATTCAGATTCTCACGGACGGCCACGCCCGGAGCCTTATCCACTTCCGCCTTTGCGGCACCTTCCACCAAAGCTTGCTCCTCCTCCGAGGGGGATTTCAAAGCCATGTATTCAGGCGCACCGGCCGCAGGCGCGGCCTTCTGCTTCCCCACTGCCACCTCCATCCCGGCAATCCTACCGTTGCGCGGTGCCGCGCCCACTGCCAGGCTATTGTCCGCAATCATGAGCACCTCTTCCACGGTGCGCAAGCCGCCCCACGCCATCATCATCGGATTGAAATAGTCGAACCGTAGGGGCTTGACGGATTCACGCCGCACCGAAGCATGGTAGGACATATTGTCTCCGCCATACAACCAAAACTTGTTTATATCCACACGAGGCAAAGAGAGCGGGACATAATGGGAAAAATTCCACGCATGCGGCTGTATGCCGTCCAACGAGGCATCGTAAAGCGTGGCCATCAACTGTGCCGGGGCGGGCAGGCCATCGGGCCGGGTGATGCGGAGGTTCCATGTCTCTTCGCTTCCCGGCAGCAAGCGGTCGCGGAAAGAAGTCCACGAGAGGCGTAACCTACGGTCGGGCTGTTTACGAATGAGATGCTGGCTCTGGCCGTAATACTGTCCGTCTTTGACAAAATAGAATATCGCCTGAAGGCCGTCTGCCCCGGCAGGCACCTCAGGATACTCGAAATGCAGGATGGAATCCGAGAAATGGAAAACTTTCTCTGCCAAAATGCGGTCTTCGCAGAACAGCATATAGAAAAGCGACACACTGTCGGCGCCGCTGCCCACCATCAGACGGGCGGGACGACCGGCAGAGACCGTATCGTCTATACAATAATAGAAAAACTTTTCGCCGCCTCCGGGATGCCGGTCGGACAAACTGAAAAGCACGAAAGGATGGGCATATTCAAGCGTATCAGACTCCGTCACAGCACGCAATTGCATCTCGTAACTGCCGGACGGAAGTGCGGACAATTCCGACAAGCGTACCGGCTTATTGGCAGGGAAGGCAAAGCCGGAAAGCACCTTTTCCACCTGTTTCCCATCTTGCATCCGGTAGATTTCACCCGTCACTTCCACCCTGCCCTTGAATTCGGCGCCGGCATTCGTTTGCACCACAGCCTTAAGAGCGGGCAAACTGTCTTTCGTCCAATACGTACCGACCTCCAACGTAAGCCGCAGGCTTTCCTCGTTCAAAGGGAAGGACGTTTTAGCCGTCTGTGTCTCACCGGACGCCCCCATGACCGACACATCCACGAACTGTCGGGCACCATACCTTGGTCCACGCCTCCCGGCCTCACGCACCGGAACACGCAACGTGAAGCGTCCATCTTCACCGGTATAAACCGTGTCGATCGGAATTTCCTCTCCTCCACGGTCCACCCTATAGAACCAACTGCCCACAACGGAAACAGCCGTCACGCGAGCCAGCCGGAGCGGAACCCCGTTATAACCCATGGCCGTACCGGCCAAGCACAAAGTGTCGCCTGCCTGATAACGCGCCGTAATCTCATCCAGACGGACTTCAAAGGTCGGTCGTTTGTATTCCTCCACCGTAAAGCCTACGCTGTTGTTCCCCGTACGCACGGCATAACGCCCCGAAAGCCCTTTCACCGGTAAGGCAAATGTGGCAGAAAACGTTCCCCATTCGTCACTTTCCACCGTCTGTTCAGCTACGGTCTTTCCGTTCGGGTCACGCAAGGCCAGTACCACCTTGCGCCCTCCTGCGGCCTGTTCCCTGTCATTCTTCCGGTCCCAACACAAGCCCCCGATGTAAACCGTCTGGCCGGGGCGGTACACGGCGCGGTCGGTGTAAAGTCGTTCTTCACCGTGCGTTCCGTCATCCGTCCGGTAAGGCTGCCGGAAGGTGCAACTATGTTCATATTTATAACGGTCGTCTCCTTTCCTCACTTTTATGGAAAGGCTGTAACGGTCGGCATGTTTTTTCCTGTAATCCGCGAAGTTCCATCTGGCCTTTCCCTCGGCATCCGTCTGCGTGGAGTAAACCACGTCCTTTGCGGCACACCACTCCACGGTGGCGGACGGCACGGGAGCACCAGTTTGCGCATCGACTACCGTGCAGAGGCTCGTGCTGTCCGGCAAGTCCCCGGCCACCACCTCGAAACGTGAAGCACGGAAAGAAGCCACCATCTTGCCGTCGGATGAAGCCACACCGTCGGCCTTCCCGACCACCACAAAGTAACCCACGCCGGGACAGGCCAACCGGAATGTATCCTCAACTTGCAGGAAAGCCGGTTGCGCCTGCCAATTCAAACGATCCGTTTTCCTCAACACCCCGTATTTCCGCGCATAGGCAGCCTCATCTTTCCGATACTCCGCCCTCCGCGCCTCTGCTTTGGGAAAGCCATCGGGAAGCTGGTACCAACTCAACGACATGCCTGCCACGTTGCGATGTTCCACGACATACTCGTTCGGGACACCGGGATAAACCTCCGCAGGGAAGCGGAGGAAAACAAAGGGAGCTTCCAACTGCCGTTTTCGGTTCAGCAATTCCTTGGCACGTGGATATGCCTTATATTTCGCATATCCTTCCTCAGCCCAAGCCACCTTCGTGCCCGGAGTGACCTCCAAATCCAACATACCTAAATACACTTCCGCCGACAGAGGCAAATCGCCGAAACAGGAAAGCAACCGTTCGTAAGCTTTATAAGCAGGTGATTGCAACACCACGCGCTCGGTTTCCTCAGGAGACAAGCCGCCGGTTTGCCCCGCCAGTTCCACATCGCCCCGCTCGAGGGCAAATGCAACGGAATCGACGGACACGAGTAATTCAGCCTCACGGTTTCCCCGGGCGCGATAAACGGCCAACATCCGGGCATAAACCGTATCGAGCGCATACGAGCCTTCGCCCTTGTTTGCCCTCGCTTGCACAGCCCGCCGTCCGATGACATTCAGCAAATCCCCGCCGAAGTAACCGGCATCCTTCCCTTTTTCCACAAAAGGCATGTAGTCGGCGGCTTTGGCTGCTGCCAACAAGTCCGGACGGGCCATGGACAGCAGGTAATTCTCCGACGAGACCTTCATGAACTGTTCCCACGACCACTCGCGGATGCTGTCGGGATGAGCGTCCGTCCGGTCGCTGTAATTCCGGTTACGGTTGGCATTGTCTTCATACAATTCTCCCAACACGGAGGCCAGCACCGCCCGTTGAACCTCGTCGGCAGTCTGCCGTTTAAGCCGTTCCAATTTCATAATGTCGGAATAAAAACTGTCGGGTACGATGTCCTGACGGAGCTTGCAACCGTAGAGCAAAGCTGCCATCCGCTGACCTTTTTGCTGCTCTTTGTCTGCTTTGGCGGCTATCTGTCCCACTACTTTATAAGCTGATTTCGGTAAATCTTGTCTTTCATATTTTTCCACTTGTTTCCATAAATCATCGAAACTCGCAGCCGGGCACCCTGTTCCGAAACAAAGGAACATCGCGCATATACTCCATAAGATTTTTTGCTTCATAGTTATTTCTTTTGGTTTTTAGTACTGATTTATGCAAATAACGGCATTCTTCTTGAGAAATGAAACTATTCAACGTTATAATATTCTAAAAACCGTACATCACAGACCGACCGGGTTTCCAGTTCACCCGTACCCAAAGCCCAAAAACCTGAAAAGCCACGACAAAACGACAAGTGAGGAGAGCGTAAAATCGTTCTGCGCCAAACGAAAAATCAGTCTCAAGCGATTGATTTTTCGTTTGGCGCAGATTGATTTGCGAATCTAAGGAGAACTTTTTAGAGCATTCAATAGACTAAAGCACAGCAATTTACGAGCACAAATCAAAGCGGTAAGAAATCTCCACAACGCCATGCGGTCATCCGTCCGTGGCATGCCTCCCATTATCTCCCAAACATACCATGGCCTTCATGGAAAAAGGGAATGCACGTCGTGGCGCATTGCATAATTCGCTCACGCTCGGCAGACTCCGAGCTCGGTCTGCACTCGCTTACTCGCGAATTTCCCTTTCCCTATTCAAGATTCCGCTTATTTATGCCTTCTCCGGTATCCGGCGGAGCAGTTCTTTCAGGAACACCCAGAATTTGGCCACCGAAGGAATATGGCAACGCTCATCCGGCGTATGCGGCGAACGGAGCGTAGGACCGAAACTTACCAAGTCCATATCGGGATATACCTCCCCGATAAGACTGCACTCCAAACCGGCATGCACCACCTGCACCAATGCCTCTTCGTCGAACATTTCCTTATAGATTTCCACCATCTGTGCCGTAATCTGCGAATCGAAATTAGGCTGCCATGCCCCGTAACGGCCACTGAATTCCACCTTCATGCCCGCCATGTTGAAGCAACTTTCCAACATGGTTCCGATATAGTCCATCATGCTCTCGCTCGAACTGCGTGCCAGAATCAGCACTTCCGCACGTTCCGGCGTCACGTTGACAATCGCCAGATTGGACGAGGTCTCCACGATGTGCGGAATGGACGGGATGTAGCGAAGTACACCGTCATGACAAGCCATAATGGCATCCAGCACATTGTCCTGAATGTCTTCCGGCACTTGGGCAGCAGGCAAATCCACGCGCTCCATCGTCATCACGATGTTTTCTTCCACCCCGCGGTATTCTTCGGCAAACATTTCCGTACAATATTCCACCAGTCCCTGCAACTCATCGACATCATCGACCGGTACCGTCACCACCGCTTCGCCCTCACGAGGTATGGCATTGCGCATATTGCCCCCCTTCCACGAAGCCAAACGCGCTTCGTTCTCACGAATGGCCATATTCAGGAACCGCGCCATCAGTTTGTTGGCATTGGCACGCCCCTCGCAAATCTCCAGACCGGAATGTCCGCCGCGCAGACCTTTGACCGTCACTCTGACCGCCACGTCAGCCGGATCTGCCTCCACGGCTTTATAGGAAATCGATGCCGTGACGTTCACCCCTCCGGCACTTCCTACCACAAATTCGCCCATCGTCTCGTTGTCGAAGTTCAGCAGGATGTCGCCCGTCAACGTGTCGGGCGCAAGATGGTTGACCCCGTACATGCAAGTTTCCTCATCGGCTGTAATCAATGCCTCCAACGGGCCGTGCTCCAAGCTATCGTCTTCCATCACGGCCATAATGGCCGCCACCCCCATTCCGTCGTCCGAGCCCAAGGTCGTCCCCTTGGCTTTCACCCACTCGCCGTCGATGTAGGTTTCGATGGGGTCGGTCTCAAAATTATGCCGGCTCTCCGCCGTCTTCTGCGGCACCATGTCCATATGGGCTTGCATGACGGCTTTTTTGAGGTTCTCCATCCCCGGCGTGGCGGGCTTGCGCATGACGATGTTCTCGCCCTTGTCCTTAAAAGCCTCTATACCGTGCGCAGCCGCCCAATCCAACAGGAATTGCTGCACTTTCTCCAAATGTCCAGACGGACGCGGAACGCGGGTCAACGCATGGAAATTCTTCCATACGATCTGCGGTTCCAAGTTCTTAATCTCGTTCATAACAACCTATATTATGGTTCAACAATCCAATTTATTCCGTTCCGTCCTCCCCTCCGGCCAAGCACCTCCGGCGGGTAAAGCCCAATGCCCCCGCAGCATAGAGCCCGAGCAAGATGACGAGTAAGGTTTGCAACGTATGTACGATGAGCACGAACACGACAGCGTCCGACTCGCATACGCCGTAGAGCACCAGAATGGTCTTTACCGCGAAATGCCACGGTCCGGCACCGTTCGGCGTGGGTACCAAAACGGCAAACGTGCCGACCACGAAAGCAATCAAAGCCGCCGTAATCCCTAATCCCGAAGTATAGGAAAAACAATAAAAAGTCAAATAGAAATGCAGGAAATAGGAAGCCCATATCCCTAACGAATACATTATATATATAGGGACATGACGTACATTGCGCAAAGAAAGTACACCGTCCACCACATTGCGGAGCAGGTTACGGGTGTGGTTGAACCATGCCAACCGCTTGGCCAAAACGGCGAGAAAGACCAGCACGACCAACAAACAGGCCGCCGTGACCCAATAACCGGCTGCCGAGAAACGTCCGGCCAGTTCTTCAAAACTCACTCCCGTCTCGGCAAAAAACACCATAAACACCTTGACTTGCAGCAAGACGGTCAAAGCAGCCAATAACAACATCAGGAGGGAATCCACCATACGCTCGGTCACCACCGTCCCCAAGGACTTCGTAAAAGAAGTCCCGTCATATTTCTTCAGTACCCCGCAACGCAAGACCTCTCCCACCCGGGGCACCACAAGACTGGAGGCGTATGAAAGAAACACGGCATGCACGCACGAAGACAAACGCGGACGCTCGTCCAACGGTTCCAAGGCTTGCCGCCAACGGGCCGCCCGCAAGACTTGCGCCAACACGCCGAAAGGCATGGAAAGCCACATCCACGTCCAATTCATCCCGTCGTTCAACGCGTCCCACAGCCCGTTCCAGTCGAAATCACGGTACATCCACCACAAAATCAAGCCTCCCAACACCAAAGGAAAGGCTATTTTGAATAATTTGCTCACGCTCGGCAGATTCAGAGCAAGCTCTGTCTGCGCTCGCTTAATCGCAAAATTCAACGCATGACGAATGATCTTAGAAGTTTCCAATGCCGCCTATGTCTATTTTTTAATTACCTTTGTCTCCACAAAAGTAAAACAAAAAAACAACAATGAAGACAGTCAAGCCCAAAAAGTTTCTCGGACAGCATTTTTTAAAAGACCTGAAAATCGCACAGGACATCGCCGATACGGTGGATGCCTGCCCCGGAATCCCGGTGCTCGAAGTGGGGCCGGGCATGGGTGTCATGACCCAGTTCCTCGTGCGCAAAGACCGCCCCCTCAAAGTGGTCGAGATTGATTTCGAATCCGTGGCCTACCTGCGCACCCACTATCCCCAACTGGAAGAAAACATCATAGAAGACGATTTCCTGAAAATGCATCTGGAACGGACGTTCGGCGGACAGCCGTTCGTACTTACGGGCAACTACCCTTATAACATTTCCAGCCAGATATTCTTCAAAATGCTCGATTACAAAGACCTCATCCCTTGCTGTACGGGCATGATACAGAAAGAGGTGGCGGAACGCATCGCCGCCGGGCCGGGCAGCAAGACCTACGGCATCCTGAGCGTACTGCTCCAGGCCTGGTATAGCGTTGAATACCTGTTCACGGTACATGAACACGTATTCAACCCTCCCCCCAAGGTGAAGAGCGCGGTCATCCGTATGACACGCAACGCCACAACGGACTTAGGCTGCGACGAGCGGCTCTTCAAACAAGTGGTGAAAACCACATTCAACCAACGGCGCAAAGTGCTTCGCAACTCCATTCGCCCTGTGCTGGCAGATGCCGACCACAAGGCACAACAGGAAGGACGGCAGCCTAAAGACCATACCGAATTTCTCTCCGCCGAGATTTTCGGCCGCCGTCCGGAGCAATTATCCGTGGCCGAATTCGTCAATCTGACCAATGCCGTGGCCCGGGAAACTTCCGAAACGGCATAATCCGGGAAAAAGATAGAAAAAACGGCTCCAAAGCCGTTTTTTTATTTGTAACTTCAAGCGGTTTATCGTATCTTTGCACCGCAATTTATCACAGTGTTTATTTAAAATGGACGATTATCACGCGGAAAATATGAACTAAGTAGGACAGAGGTTTGCAAGGAGCTGCCTCCGTTCCGTTATAATTATGGAGGATTTTTATTCATGCGAACATACTGGAATACAAACCGTGGCCTGCGCACGCTCGAAAAGTGGGAACCCAACTGCTGGGTACAGGTTACTTGTCCGACTCAGGACGACATAGATTATCTGGAGAATACGCTCCACATTCCCGATTACTTCTTAATGGACATCGCCGATACCGACGAGCGTGCCCGCTATGAGTTCGACGACGGTTGGATACTCATCATCCTGCGTATCCCCTACGTGAAAGAAGTACGCTCGCGCACGCCTTATACGACCATTCCCCTCGGTATCATCCTGAACAAAGAGGTGTGTATCACCGTGTGCAATTTCGAGACGAACATGATGATAGACTTCGTAAGCTATCAGCAAAAACGCGGATTGGGATTCACCGACTCCGTGGACATGGTGTTCCGCCTGTTCCTTTCGTCTGCCGTGTGGTACCTGAAACGGCTGAAGCAAATCAACCTGCTCATCGAGAAAGCCAAGCAACACTTGGATCGTAACGTGGACAACGTGGATCTCATCAACTTGTCGCGCCTGCAAGACAGTCTGACTTATTTCATCACTTCCATCCGAGGCAATGAAACCCTGCTCTCCAAACTGAAGTTCAAACTTCCGGTGGACGAACTGGACGCCGACCTTATCGAGGATGTCAACATCGAGATGAGCCAGGCACGCGAGACGACATCCATCTATGCCAACATCCTCGACTCGACGATGGACACCTACGCCAACATCATCAACAACAACACGAGCGGCGTGATGAAGATGTTGACCTCCATCTCCATTATCCTCATGTTTCCCACGCTCATTGCCAGTTTGCTCGGCATGAACTTGGTCAACGGCATGGAGAATTGGGCTTGGGGATTCCCGGTGGCTTTGATGCTTACCGTGGGCATTACCGTGGCATTCGTATGGTATTTTAAGCGAAAAACATGGATTTAAAGCCAGGCAAAGTAAAAAAACAGGAGATTTTTTAGGTTTCCACCGTTTTTTATACTTAATTTGTGCCGGATTAAATGAATAGTAAAACCGAATCAGATACTAAAACAAGTAACATGATGGACTCTCAAGAAACTCTCCAGACGGAAGAGAACGTAACAGAAAACGTAGCACCTGAAGTGAACGAAACGGAAAATCAAACGATAGAAGTGCCGCAAACACAGGAAGAAGTCGTTGCACGAGTGAAGGAACTGGCCGAAGCCGACGCTCCGGCCGAGAAACAGGAGTTGGACGCCCTGAAACAGGCTTTCTACAAAATACATAAGGCAAACGTGGCGGCAGCCCGTGCGCAATTCATCGAAAACGGAGGCGAATCCGAAGCTTTCCTTCCGGCACCGAATGTGCTCGAGGACGATTTCAAGGCGGCCATGAACGTCATCAAGCAAAAAAGAGCTGAATTGCAGGCTGAACTGGACCGGCAGAAAGAAGAGAACTTGCAGAAAAAGCAAGAGATTCTGGAACGGATCAAGGTATTGAGTGCCACGCCGGAGGAAGCCAACCAAGCCTACAAGGAGTTTAAAGAACTCCAGAACCAATGGAAGGAACTGACGCTCGTCCCGGCAGAAAAAGCCAACGAGCTGTGGAAAACCTACCAGTTGTACGTAGAGCAATATTACGACCAACTGAAGCTCAACAACGAATTCCGTGAGTACGATTTCAAGAAGAACCTGGAAATCAAGACACGCCTTTGCGAGACTGCGGAGAAACTGAACGAAGAAGCCGATGTCATATCCGCTTTCCAACAGTTGCAAGCCTTGCATCAGGAATTCAAGGAAACGGGTCCCGTAGCGAAAGAATTGCGCGAAGAAATCTGGGCACGCTTCAAGGCTGCATCTACCGCCGTGAACAAACGTCATCAGCAATATTTCGAGGAACTGAAGCAGAAAGAAGAAGAAAACCTGGCACACAAGACCGCACTCTGCGAGAAAATAGAAGCCGTCGACCTGACGGCCATCAAGACGGCGACTGCATGGGAGGCACAGACGCAGCAAATCATCGAGATGCAAAAGGAATGGCGTACCATTGGTTTCGCCCCTCAAAAGATGAACGTGAAGATTTTCGAGCGTTTCCGTGGCGCATGCGACCGGTTCTTCACGGAAAAGGCGGCATTCTTCAAACGCCTGAAAGAGGAACAGGCTCAAAACTTGGCCAAGAAAACGGAACTCTGCGAAAAGGCCGAGGCACTGAAAGACAGTACGGACTGGAAGAGCACAACCGAAAAGATGATCGCCTTGCAAAAAGAATGGAAGACGATCGGATCGGTAGCCCGTAAACATTCCGATGCCGTCTGGAAGCGCTTCATCACGGCTTGCGACTATTTCTTCGAACAGAAGAACAAGAATGTATCTTCCCAAAAGAGCGTGGAGCAAACGAATTTAGCTGCTAAAAAGGCTTTGATCGAAAAGATCAACACAATCGACGAAGCCGACCATGACGAAGCACTTGCTACCTTGAAAGGATATATGACAGAATGGAACGCAATCGGCCATGTCCCTTTTAAAGAAAAAGACAAGATTTACAAGGAATATCACGAAGCTGTCGACAAACAGTTCGACCGTCTTAAAGTCGACCAGAACGACCGCAAGATGCAGACTTTCCGCAATAGTCTCAGCGACATGAGCAACGGCGAACGGGGAAAAGGGAAACTTTACGGAGAACGGGAAAAACTGATGCGTATGTACGAACGGATGAAGAACGAACTTCAAACTTACGAAAACAACATCGGGTTCCTAAGCATCTCTTCCAAAGGCGGCGGCGGCTTGCTCAAAGAGATGGAACGCAAGATCGACAAGCTAAAAGACGAAATGGCACTCATCATTAAAAAGATAGATGCCATCGACGAGAACCTCGAATAAAACGGAAAAATCTCGTAAACTGATATAAATTAGGCACGGATTACAATTGATGTAACCTGTGCCTAAAAAACTTATACAAAAACGTCTTACTTCACATAATCCGCCTTGTTCAGATAATCATAGCTCTGCTGGACGCTGGCAACCGGATCGTTTTGGGTATACTGTTCGACTTCAACATACCAATCTTTGATATTATTTGCGTACATCTGGTCAAAAATAGGTTTGAAGTTCATCTTACCACTGGCGCCGATTTCCTTTTCGTCTTTGATATGGACAGCCTTGAACTGGCTCGGACGGTTCTTCAGGTAAGCAACCGGATCACCACCGCCTTCCTGTACCCAATACACATCCATTTCAAAAAATACATGATTCGGACTTACATTATCTAACAAGAAGTCGTAGATCAATTGATCTTCGATTTTACGGAATTCAAAAGCATGGTTATGGTAACCGAACGCGATGCTGGCGGCTGCCGTCTTGTAGCCAACGGTATTGAAATAGTCGCAATACATCTTCAAATCGTCCAAAGTCGTCTGGTCGGTAACCGGCATCCACGGCTGAACCATGTATTTGACACCTAATTCATTGTGGGCATCGATAGCCTGATCCCACCAACTCATCACTTCAGCTTCTTTTTCCTTTGTGAAAGCTTGTCCTAAGTGAGCGCTCGTACATTTCATGCCCAAATCATTCACCATCTTCTTGAACTTCAATACGTCTTGCTATTTTTGCACTAAGTTGATTGTCAGT